>ERZ1740065.3237-NODE-3237-length-10181-cov-11.649516_pt1 | contig 10181 bp, 3 predicted proteins | sample MGYA00581738_ERZ1740065 | MGnify/ENA primary metagenome ERZ1740065 (study PRJEB43018, sample SAMN04849749) | marine metagenome | isolation source: floating plastic debris | place: Pacific Ocean | collected 2008-09-01 | study: EMG produced TPA metagenomics...
CCCTCCCCTCTCTCTCCTCACTCTCTCTCTCTCTCTCACTCTCTCTCTCTCTCTCTCTCTCTCTCCCCCTTTCTGACTTCCTTGCTCTCCTCTTTTCTCTCTCAATCTCTATCTGTCTCTCCTCTCTGTCGCAGCTCAATCTCCTTCCTGTCTCTCTCCTGTCTCTCTACCTTGCATTGCCAGAATTAAGAAATGTCTATGTTCTAGATCGTGGTAAATCTAGCCGCTCTCATCACTTTCTCAAGTCTACTGCTATCAGAATAATTAGATGTATCAATGCTGGCCCACTGGCGTCGGTCTAGCTGTCCCTCACTCACAATATCATTCTCTCCACCAGAACACTGTGACAGCTGAAACTCCCACCTCCACCACTGTGGCTCCAGTGGCAGAAACCATTCTTGGAGATTACTCTGGAGCTGGTGAGGCACAAGTGAAGAAGTGAGTTAATTTTGAACATGAAACTATGGGTTTTAGGAATTGATTCATTCTTCAAAGAACAGGAGCATCAAAAATTGGGGCTCGTTCCGCACAATGATCAATCGACAAGGCTTGCGGTTAGCCTTGAGAATCTTGGGTGATGGATGGGTGACAATGTGGTACTAGCTTGTAAGGGCTTGGGCCGAGATTAGTAATGTCGGTTTCACTCAGTCTACAGCTGATATCAGGTAGTGAAGCAGACGGATGGATGTATTATCTTGTTTGCTTAAGCTGTTGTAGCATGAAAAACAGTTGTGTGGTCACTAGTAGTGGAAGTGCAAAAAGTCTTCCATCTAACTATAACTAGCGTAGGTAGTCACACCTGTATAAATAGCTCTATTCATTGTCTTACCTGCGCAACTGCAAGTACTTATACCAGGGCTATGACATGACTGTGAGCCTGATGGCTGTAATATCTGCATAGCTTATTGATTTGTAGTTCAGGCAGGCACTGCCGTCGGTGAGCGAACTAATAGGAAAACAAACTTCTTATTAAGCGAGTTCGCGACCTTGTGACATGTCCAGTTCGCCAACTAAAATATTCGAAAATATTCCGATAGCTTCGGACATGTCATACAGGTTGCAAACTCGCTTATTGTGTGGTGCGTCTCGTGTCAATGGCCGGTAAAGCTATAAGAAAAGATCAATTATGATTCTATAGCAGTATTTCCTAGTAATGAAGTGACACCGTCAAATTCATAGAAATGAGCAGAGCTGCTTGGAACCGAACATCAATGCTTAGGGCTTTATATGTGATCGAGGAGAGGAACGGATTTATGTCATTTATAACCATTTGATACCAAACCGTTCTGGAACATTTTTTGCTTCGTTGTATTTTGCTCATGAAATCTCGACTTATTTCCACAGGTACGTATTGACCAATGAAGGCAAAGTTGAAGTGGAGCTACTCTCCATTGGCGCCCGCATCAATAAATTTATGGTTGACGGTGTGGACATAGTTCTCGGCTTCAATACGGACCCTAGCACTGTTAATCTGACAGGTACGTCCCCGTCTCCTTGCTGGAATCGAGGCTCACGGCAACAGGAAGTACGTAGCCCATTATTTTGCGGAGTAGATATCGCCAAGCAGACGTACGGAGCCACCCATGGTCGCGTGTGCCGAAGCTTTGGCCTGCCGATACAATATAATGGACAACCGTACGTTCCAGAGAATCAGGATCTGTCCATGGTTAGTTGTCTTCATATCATTGTTGTTTCTATAAGCGAGTTCGCAACCCTATGACATGTCACATTCTCATTCACATCTGATTTCTATATTATTATTATAATTTATTTCCTCGGTCCATTATCATTATTATTACTAATACTATTATTGTTATTTTTAATTTCAAAACACGGCTATAGCAGGAAGAAGTTGGGGCGGACTGCAGCCTGTGGTCTAGGCACACCAGTCTAGAAATATATGAAAAAAGCTCCTCACACTGAAAGCACTTTTCTGAGGATATGGGCTGTCCCTAATACAGCTGATTTCTGGATAGTTTCTATAGAGAAATTATTGTTATTTATAAATTATTATTAATATTATTCGATTGTTTTTATCAAATTGATATTATCTCATTATTATTATTATTATCCTTGCTTTCTTCTTTCAACAATCAATATGCTGTTAGTTATTCGGGTTTAGTTGCGAGCCACCCTATTTCTGTTGTATTGAAACACAGTGTTCTTTCATCAACGTGAACACAGATTTGGTGAAATCTGCCACCAAATCATTACTAGTAGAATTCATCATGCTAAATGCATCGCAGCTCGGAGCTATATTTCACACTAAACTTTCTAAACTGAACTATCTTGCAACAAGTTTTATTGTGAATCGCTGTCTACGTGGTCACTCACCGTTTGTCTGTGTAGGCCCTCACCGTTTGTCTGTGTAGGCCCTCACCGTTTGTCTGTGTGGTCCCTCACTGCCCGTAGTGGAGCTGGTTATGGCATGGCACCCTGTTATTTAGTGGAAATCTGACTCGAAATTGCAGGTATTTGTCGCATACGAGTGATGTAACGAGCCGTCTAATCTAATCGTAGAAAAACTTCAAGGCTGAAAGAGTAGCCGAAGGAGTCAAGTTCAGTACGACTGTGTCTAGCAATGACGACAACCTGCCGGGTAGCGTCAACATCAATGTTTTGTACTCGCTCAACAACGCCAACCAGCTGACGGTGACAATGAGTGGCAATTCCAATGATAACACCCTCATCGATCTGTGTAACGCTGCCAGCTTCAACCTCAACGGCAATCAAGAGGTACTTGCTGCTGCTGCTATTGTTTGGCAGGTGCTTGCCATAGATAGGCAGGTACTTGCTGTCAATCAGTGTGTCTTTTCTATAATTAATATTCCATTCATCCATATATATTTCCTAGTACTTCTCTGAGACCGTAGTATTTACAGTAAACAATAAGCGGTTGTTACTTTGATCATAGCTCCAAGATTATTTCTTTACTTTCGCGCTGCAGTTTCATAGTTGCCGTTGCGTCTATTATAGAGTGTCGTGAACCATCAGATGATGATCAACGCGTATCAGTTCTACTTCCCGAGCGCCAGTAAGCCTGAGATCATTACTCTAACTGTTCATGTGTCGAGGCGCTGTTTGACACCCGCTGTGTATTTCAGACATCTGGAGAGACCTAGGCAATGGCGTGTACAACTTCAACAGCCTGAAGAGTATCAAGGGTCAGGTTGACATTGCCAAACAAGGTGACGACACTCTACCCGAGTTTGGCTACAAATACTTGATCAGCGGGGCGTCTGGCATGAGACACGCAGTGACGTAAGTCTACTGCTGTCTGTGACTTACTCTTGATCAACCGATGGCAATGTGTGACTTACTGTCTGTTGCACTTACGCAGTTTGGCCGGAAACAACATCGAGCTGAAAGTACACACAAACCAGGCTGCCATGGAATTCCGCATTCCTCTCAAGGGAACCACTGCTGTCAGCGGGAAAAATACCTACGGTGACGAGAGCGCAGTGGAAATAAAGACCTTCAGCAACCCGCTGCTGGTAAATGCTTACACACATATGAGATTTCAGGAGTTGTTCTCTCGTGATAGTGCTCCTTGGAGAAATTTAAACACGGTGAAGAATTCTGTAAATTTGTTTCAGTATCCGAGCATTACTAACCAATGGGTAAAGTACCTGTACATTTATATATCATGCCTCAATCCGCCAGATTTACCCTGATCAACACTTCCCATTGATCCCATCACCTGTCACGTCTGCCGTCACCTGTCACATCTGCGTCTGCACAATGAAAGCTTGTATTGCTTGTCCTCCATTCATTGATTATGTAGCCTGTGATTCTCAACTCGAGTGCAATGATTCAACCCCCCTCCCACAACACCTTATCAGATTCCATTTGCATGACTCATCGGCTGCTCTGAGGTGGTGATGATGTCATACTCCTAATATACCTATTGATAGTAGCTGGCTCGTCACATCTCATATGTCAGATGTAATATTATCCTACCCTTAGTCGATCCAGCTGGAGATAATCTCTTATCCAGCCTCTTTAGCTAAAGATTACTAAACTTGTTCTTCTTTAGTAGCCGCCATCTTCCCTAGAAGGCTGCCTGGCTGCTTTAGAGGTCTGGTTGGGATGCATCTATGCTTGTGTGCTGTTATAAAAACCACAGCTGACCCTATGAGAATTTAACCTGTACACCCAGTACAAGCAGTAGGGCTGGTTGACTAGGGAGGACAGTATTACAGCTGTGTGTAGAGGATTGCTAGTTCCTCTAATATCGTACCATATGCCCTCAGAATAAGGACGCATGTACTCATGTTGAGGAAGCTTCCACTCATATTCTGCGAGGTGTAGACACAGTGTCAGTGCCATCTACTGTATGTATCCTAATTTTGGAGTTGTCTTATCTGTCATGGAATACTGTAAGACCAGCTCTCATGGCTCCATGTCAATTGAACAAACAATCATTGAAGGGTTTCGTGTTGATTAGAAATAAGAACCTTATGATAACTATTGTATTATCATTATTATTATTATTGTTAGAAAGCCGTATGAATGCATGGCAATCACGCCTGACAGCTTGCTTACTGACATGCTACGGAGGTCGGTAAACTCAAAAGAGAAAATGCTTCAATCTACACATTTATGCATAAGTTGTGGTATTAGAATACTAGTTACACTGTCATAGACCTGCATACCTACTAGCAGCTCATTCATGATGCCGTTTCTCATTTATTTGTAGAATTCGCAGAATATCTTGCTGAAGCAGGCGTCGACCTACGAGTCGATAGTGCAGTACAGCGTGTGATTTGCTGCCCTATCCAAGTTTACTGTCTGTCGTTTAGGTATCCGTGTTGTGAGGTATTATAGTATACCCATATATATCTCACTAAAACTTGAACCATTCCTGCAGTTACTACAGCTCACCGAATTTTGATATATTTTATAAGTTAAACATTACTACGTTTACTTACGTGTACATATAAACACCAATCAAAGTTCACGTTATGCAAACTGAACTAAGCATATATGCATTGAAGTACGTTACGCTACATGAACATCTTTTCTACTTAAAAAGTTTAACTTTCATTCTGCTCACTAAACATTCCACTATTTGATTTTTGCTGTAAATATCACCGGATTTGAATTGTAGAAAATAAAAGTTATTTTCCTGATGTTTGAATCAATGACTCTCTACGTCCCTGGGTGTGTGTGGGTGTGCATGTGTGAGGGTGGGTCTGTGTGTGTGCGTGCACGTGTGAGGGAGGGTGGGTGCGTGTGCGTGCGTGCGTGCGTGCTTGTGTACGTGTGTGTAAGTAGATAAAGGTGTATTGAGCCAGTAGAAACTTAGTATGTCACCACCCAGACAAGGTATATGATGCTCTCATCCAACTACTCAATAGTGAGAATATGTCCAGACATGGGCCACTGGAAGGCCAGCTGGTAACAAAATAGATTGGTGTTATCTTTGAGTGAGGGAGAAAATAAGGATGTGATGTAATGCAGCGGTAATCTAACTTGCTAAGGCTCCCACACTACCTGCCTCAGAGTCTGGACCAGAGACTAGGGATAACCAGACTACTATCCGAATAAGGAGGAGACTGGAGTTATGATTTCTTGCACGCATGTGCCGAGATCTATTGCAGCCGCTTGGCTGCAAATGAATGGTATGGTATTACGTAATCGGTAGGAAGGTACGAATAGACCAATCAAGAAATAGGCCAGCACTCAATATTCTGTTCTCCAAAGCCACAGCCCAAAACAAGTGACCATACATTAGCATCAAATAGCAAGTACTCGATGGCGACGGTCTACCCCAAAGGAAATCTATCGGCGAATTATCTCTAGTCGAAATAGCACACATTTGTAGTCCATTTATCTTATAGCCGTTCCGTCTTGCGCGCCCAATGGTCCAACAAATTCGTTTTCTTCATGCCGGCTTGTCAGTACCGGTTGATTGAACTTTGATCACATTTGTATAGCTCACCAGGGAACCAAGATTCCTGCTGCAGAAGAATGGCTGGAACTAATATTATAAGTTCTACATACCTGATATTTTACAATGCTTTACTGGTTATAGGGTGAGTGAATCGAAACCTACATCAGATTATGCGTATGATTCGCATGTTGTTGTGCAGTTGTTTTGTTGATGGCGTACGGTATTTGACCAGAAATGCCTATGATTTGCGTGTAGGTGGTCGCTCATTGGGTTGATAATCGGTCAGCATCTTCTAAGCGAGGGTACTCACATCGGTCTTTACAAGGATGTCGAACCTTTCCTCAAGATTTTCCAAACTGCTGCTGTGCTAGAGGTTGGTGATTGCTATTGGTGACATCGATCAAGCACTATCAATCTAATTTTGTCTCTACTATAGTACTATCTACCTCTTTCCTGTCTAATTTATAGGTCGTCCACTGTGCTGTTGGAATTGTCCGATCTAGTGTAATAATGACGGCGTTTCAAGTCACATCTCGCGTCACACTGGTCTGGGGTATCCTCCATTCTGTAGCTGAGACTCAAGACAATGGCGGGTTTCCCCTATTACTGGTAGCATGGACCATAACTGAAATTATCCGATACTCATTCTACATAATTAATCTTGCCCAGATCCAGGTAACGCCCGTGTTGTGGCTCAGGTGAGATAAAGTCTCGTATCACGATCAGAAAGCTATGAAGTTGCATAAATGAACGAGCGTTTCTCTTGTTTTAGGTACACCCTATTCATCGTTCTCTACCCAATCGGTGTCACGGTTAGTATGATAACTCAGGTTTTGGCCATCACCTCAAATCCTCTGCTATGACAGATACCTCCCCATAGAACTATGCAGTACCTCCCCATAGAACTATGCAGTACCTCCCCATAGAACTATCTTCTTCCCCTTTTGACTTAACCACCACCAGGTCACTTCCAAAGGGGCTATTTTTCTCATAGCCACATTTTGCTTTGGTTTTTCTGAGATGGCAAGGGGGCTTTACCTACCCACCCTAATTCATGTAGCCTTGACTCTGCAGAACTCAAGTCTTAAGAGGGGGGGGGGTAGTTGCCTGTGAAAGGCGCTCGAATGTGGTGGTGGTGGTGAATTACTGCTATAGTTCACATAGGTGTGTTATACTTGCATGAATGCTTGTACTACTAGATCTCCTGCCTCGTCTCTGTTTTATTGGTTTAATGAAAGCAAAACTATGAGCTATGTTATCTAGTATCGGAGTTGTCTTTCCATGCTTCTGTTTACAGCTACCTGTAGTAGTATGTGTGACACTGGGTGTATATATGGCTGGTGTAGGTACCAGGGAATGTATATGTACATGTAGGTGGAATACAGAAGTGTGCTCTGTTAGGGACTGGTTGATGAGGTTTTTCAACCTCTCAGGGTTCTGGTAGGAACTGTATAGGTAGGTTGAGAGAACAGTACCACCCATTCGGTCTGTGAGAGGGAAATACTTTTCACAGTACCTGACCAACGACAATGGTATTGTGTACTAGATGAACAGCTGCTGTGTGCCTGTCTATATACGGCTCACTGATGCGTATGGATGTATTAATGTATTTATTTGTTAATGTGTCGATGTATTGAATTTAATATATTGATTTGCAGGGTGAGCTGTTGTGCGTATACCAAGCATTGCCGGTGGTACTGGAGACAGAGATGTACTCCCTACGCCTTCCTAACAAGATGAACTTTGCCTTTGACTACCACATATTCCTGATTATATTCATGCTGACTTACATTCCGAGTTCGTAATTCCATTGTCTTCCTCTAGCATTACGTCACGTCTACCTGCTGAATCATGTATTGTGTATTGCAGTTTTCCCTCAACTGTACCTGCACATGTTCGCTCAACGGAAGAAAGTGCTGGGTGGAAGCACGAAGATGAAGAGCCAATGAGACAGTACAGTACCGTAGACATCCTGTTTTATTTTACTTTGATAGAGGAACTCAACTAGACGAGTTGGTAAAACAGTAAGAGCAATGATTATGGATAGTATTTATATCGATACTAAAATTCTTAACTACAATCACTGATATAAAACTGAAGTATTTACTGTAAGTAACCGCTGTAAGTGTTTACTGTAAATATGTCGTCTTGATTTACGAGTCTTAGCATGGATTTAGGACACGCCCACTTTTGGTTGTTAATCTGGTGTGGCATTGTGATTGACATGGTAGAACACACCCCTCTCCAGCATGTCCATTGTGACGCCATGCTGCGCTGGTCTCCAATCTGTAAACCAATCAGCATCCCACATCGACACGCCGGCGCTGGAAAATTTATAGCATAAGGGAACTCACCTCGATCGCTCGACATGAACTTGATCAAGTTCATGTAGGCCGTCACCTCGTGCTCGTAGTCTTCAGAATCTAGAATAAACTCAAAACTGTAATTACAACGCCAGATATAACTTTTAAGCCTTTATTGAGAGGCATGTCTCACAATTGATGTTTACTAGGCAAGCTATATATAATTCTAGCAAAAGTCGATGTTAATCTTCATGATGTTGAAAAAAACACTGAGTCGACCAGTTTACAGGACTTGTATGGTTTACAGGACTCTCTACTAAAGGGATTGCAGTTGATGGATTTCAACTCGTCTTCAATCCCTCTCCAAACATCCACTACTTAAATCAGTTATAGACATTAAAATCAATGCACATAGCGTCAGATAATCACAGTCACCAGGCGAGCAGTCTATGCAAATGATACATGAAACTGCGGCAAAAATCGCTATATCAGAGATTCTGGGCAGGATTTCTGGTTATATACTGGAGTTGCCTTACCTTGCATCTTATCTTGATTGGAGGCTGAGCGGGGGCGGGACTCTACAAGGACAGGAAGCCATATGTACCATGAAGTTTCTAATTATGACTACGTTGTATATACAGCGGTTGTATTTGTATTACAAGACCTCTCCAAGTGGACATAAACCGAGAGCATAGTCCATGTGAACTGCCTTCATTACTAGTAAACAGCACGGGAGGAGTGGGGAGAGCCATATCTGGCGTTTAGCATACTATCTACTGTAACGGGATTGGCTTCATACACAGAGTTCAATGCTTAAACATTCACCAAACCTAAGTTTAGAGCAGACAGTGTCACTAACTTCCTCATTTAAAGGCCTAGGCCACTGCTGCCCCCCTCCCCTCCAGGTCCTGATGATGTTATGTTGGAACTGATTCTAATGTACACTCCTACTGTATCATCATGTGTAGAGCCGGTCTGAGTGAGGTTTGTACAACTTGTCCACAGATTTATCTGATTGCTTTCATTCAACTCTGCTACAGAGAAGTCAACACACTGTAAACTGTGACACAATAGCTGCGGAATGTGACTCCCGACTGACTCGTATGCATAGATAGCTGTAAATGCTAGTAAAATGGAGACCATAGTAGCAAAATCCTCCTGTGACATGTGACAAGATAAGCTAGTTACATGGCAGGCCGATCTAATGAGTCAACCAGCTCCGCTCATCACAGCTAGATGAGGAAGTTACGGTCCAGTTATTCCGCCTTGTGATTTGTGAAGGGCCCAGCAGTGTGTGAGCAATCACTCACTAGCTCAGTCATTTTTTACTCCTCACCATAGCAACATCGATGTAGCTATAAGACTGGCAGCTGGTAGTAAAGCTACACACTTAGTAACTTGTCCGCAGAGGATTGAGGACAGGCGAGATGGACACCAACAACAGCTCTTCAACTGCGATGAGTGAACTCCACACTGTGACAGTGCTTGACACAGGCAAGTCTACTACTGTTGTAGCGCCATCTGGCCTTCCCATTACGACAATCATCGCCATCATAGTGTCACTGGCTGTGCTGACCATCATACTCGCAGCCATACTAATATTCTTGTGCTGGAAAAGAAGACGAATGCGCCAGGACATCAACACGTCCATCAAGCCAGCGGGTCCAACTGTCACCCAGCGGCGTGCTGACGCTGCGGAAGATGAAGAGGCAGCAGAGTACAGATTCTCAATCCCTGACATTCGGGCCGGCAGCGAGCTATCAACCAGTCGGTCATCGTCGCAACCCCCGTCTCTGTCCAGTCTGATATCCAACGGCGGCCATGTTGACATAGATATCGAGGTCAAGCAGACGGCAGCCGGAGTGCCGATGACTGAAGACTACATGATCACCCCTGGGGAGTTATATTTAAACGTTAGCGATCAGCCGCAGACGCCACATATACAGCAGCAGACGCCGTCTGAGGGAGTGCCACCGGCCAGA
>ERZ1740065.3238-NODE-3238-length-10181-cov-5.403812_pt1 | contig 10181 bp, 11 predicted proteins | sample MGYA00581738_ERZ1740065 | MGnify/ENA primary metagenome ERZ1740065 (study PRJEB43018, sample SAMN04849749) | marine metagenome | isolation source: floating plastic debris | place: Pacific Ocean | collected 2008-09-01 | study: EMG produced TPA metagenomics...
CGAGCAGAGCGATGATCTCTTCGTCCCGTTTGGATTCAAACAGAGGATCAACGACTTTTTCGCGCCACTGGATGGACCGGTTCGAGGCCGTGACGGACCCACGGGTTTCGAACTGGGTACAGGCGGGCAACAGATAGACACCATCCTCGCGGTCCTGCAAAACGGCAGAGACGGTCGGATAGGGATCGACGACCACCATCATGTCCAGCTTCTCCATCGCCGTCTTCATCTCTTTCTGACGGGTCTGCGAGTTGGGCGCGTGGCCCCAGAGGAACATGATGCGCGTGTTGTCGGGCTGGTCGATGTTGTCCTTCTCTTCCAGAACCCCGTCGATCCAGCGCGATACCGGGATACCGGTCTCATTCATCATCAGCCGGTCGGCGCCATCCTTGCCCGCGCCTTCCATCACCGCAAAGCGGCTCTTGAGCCAATCGAGATCCTCTTCCCAGACACGCGCCCAATGCGCCCAGGAGCCGGGCTTGAGGCCGTAGTAGCCGGGCAGCGTGTTGGCCAGAACGCCAAGGTCCGTGGCCCCCTGCACGTTGTCGTGGCCGCGGAAGATGTTGGTGCCGCCGCCAGCGGTCCCCATGTTGCCCAAGGCAAGCTGCAACACACAGTAAGCACGCGTGTTGTTATTGCCGTTGGTGTGCTGCGTACCACCCATGCACCAGATCACGGTGCCGGGGCGGTTGTTGACTAGCGTACGCGCCACGCGGCGCAGCTGGCTGCCGGGCGCGCCGGTGACACGTTCCACTTCCTCGGGTGTCCAATTGGCCACCTCTTCCTTGATCTGATCCATGCCCCAGACACGGGTGCGGATGAACTCCTTGTCCTCCCACTCGTTCTCGAAGATGTGCCAGAGGATGCCCCAGACGAGCGCCACATCGGTGCCCGGGCGGAAGCGCACATATTCATCGGCGTGGGCCGCCGTGCGCGTGAAACGCGGGTCACAGACGATCAGCGGCGCGTTGTTCTGCTCCTTCGCCTTCAGCATGTGCAACAGCGACACGGGGTGCGCCTCTGCCGGGTTGCCGCCGATCAGGAACATCGCCTTGGAATTGTGAATGTCGTTGTAGCTGTTGGTCATGGCGCCGTAGCCCCATGTGTTCGCGACACCCGCAACGGTTGTCGAGTGGCAGATCCGCGCCTGGTGGTCGACGTTATTCGTGCCCCAATAGGCCGCGAACTTGCGGAAAAGATAGGCCTGCTCGTTGTTGTGCTTGGCCGATCCCAGCAGATACACTGAATCCGGTCCGCTTTCCTCGCGCACCTTCATCATGCCGTCGCCGATCTCGTCGATGGCCTGCTCCCAGGAAATGCGCTTCCACTCGCCGCCTTCCTTCTTCATGGGATACTTGAGGCGACGCTCGCCGTGGGCGTGTTCGCGGACCGCGGCCCCCTTGGCGCAATGCGCCCCAAGGTTAAAGGGGCTGTCCCAACCGGGTTCCTGCCCGGTCCAGACGCCATTGGACACCTCGGCAATCACGGTGCACCCGACCGAGCAGTGTGTACAAACGGATTTGATGGTTTGGACGGCGCCCGCTGCGGCGGTAGCGGCAGAGGCCTGTGTCACGGCGCCGCCTGTCGCGGAAATCGCTGCCAAGCCGCCTATGGCAAGGCCGGATCCTCTGAGAAACGCGCGGCGGTCTACGGATTTGGAAGCCACGTCCGACAGGATGCCTGTACGCCCTGCACGCTGCGTGACCGAATTGGTCTTTTTCCTTAACATTATTCCCTCCCTTGCTGCCCCGATAAGGTGGCTAGGTATGTCATGTGGTCTGCTGTCCCGGTGTCCTCGCCAGAGGCCGCCGGATCAGCGGGTCAGAAGCGCGTGCTGTCCAGGTAAGCGCGCGTGTGGGCCGTATCCTGCATCTTGTCCGAGGTCGGATCGACCTGCGCGGCCTCTGCAGTCCCCGATCCGGCTGCGACTGCCACCGCAGCCGCAGGCGCCGCGGTGCCTGCCATTTTCAGGAAATCCCGGCGACTGGTGTCGCCCTGCGATTTCTGTGTCATACGTCTTCCTCCCTTTCGTCTCTCCGGGCGGCGTCCCGCCCCTTGTCGGCAGATCAGCCTGCCGTCATCCTGAATGCTTCTTTCTCGATCTCCATGAACGCGCGCCCAACGGCCCCGACCCCGGCATAGAAGACCGATGATTTCGCGCCTTCGAGGTCCGTGTAGAAATGCGTGGCCCAAGGCGCGATATGGTTGTTGAAGAACGTACGCTGACGCTCCAACCCGGTTGCCTGCCCAAAGCGACCGACAATCATCCCGCCCATCATCTCCATCAGGGCGGCCATGCTGTCTTCCGGCTCAAAACTGGTTTCCGAGCGGGTCATCTGGTGCGCCGCCATGTCCTGACGCAGCTTTGCCAGCGGTTTCTCATTGAGAAACCCGGTCAGGTAATAGCTGGCGTAGGGCAAAAGCTCGCCCCGTCCGAGGCCGATGAAAAGCGTGGTAAATTCGCGTTCCACCGCCTTGGGTGTCGTGGATTTCGCCACGCGCGCCAGTCCGTTGATGGCCTGTCCCATCACGCTGTCGTCGCCTGTCAGCTCAGCCGTCTGATCAAGCAGCATCTGGTCGGCAGGACGCGCGAGCAACACCCCGAGGAAATTGTAAAGGTCGGCGCGCAACCGATCTTCCTGTGTGATTTCAATTGTCTGGGCTGCCGCGCTCATGCCTCGGCCTCCTCGAAATGAAAACGCATGCGCCGGGGCACCGGAGCGTCCATGCCCTCCTCCGCGACCGCAGCGGTTGTCGTCGGCTCAACCGGTTCCGGTGCGGGGGCGACCTCATCCTCCGTGACGGCCGCAGTCTCGACAACATCATCTTCGTCTTCCGCGCCGATCTCAGCAGCTTCTTCCTGCCGCGCCATCTCCTCAAGATGGGCCATCATGCCCTTGCCGACCTGATAGGCTGTCTGGATCGGTCCCCCGGCCAGCATCGCAGCGCGATAATCGTCATCGTATTCGTTCAGACCGTCAACACAGGCCAGAACGGGATTGCTCCGCCACAGCTTGCGCAGAGCCCTGTTGCGCAGATGGTTGGGCACCTCCTGCGTCATGAAGACCGCAAAATCATCGCCCGGCTGCATCTCATCCGGATCCGGCAGCCCCATCTCCTGCAAGACGGTCTCGTCATCCTTCTCCGCGAGATCGGCCTGCCGGGCAGCGACGCGCGCGGCCTCTTCGGCCCGCGCCTCTGCCTCCACTTCGGCCTGCACACCCGCCCGTCTGCGGGCCCAGAAAGAGGATTGCGCGGTCATTCCGCTTCCTCCCGTAGCGCGGCTGTCGGTGCCCGGTATACGTCTGTCACCTGGGCGATCCGCGCGTCGCCGATCCCGTCCTGGGTCCGGTCGGTCCGCATCCTGTCACGGCGGCGTTTCACGAAGGGTTCGTCGCGATAGTGCTGTTCCACAAAGCCCCTCACCCACTCCAGAACGGCAGCTGGCATCGCCACCCGCTCCACCAGTTCTTCACCGCTGTCCGAATAGTCCTGCGCTTCATAGGGTGACGCGGTCACTTTCAAAACGTGGATCGGCATCTCACCGTCATCACCATCCTCCACATCGCGGAGGATCACGTAGATCGACGGGGTCTGCGCCTGGAGTTCATGCGCGTAAGCTTCCGCATCCGATACGTAGAGCCACAGATCATGGGTGGAGGCGTGATATTCACGCACATCGCGCTCTTCGCGCAGCAGTTTCCAGGAAGCCTCTCCAGCACCGGGCAAGACGGCTGTCGCGCGCCAAACCCATTTGGACCACGGTGTGACACCGGGCGACCGACGCATGACCACTCCAAGCTTCGCGGACTGCGACTCTGGATAGACGACTCCCAAAACTTCTCCTCAGGTGCGCACTGTAGATGCTGTTACCTTAGCAAAACATCTTCATTATCCTAGGAAAATTTGCATTCATCTGTACACAATCGATCACGGCACCCCGGCCTGCATTTCTTGCATTGCGCCAAGGCGCTGAATTTCTGGGGCTTTACAGGTTCTGCATTTCGGCCTGCCCGGCGGGATCGCAATCCGGCCTCACCCCCGGGATCGCCTGACACCGAATTTGTGGTTGAATCAGGTTTACGATGGCAAAGTTTCCTGCCTTTCTATGTCCCGGCGCCCTATGTAAGCTTTGAGGCCATGGTTTTGCCACTGGGGGAGAGATGAGCAAGAAACTGCTATTGTGCGACTGCCTGGGCACACAGGTCATCGATGCCGAGGCCATTGCCGGGGCCACCGGTCTTGCCTGCACGAAGGTGATGACCAACGCCTGTGGCGCGGAAGCTGCCAAGAGCGCAGAACATCTCGCGGAGGGCGACCTGCTAGTGGCCTGTGGGCAGGAGATGGCGCTCTTTGGAGATCTGGCGGATGAAATCGAAGCGCCTGTGCCGCTGTTTGTCGATCTGCGTGACCGGGCGGGATGGAGTGACGAGGCAGAAGACGCCGCGCCGAAAATGGCAGCACTGGCCGCCGAGGCGCGGATTGCATCCCCGCCTGAACGCACCTTTGATGTGGTGTCCTCCGGCTCCTGCCTGATCATTGGCTCAGGGGAGGTTGCGCTGCAGGCGGCGGCAGACCTCGCCGAGATACTGGCCGTCACGGTGCTCTGCGCCACGCCACCGGATGTTACTCCTGGAGGCACCTATGGCATTGTCTGTGGAGACCTGCGCAAGCTGACAGGAACCCTGGGTCAGTTCGACCTTCGGATTGACCGGTTCCAGCAAATCGTCGCCGGTGGACGTGGCGCTGCCGCGTGGACGGAGCCAAAAAACGGCGCCCGCAGCAGCTGTGACATCGTTCTGGACCTGAGCGGTGACGCCCCGCTCTTTCCGGCGCCGGAAAAACGTGACGGATACCTGCGTGCCGACCCCGGAAGCCAGACGGCGGTCGCTAGGGCTGTGCTGGCCGCCTCGCATCTGGTCGGCACCTTCGAGAAGCCGCTTTACATACGGCTGGAAGAACCGCTCTGCGCACATTCACGCGCAGAGCAGCCCGCCTGCACCAAATGCCTGGACATATGTCCCACGGGCGCGATCACATCGGCTGGTGAACATGTGGCTGTCGATCCGATGATCTGTGCGGGCTGTGGCGCCTGTGCCGCGCTGTGCCCGTCCGGCGCCATTACCTATGATGCGCCGCCGGTCGCAACACTCTTCACGCGCCTTCACACGCTTGCCAGCACCTTCCGCAAGGCCGGCGGTAAAGATCCCCGCCTCCTGGTTCATGATGACAGCTTCGGCACCGAGATGATTTCGCTGGCCGCCCGTTTCGGACGCGGTCTGCCTGCGGACGTGATTCCGTTCTCCGGCTCCGCGCTGTCGGGTTTCGGCCATGCCGAAATCCTGGCCGCCCTTGCCAGCGGTTTTGCCAATGTCTCCATCCTGCTCGCCCCCCGCAGTGAGGCAGAGGTCCTGGATCAGGAGGCAGCGCTGGCGAATGCGATTGCCGGAGATGACAGCGCCAAATTGATTGACGTGACCGACCCGGACGCCCTGAGCGACGTTCTTTATGAACAGCGCAAAGACGAGAGCGTGGTCGAACCGATCCTGCCCATCGGGACGCGACGCCAGGTGACCCGGCTGGCCGCCAAGACCCTGCAGCCCGATTGCGATACCATCAAACTGCCGGACAATGCGCCCTATGGTGCGATCCTCGTCAATCAGGACGCCTGCACCCTGTGCCTGTCCTGTGTCTCGCTCTGCCCTGCCGGTGCCCTGGGGGACAATCCCGACAAGCCGCAACTGCGCTTTCAGGAAGACGCCTGTTTGCAGTGCGGACTTTGCAGCACCATCTGCCCGGAAGATGCAATCGCATTGACCCCGCGTTTGAACCTCACGGATGAGGCGTTCACCGAACGTATGCTGCACGAGGAAGAACCTTTTGCCTGTGTCGAGTGCAATGCCCTATTCGGCTCCAAATCAACCGTCGAGCGGATCATGGAAAAGCTGGCCGGAAAACACGCGATGTTCGCAAATCCCGAAACCGCGCGGATGATCCAGATGTGCGACAACTGCCGGATACAGGCGCAATACCATTCGAAAGACAGCCCCTTCGCCGGCAAGGAGCGCCCGCCTGTACGCACCACCGACGACTACCTGAGCAAGCGCAAGGATCACTGAACTTGCAAGGGCGCACCCAGATCGGCGGGGCTCAATCCCGAGACATAGGCGAGGATTGCGTCCAGATCGCCCTGCGTCATCTCCAGCGGCACCATGGGCGGCGGCAAAGTGGGATCGAAGGGATCGGTGATCTCCGCGATCTGCGTAAAGCTCGGATGCGGGTTGCGCAGATGGAAGGTGGCAAATCGATCATCCCAATCCGCCATGCTGCGCAATACCGAAAAAGACGGCGTGGACCCCATACCGTTCATCCGGTTGGTCTCATTGATCACGTGGCAGCGTCCGCAAAGCGCAAGGGAAAGGCGCTCACCCTCGACCCTGTTGCCGTCATAACTCAGGGCGACCTGCGCGGCTGGCCGCTGCGTGACCGCCGCAAAGCGACTGCCATCCGACGCCGTGAAGCTCTCAATCGTACGGCGCCCGATATCGGACCGCAGCCAGTCTGCGAAGTCGATGGCGCGCGGATCTCCGTTGTGCTCCAGCGCCCACCCCTGCCCCAGCCCTTCAAAGGAGGGCGCGTCGCTGGCGACAAACGCCATCTCCGCATCGGCACCTTCGGCCACCCGTTCAATCCGGAGACCGGCTTTCAGCGCAAAGCGCTGCACCAGGAATTGTGCATATCCCGACTGCTCAAGTGCAGTTGGCACAGAGAGGCGCAACGCCTCCTCGGCCCGCAGCGGCAGTGCCCCCCAAACCATGAACAGGACGGCCCGCACGATCCGCATCAGCCCCACTCCCCTCTTTCAGCAAGTAGGTCAGCCTAGCGGCCAGGCCGCAAATACGTCAAGTTTCCCCAGCCAACACACAAGGAGCCAGATGATGAGCGACGAATTCAACATGTCCATGCGCAAATTCCTCAAGCAGGTCGGCGTGACCTCGCAACAGGCAATCGAAGAGGCGATGCGCAACGCCGGTGACACATCGGGAAAGCAGTTTTCCGCCAAGGTGGTGCTGACGGTCGAAGGGCTCGATCTGGAACATGTCGTGACGGGTCAGATCACCGGCGACGCGGACGGGCCTGCCTGAATGAGCCTGACACGAGACGCGGTTCTGACCGCGCTGAAAACTGTGACCGACCCGGTGTCAGGCAGCGATGTCATGGCCGCCGGTCTGATCAAAGCCCTCACGGTCAGCGACACGAATGACGTGCGCTTCGTCATAGAGGTGCCGCCATCGCAGGCCAAATCCTACGAGGCGGTGCAGAGCAGCGCGGAGAGCGCCGTCAAAGCCTTGGACGGCGTGGGCAGCGTGTCGGTCGTGATGACCGCGCATAGCACACCATCCGCGCCGCCGGACTTGAAGCCGCAGAAAACGGCGCCGTCGGGCCCACAGAAAATTCCGGGCATTGACCGGATCGTCGCGATTGCGTCCGGCAAGGGCGGCGTCGGCAAATCGACTGTCGCCTCGAACATCGCTTGCGCACTGGCGGCGGAGGGGCGGCGCGTCGGCCTGCTGGATGCCGATGTCTACGGGCCGTCGCAACCGCGCATGCTCGGCGTTTCCGGTCGCCCGGCCTCTCCGGATGGCAAGACCATCCTGCCGATGCGCAATTTCGGCGTGACCATGATGTCCATCGGGTTGATGACCAACGACGACCAGGCCGTTGTCTGGCGCGGACCGATGCTGATGGGCGCCCTGCAGCAAATGATGAACCAGGTGCAATGGGGCGCGCTCGATGTGCTGATCGTGGATCTGCCGCCCGGCACCGGCGACGTGCAGATGACCTTGGCGCAAAAGGCGCAGGTGGATGGCGCAATTGTGGTCTCAACCCCGCAGGACGTGGCTTTGCTGGACGCACGCAAGGGCATCGACATGTTCAACCAGCTTGGTACGCCGATCCTCGGCATGATCGAGAACATGTCCACCCATATCTGCTCCAACTGCGGGCATGAAGAACACGTCTTTGGCCACGGCGGCGTGGCGTCTGAAGCCGAAAAACTCGGGGTGCCGCTCCTGGCCGAAATACCGTTGCACCTGGACATTCGCTTGGCAGCAGATGGCGGTGCGCCCATCGTCGTCTCCAAACCCGACAGCCCGCAGGCAGAGGCGTTTCGCACGGTCGCCCGCAACCTTGTTGCAAACGGCACGGCATGAGCGGCGCACAGTTCCCGCCCCTGTTCTCGGGCCTTGTGACCGCGGGGGCAGATCCGTTCCGCGTGGCCTGCGATGAAGCGGCAAAGGGCTGCGATGCCGGGCTCGTCGCCTACGACATCACGCCCGATCATCTGCGTGCGGCGATTGTCTTTGCCCCTGAGGTCGCATTGCGCGATGCCATGGTCATGCTGCCGGTGTGCGGGGTCGGGTTCCAGAACGCCTTTGGCGCCTCGGCGCCGCCCGAGGTGTCCGTCCATCTGGAGTGGGGTGGTGGCCTGCGGCTGAACGGCGCACGCTGCGGCGTGCTTCATGCAGCCGCGGCCCCACATGACCCGAACCGCACCCCGGATTGGCTGGTGATCGGGCTGGATCTCACACTTTGGTTGGATCAGGAAGATACCGGCCTGACGCCCGATGTAACCTCGCTCCATGCCGAAGGCTGCAGCGACGTGGATCCGCGAGACCGGCTGGAGGCATGGGTGCGGCACACGCTGGTCTGCAGCAACCGCTGGGACGAAGACGGCGTGAAACCGGTGCACTACGAATGGACCGGACTGGCCCACGGGATCGGCGAGCCCATCACCCTGCGGGATGAAACCGGCACTTTCCGCGGCATTGACGAAAACTTCGGTTTGGTGTTGCAGCAAGAGGATGGCTCGACAATCATACCGCTGACCAGCACTTTGAGGGAAATGTCATGAAACTGGCCCGCGCCATCCATTTTGACGACAGCGACACCCGGGTCTTTCACAGCCCCGCGCGCACCGGTGAATGGTGCATCTCCGGCGGATTCGAGTTTTCCAACTGGTCCGAAGGCGATCTGCCCGGCAAGGCAAAACAGGCCTTCACCAATGGCTGGATGGGCGTGGAAACCTTTGGCCGCGCAAGCTTTGTTGCGGTCACCCAGATCGAGGACAACGAGCGGGATGCGATTGCCGCTGCCCTCGCCCAGCATTTTGTGGACATCTACGGCGCGCCATCGATCGAGGCGGCGATGGGTGTGGCGATGGAAGAGATCACCCAGATGATCGAGCTGTGCGAGGATCAGGATTTCAACACGCTGCTGACCGTGACGCGTGAATTGACCGAGGCGGGTGTCAAGGAAAGCTACCGGATGATTGAACCGCAGGACGCCGGCATCGAGCAATTCGCGGTTCACGGATCGCTGGATGACGAGCCGCATCAGCACTGAGCGAGGGGTGTGAGAACGCGTTGAACGTGTGAGCGTGCGGCCTTCTCAAAACCCGGATCCGGAAGCTATCAAGCTTCAGACGGTGATGGATGCGCGTCTTCAACGTGCCAGACACCGCTGCGCGCCCGCGCATCGAGACCTTGTTCGACAAGCCCTTTGCCGCGGCTCTCCAGCTGCTGATGGATGCGCGCTACAATGGCCCGCAGGTCTGTGTCGAGAAATGTCGTATTGATCCTGGAAATCCCGCTTGTGGATACGATGGACAGCCTGCGATACCCGTAGAGCACGCCGCCATCGTCCATTCGAACAAGATCTTGCAGGGAGAGGGTGACCGGGTCCTTATGGGGTCGCCGGAGGAGGAACCAGTCACTTCTGTCGGGCAACATCCAAATGCCCTGATCAGAAACCCGTAGCCGAACGCGCGGCGTATGGCTACCAAAGGCGAAAGTCAGGCCCACACCCAAGAAGAGCCCGAAAACCACGAAGAGGAAGGATATCGGACCAAAGGCCCCGGGCGACCAGATCATGTATGTTGTCGGTAAAAAGAGCGCGGACAGGAGCAGAAAGGAACCGCCGACCACCCTCTGGAGCCCACGCTCTTCTCTGACTTCCAGTATTTGCGTCATCGGGCTCATCTGACTCTGCGTAAGGGCCAGTATAGTCAGACCCACCGATTTGACACAACACATCCACCGCGTGACCCTGAACCAGCTTCACCGCAAGGCGTTGGACCAACCCACTGCATCAAGCGCGTCGGGCGCATTGGTATGCTTGGT
>ERZ1740065.3239-NODE-3239-length-10180-cov-11.505284_pt1 | contig 10180 bp, 8 predicted proteins | sample MGYA00581738_ERZ1740065 | MGnify/ENA primary metagenome ERZ1740065 (study PRJEB43018, sample SAMN04849749) | marine metagenome | isolation source: floating plastic debris | place: Pacific Ocean | collected 2008-09-01 | study: EMG produced TPA metagenomics...
AGAGGTGGTAAATTCTGTGTGAGATAGAAGAGGTGGCAGCTTTGGGCCACGGTAGAGGAGGGTATATATATCTCTCTGGTGGTTCGCAGAGGAACACTATCTACGCCGTTCTACCACTCGATACGCAGTTCGCCGTTATAGGGCAGCCATATCGTTATGCCCGACTATCATATGCTCTGGGTAGTCCAGAGAGGTATGCCTGGTTCATACACATCTCCTAAGCCTTGGTCGGAGTCGCGCCGCTTAATGGCGACACTACGATTTATGTGAATACGATGGTGGGATAAACGTCATTTTGCTCCCTGTGTTAGTGTGATACTGTAGACTGGAATTATGTTGCACTGAAAAATATTTGCGAAAGGGTAGGATACCTTTTCGGAAAAATTTTTGCAATTGAAAGATTATTGCGAAAATTCATCAAGACTATGAACACTACATGACTGTCGAAAATTTTTCCGAATGCATTTATAAAAATTTATTATTTATAAAAATATCGGCAGAGTTGCGGGATTATTCGCAAAAAACTATGTTACAAATGAATTACAGTAGGCTGAGGAACATATGTGAACCCGGGTCTATGCCAGTACCTTGCAGGGCACCAGGAGCCTACATACAGCCAAGTGAAAATGCATAAAAACCAGCAATTTCGGCCAATCTGGTGTTTCCGTTTCTGCTGCCGCTCCTAGTCATGCCGCCGGCGTACGCAGACCCGGAGAATGAAATCCCATGTACTTACCAGCCCTGGCCATACACATCAAGGGCCGCTCATCTGTACTGGGGGAATAACCTTCGTGGTGGAAGAGACACTCCACATTGCATTTGAGCATCATGGGAGAGCCTGCATCATCGTTGGGCATTGGTGGGTAATATGGGGATGACGGGTAATTCGACCTGACAACATACAAGGGGAGATAACTGCAGCGTGACAACAGACAACTTGCCGATAACAGTATTCTGTAGAATGACTCACAATCTGTAAGTATCGGTGAATTCCGTTCCGTCTCCCCAGAGCAAGTCGTATCCAGAGAGCAACAAGTCAACGAGTCCCTTTCTTTCATTTCTGTGATAGAGGAGTTATGTAATATTGATATTGTATCCGTATTATATTTGTATTATCATCATACTATCCAGAATTCTGCCTCAAGAGATACAGAGTTACTTTGCTCCTGCAGGTGATTTAGAGGCTGATTGAAGCAACAGATTATGACTGCAATGGAAATCCTTGAGGTCAAACACTTTCAGCTGTGCTGCCTCCATTGTTACTCAACATAGACTTCTAAGGGGAGAATGAAGGACTGATATCCATTGAGTTCAAACCCACAGCAGACATGTTAATGAGCCTATGATGTGCTGTTTACTTTTTCTTACACTCATCAATCCACACACAGGTACAGACGTCTATGCTCTATACAGACATCTATGCTCTATACAGACAGCTATGCTCTATACAGACAACTATACTCTATACAGACATCTATGCTCTATACAGACGTCTATGCTTACGATTGTCGTTTCGTCTGCAGATGGTACTCCACTTGTTTGAGTACGTGAGCTCCAGAAATAATCGCCAATCGAGAACCGTTGCCCAATACTTTCTTGCAATCACCATCGATGTCGTATGGGAAGGAACTGACCAAGTGGTACAGGCAGAACCCTGATCCATTCTCTCCGTTGATGAAGTAGGACCCTTCTACCTGAGGGCAGCCCGCTACAATAACATACGTGTTACCTATACTGAGATGTTTTAGTAGCGCGGATATCAATAACGAGATCTAAGTGCTCCGTGAACCACACATTGTGCGCTGAATAGTGTTTGGTCAGTACCATAAGTATGACTCTGCTACCTGGTTCCAACATTCGAGACCAGAGCTCTGCATTCTTTCCGCTTCAGTACCAGCTGTGCAATACCGCGGATACTAGCAGGAAATGCAATAGTTTTGATACTTGCCGAATATTCCTATTCGCCCTAGAAATGGCTCTGCATGCTAGCAACAATCGACAGTATCGAACTGATTTAGCAGATATCAGAGCTTGATGGTATCGGTATCGAGTATCGGTATCGATATCGAGCTTGCGGCACACACTGGACCACAGCCCACTGCTCTATTAACCTCACAAAGTGGCTAATCATACTAGCAATAACTGCAACAATTGATCTTACGGTAATCCGTTTCCTCATGTTCCATTGGAGACGAGCAGTTGGAGCCGCCCAAGTCAGGTTTGGGGCCAACGCATTCTCTGCGGCGGAATCGCTGCGATCCAGGTCTCGTACACCGGTCGGTGCAGTTCTTCCACTCACTCCACGGTCCGTACCCTCCGTCAACTGTTGGTACGAGTCACAATAGCGGCAACCAGTAAGTTAAGTTCACCACGGGCTCAATCAGGGAAAATGTGTTGCATAAAAACTTGTACACCAGATACACCCTCTAATACTCTCCACCCGGCACACCCTTTACTCGCTCCACGATCTGCCCGTACGCCTGCTCTGTTTCCCTCAGCACAACTCTGATGGGAAGTTAGTTATCATAAAACGACCAACTTCCACATAAGGAAACTGTGCAGTAGATAATTGATGTAGCAGTAGTCAGGTTTTGTGGTATTCTGTTGAAGCGGAAACTTCTCTGCTTACTTTTGTTGAATTTGCATATAGAAGGTTTCGGTGGTCCGTTCATATATTCTGGCATCAAGCTCACATCAGCAGACAGGCCGTTATACTGCGCCGCAGCAGCTAATAGATATGAAATGTCCATGTACCTATAAAAGTGTGTCAGCGTCAGTGTTAGAAGCAGAACATTGCCGCAGCTCGGCTCCTCAGGTAAATAACACACATCCTATACACGCAATTTGTATGCAGTATCTGTGCCGTCGTTGGCTCTGTACCATGATCAGTGGCGAGGCCGATAGAGTTTGAGTAACCACAGCGCGATGAGAAAGAGTAGGAATGGATGTAAGAGAAGTGAACCCGTGTGTCAAGGACCCAGAAGGGTTGGCATATCATGTAGGCTCTACTCTCTGTCCATTCCAGCGATGGTCCCATACCATTGAATCTGTTTGTCAACGACAAGTAATTACGGGCGGAGAACTCGCTAAGGCTCTACTTACGGCATCATCCAGCGAGTGTCTGATGGCGGCAAACTGTGTCCCGTCTCCCATTGAAAGACTATGTCTCCAGCGTCGTCTTCCTGTCGCATCAAGCCTATTCGGAAAAGGTTGTCGCTTGCATCTTCCTCCACCCGGCTGAAAATCAATCAACACAAGGATGTAAATAAAGATCTCTAGAACCCACGCTAGAACCCACGCTAGAGCCCACGCTAGAGCCCACGCTAGAACCCACTCTAGAACCCACGCTAGAACCCATTTGTGACTCTGACCCACACACCTATATATGGCTGTGAAAGTCTCACTAATCAACTGAATATTAGCCTCAAAGCTGCTTTCTGTCTTTTTGTGTCCTCGGCTCAACAAATGCCCATTGCCAGCTATAAAAAGCTCATTTGGTTCTTGTATTGTTATATTCTTGTATATTGCTTCTATTGTAAGAAGGGAAGTGAAGTGAGCCAGTTCAGCTACCAGATTGTCACAAATTCTAAATGGCAAAAACTAATACGCAGCTAGCATTCTCAACGACTTTATTTCATTCAATCATGGTCAGCTTTTCAGCAGGATTTTTGAGTCCAACCCTGTAGCCAGGTAGCAGAGAGGGAGAGGTGGGTCAGCTATAGTTGACTACGTTTCACATGACATGACATTGCAGCATGAAGAACCAAGTTCTGTGAATCTCCCGGCGATGTGCCCGCACACCGCACCGCACACCAGACAATGACAGGAGATTCACAAAAGCCAAAGAAATGTGAGCATTTTCCACGGAGTGGAGCTGTATTAGTTACAACGACCCTGTGCATATATTGGAGCCAGTGTACACGTGCAGCGCTAACTGTATAAAGGCTTTCTATACTCACTAGTCGTGGATCAGCTGCTTTACAAAGTCTCGCAGGGGAACGTCTTCCAGAGGCATGGAGGCCAGGCTGTAGCTCTCTCCTGCTATCTCCATACACGCTGTGGACCTGAGTGTGTCTCTGTCGTACTGACCCACCGCGATCTTGTAACAGTAGCCGTCGTAGTAAGTAGCGTTGTACTTCTCACAGTTCGCTGATGCAGAAAGTACAAAAGCCGAATTAACTGAAACTGTGTGATCATCACGTAAATCCAATGATCGATCAAGTACGTAGCAGACTTAAATGGTTTAGCTGAGAGAGCAGCGATACCGCACACAGACATGTAAGCTTGGTAACGGACTGACCTCTGTAGAATGTCCTAACAGAGTTCGACGCAGGCAAAGTCATCTCTCCGACATCATTCTTTCCGACTACAGTACAGTTTATGTTCACGTAGCGTGGTAAATTACATCGTTGGACTGACATCATACCAGGAGTGTGTGATTGAGTCATAGTGCCTGCGATGTTCTCACACGATATCTGTAAAAATGACTCTCTGTCAATATCAGTTTATTTTCAGCTTGTTTACCCACAACAACTTAATGATATCTTTGAAATTAAGTTGAAAGTGATGCCAAGCTCATCACACAGAGAGACAGGCTCTTTAGTTTAAACATGGAGAATATTTCCCAACTGCGGTGTAGCTGTTACTTACGTGATAAGTCAGGTCTCCATTGGGGTCCGCGATTGGAAACCATGACAGGGTTAGACATTCGTCATCTGAGAGTGTTAGCACTGGGGCCGGCGGCATTCCATGCGGAGCTGTAGAGAGGAGAATAAGGACAGAACTCAGGGAAGATATCAGAGCATGAATCCATTGTAAGATGGAGATTAATTCGTACGCAATGGGTCCCCGGTAATTTCCATTCTGAGCGGGGCCGCAGAAGACACGTTGCGGTTGTTCAAAGACCAAGCTTTGAATGCAAAAGTTTCTCCACAATCAATAAGGAAAGATGCAGTATTTCCGCTGATCAGTGTTAGATTATCTCCATGTACGTCAATGTCTACCAAAAACGGCTGGAGTTGATGTGCCCCAGAACAACTGTAGTTGGTTGGCGGCTGAAAAATATAAGCTGTTTGTTGGGATGGTGTATTTCTGCGGCTCAGTAGAGAGTTGAACTATTGCATTAGGGAGATAAGATGAGGCAGAGAAAAGTCATTTTATTGACTGCATGAATCACTGACAGGAGATTGAGCTGCTTATCACGGAGAGGCAGTAATCGCTTACTATCAAATTGACGGTGTATGTCCATAGCAAGTTGTCACCAAAAAGTACCTGCTCTCGTGTTGTCGACTCCAACGTTGGAGGGTCTGGATCTAAAGTGTCAACAATGTAGCAGTTGATATCAATCTCAAAGGAAATTGGGATTCGTGAAGCAGGAAACGCGATACAGGTGCTGCTGGCGTCCAGCTAATTGAGAGCACTCGGTTGTTTTATTCTCCAAAAGTTATTTACTAGTTTGAGTAATTTACTATTTAACAGTTCAACTTATAACTTTCCTCCATAAATATGTTGAGAAGAAGCCGAGTCCAAGAGATACGAATATACAGTGCTTGCTTGTAACATAGAATCGATACGTACGCCCGCAGGGTGTCTGTCCAACTGCTGTGCTGTAGTGACTCATATAGCCAAACTCATTAGACGCCACGACTGAACACTGCGCTTGCACAAAGTCATTGAATCTGCATACCCGCGCTGTCATTGGGTCGGTTATCCCCGTGAACACGTGATTGCGCCATGAGTTCTCTGTGCAGTTCATCTGATGAGTAGGAGTACTGTTGCATGATGGGATATCTTGTTCATTGGGACATAGGAGTGCATTTTAAACGACGCGGTAATTTCAGAAGTTTCGCGATAACACGTGTAGAGATCCAGGTTATTTAAAAAATGCTTCCTCCCGAGTTTTAATACTCACAATAAGTGGCATTAAACTATTGCTAAGATATCTCAATGTTTATGGCGATAGCATGCAGTAGATGGCATATTGCTTGTAAAAGTAATAGGTAAAAATCAATAAGAAGAAGGCATTTGTGAAATGATTTCCTGACTCGGTTTACCAGATAACTGATGATCCTGTCGTTCGGAAACTGTGGTTCCCACCAAGACATCTGCATACATCCTGTTCCGTGTTCGGGAGTCATGCTTATAAAGTGTGGAGCCCTCCATGGCGCTATGATTATGAAATACATTTAATCAGTTATGGCGTGGATGCTGCGATAACCAAACTGTCGCACCGTCACTTGAAACTCTTATTGTTGCTCTTTTCCTGGCATATTGAACACGAATAGGCATCAAAGATACCGAAAGGGATTAGATGATTTTAGTTATTCAGAGGTTTAAAATATTCATAAACGCTTGAACAATATTGATAATGATAACAATTTTTCTCTTTTTCTAAACTGGTGTGCCCAGACCACAGGCTGTGGTCCAACCCAGATTCTTCCCGCTAAAGCGGTGTTTCAGAAATACAATAATAACAATAATAATAATAGTTAATCTAATAAGGTTTGAGAGTTGATATACTGGATATTGTACTTTCGCAATTGAAGATTATCATCCCTCAACGATGTCGTGCCCTCATTTGTGCTACATTGGTTTCAGCATCTGTTTTCATACCTTTGTTGTCGAATTGGCATATCACTCCCAGTTTAGCTGTGCTGTTAGTCGCCCGAAGCCTACAGTTCCTGTAGTCATCACAGTCCAGGTATCCGTATGCGTCTATAACGCCATCAAAATCTCTGAAACGTACAACGAAAGAATGATGATGTATGACAGTGACTGCAGTATGGACTGACTCATCTATTCAATCTACATGTTATGACATGACATGACATGACATGTAGATTGAACAGTTGCACTACTTAGGTGTGCTACTGATACCGGTACTGATACCGATACTGATACTAGTACTGGTACCGATACCGGTACTGGTACTGATTCTGGTACTGGTCAGGCGCTATTATTATTATTATTATTATTATTATTAGAAATACTGCAAATTTGACAGCACAAAAATTTATATGCTTTCAGTATATCATTTTTCCTGAGCAAAATGTAGGAACAACTCTAAAGCACTGGATACTTACTCTCCCTGGTACCAGTTATCCAGGTAATCGTAGGGATCTGAGATGTCTGTCGAGTCAGCGGGAGAATCTGTATAATCGTATTGATTGCGAACCCAATAATAGTCCCGCATCTCTCCTTGACGGCGGCTCCTCAACCCAACAAAGTACGAGTTCCCGCTGTCAAGAGTTACCACCGTGGTTTAACTGACATAACAATGCGGAGGCAAGTCATCAGGTCAAGGTTACTGACGGAGCGACAAGGTCAGGGATGAGTCTCCATATAGCCTGGTCGGTGTGTCGCATAACCAGAAGTCTGCCTGACTCTCCGAACATCTCGTGACACACTTCGCACCCCATAATTCCCAGAAATATTCTGTGCTCCGTCGTGGTCCAGTAGATACACGAAGCGTCGCCATTGTCGTCGTAATAAGTTACTCCTCCGAACCGCATGCAGTCTGGGAAGTTAGAGGTGAAGGTAAAACATAGATCTCGATATGGCAGACCAGTAGCTTAATCCCTTTCTGTTTTGTGGGAAGTGCCTGATATTAGAATTGCACCATCATATTCCATCAACTAAGGAACACACCTGGAATACCTCAATGGAAAACCTCAAACCGTACCGAAATATGGATAATCAGCCAAAGCATGACGTTAGATCCTTAGAGGTTTGGTGATGTGGTATTTAACTTTCATTAGAATAGAAATTGCGTTGTTCTGTCTGAAGGATAGTTTACATAGTGTTGGCCAAATATACTAAATTTCTACTCTCAGTAAAGATGATGAGGCAGTCATGCTGAGTGCAATATACCCACCAAAATCAGTTTCTTGTCTATCGGATCCAACACATGGCTGTCCTCCGAAGAATGGCGCCGGATCGTCACAGGTTCTGTTCCTCTTGTAATCCATGCGGTTTGCACAATCGCCTGCGCAAACCTGCCACGGTCCCCATACCGACCATCGTCCGTCCACTGCACAATACGAATCGTTACAGTCGGTCTCAATCGCCGCACCATATCCTCAAAATAAAATTTTCTGACCCATTCAAAGCTTCAATAGACACTCCTACCCTATCGGTAACTACAGGCGTTACTCTCGTATCCACCCGCGCACACAGTATCGCAGAATGAGCCCCGTTCTACTTACCAACCCTCGCCATACACATCAGCGGCCAATCTTCTGTTGTCGAGTAGTACCCTTCATCGTGGAAGAGACACTCCTCCTCGCATTTCAACACCATGGCAGTACCAAAAGAGTCGTGTGGAGATGCGGGGTAGGCCGACCTAACACCATACAAGTGAAGATGACTGCAGCGTGACAGCAGATAACTTGCTGATGGAAGAAATCTGTAAAATGACTCACAATCTGTACGTATCAGTGAATTCAATTCCATCGCCCCATATTAAGTCGCGTCCAGAGAGCCACAAGTCAACGAGTCCCTTTCTTTCGTCCCTGTAACAGTGTATTAGAATATACTCATTGGTACCCGGTATCTGGATCTCACCCAGTTCGGTTGTAGGTCTGTCCTACTCATAATGAAATGATAGCAATGCCACTACAAGTTCAAATATCACTCTAGCATCGCATTTGTCAAGTTACCCATGATTGTCAGGAGCGGATGGCTCTGGCTCTTGAACCCAGGCTAGTAAGTGTAAGCAATGTACAGCTAAATATGTAGTTTAAATCCCTCCGTATTGTCACATATGTTGACTCGGCTGATCGGAGACAGGCGTTAGGGGCAGGTAGGGATTGGCAGTAAGAGGATAGATCGGAAACGTTCCTGAGACCGGACAAATACATGCGCCTATGAAATGCTGTTAGCTCTTATTTACGCCCACCAATTCCTCTACAAGTATTGGTGTTGATCATACCTAGGTAAGTCTCCAATATTCCTGGGCCCCTGCAGCATTCTAGCTGCCCAATATTGGGCTAAAGTAACTAATATTACTAATATTACTCGTATTTTCCTATTGTTCTCCTCCGGCTCGTCTTGCTGAGCTCAAATGTAACATAAACCTAGCTGTAGGAGGCTGGCAGTTATGGAATAGGACTTGTCAAACTGCAGAAAAACTCAATATCTAGTATTTTCAGCCTGAAAGGATGACAGGTGTCAGGTTGAAGCTTACGGAAGCCGTTTGGTCTGGAGATGCTGGTCAAGTTGTTTCAACATGTGAGCCCCAGGAATCGTCGCCAATGACGAGTCACCACCAAAGATCTCTTTACAGTCATGTATGGCGCGGTCAATGCCAGGTGAATAGGAATGGACCAAGTGGTACAGGCAGAACCCTGAGCCGTTCTCTCTGTTGATGAAGTAGGCCCCATCTACTTGAGGGCAGTCCGCTACAACAACCAACCTGCAGTTCAGTAATAGCGCAATAAGATATCACTGTAACGGGCGAGAATGGTATGTGCAGTAATGAAATGTGACAACTGTATAATAAATCGTCTAAGTTCATCGCAACTGTGAGAATGTATCTTACGGTAATCCGTTTCCTCGCGTTCTACTGGAGACGAGCAGTTGGCACCGCCCAAGTCTGGTTCAGGAAGGACGCATTCTCTGTCACGGAATCGCTGTGATCCGGGTCTCGTACACTGATCGGTACAGTTCTTCCACTCACTCCACGGCCCGTACCCTCCGTCAACTGTTGTCACAAGTCGCAATAACCGCAACGCAAAGACAGTGCGTCTTATTCTCAAGGAAATAAAGCAGCAGTAGCAAGGTTTCGATGTATTCTATTGAAACGGCAGCTTCTCTGCTTACCTTTGTTGAATTTGCATATAGAAGGTTTTGGCGCGCCCTTCGTAGATTCCGGTATCAAACTCACATCTGTAGATCGGCCGTTGAACTGTACCACAGCCGCTATCATCGACTGCCGGTGCGGAAATCTATCAAAATGTGTCAGCATTGAAAGCTAAAATATCCTGCAGATGTGCTTTCCCAGGTAACTATGAATCTCTGGAAATAAAATTTCTCTTCACCTTCTTTTCTACAAGTGGCTATATAAGGCAAAGAGAGAGGGAGAGAGGGAGAGAGGGAGAGAAAGAGAGAGAGAGAGAGAGAGAGAGAAAAAGAGAAAGAGTGAGAGAGAGGGAGAGAGAGGGAGAGAAGAAAAAAGAATAAG
>ERZ1740065.3240-NODE-3240-length-10179-cov-4.193599_pt1 | contig 10179 bp, 8 predicted proteins | sample MGYA00581738_ERZ1740065 | MGnify/ENA primary metagenome ERZ1740065 (study PRJEB43018, sample SAMN04849749) | marine metagenome | isolation source: floating plastic debris | place: Pacific Ocean | collected 2008-09-01 | study: EMG produced TPA metagenomics...
GTACTGCGCCCCATCCAAGTGGCCTATGAAGATGAGAACTTTATGCTTCCCATTTCGCATGATGAGGTGGTGTATGGCAAAAAATCTTTATTGTATCGTATGCCGGGAGATGAATGGCAACGTTTTGCCAATTTGCGCATGCTATACGGATACATGTTTACGCATCCAGGTGCAAACCTGTTGTTTATGGGAGGTGAATTTGGACAGTCTTCAGAATGGGATTTCGAGAATAGTTTGGACTGGCATTTGACCCAATATGATTTTCATTCCGGAATTCAGAAGACGATTCGCGATTTGAATCAATTATACAAAACAGAACCAGCGCTTTTCGAAAAACAATTCAGTCAGGAAGGGTTTCAATGGGTGGAATACAACGATGCCGAGAACGCAGTGATTTCCTATTTGCGAAAAGGAAACAATCCAGAAGACACGCTTCTTGTGGTTTGTAATTTTACACCTGTTCCGCGAAATAACTACCGAGTGGGCGTTCCCTAAAGCAAAACCATGAAGCTTTTGTTTAATAGTGATAGCACCAATTATACAGGAAGCGGTAGTGGTAAAAAATCTGCCAAGCCAACAGCAAAAGAATGGAACGGTCAGGACCAATCCATAACCCTGAACCTACCTCCTTTGGGCGTAGTGGTTTACAAATAATGGTTTCTTAGGATTAAACCAACCATTTATTCAAACATCATTTTATATTATCAGAGGAATATAGTTCTTTTGTTCCTTACAAATAGCCATTAATGATTACAAATACAGAGATTGAGAAAAGGGGGAATCAAATCCCCAATCAAATTGTCGATTTCAAGCAAGAAAACGAGAAGATATATTTCACGACTCATAACGGGGTAATCTTACAGTTAACCATCCTTCGGGATAGTTTGGTACGTTTTCGCTACGCTACTGAACACGTGTTTGAACCTGATTTTTCCTATGCCATCAGCGAAGATGTGAATCTAGGATTCAATGATTTGGAGGTGAAGGAAGAAGTACCGGAGTATGTGATTACCACCTCCAAAATCAAAATACACGTCAACAAGTCCAACCTTAAAGTACAAATCACCGATTTGGATGATAAAATCATCAGTGAAGATGAGTTGGGCTTTCATTGGGAAGAGAACTACGACTACGGAGGCAACATCGTGAAAATGAGCAAGGTTTGTCATTCTGGCGAGAGTTTCTACGGAATGGGGGACAAGGCATCCCATACCAATCTTAAAGGAAAACGTGTAAACAATTGGGCAACAGACTCCTATGCCTACGGAAAAGACCAGGAACCGCTATATAAATCCATTCCTTTTTATATAGGGTTGAAGGAAAACTTGGCTTATGGAGTCTTTTTCGATAACTCTTTCAGTACCTACTTCGACTTCGCCATGGAAAAGCGAAACGTTACTAGTTTTTGGGCTGATGGTGGCGAAATGAACTATTATTTCTTCTACGGTCCAGAGATGAAGCAGGTCGTAGAAGCGTATACGGATTTGACCGGCGTTCCTGAATTACCACCTTTATGGGCTCTGGGTTTTCATCAATCCAAATGGAGTTATTATCCAGAAAGTCGCGTGAAAGAAGTAGCGAGTACTTTTCGAAAGTTAAAAATTCCATGTGATGCCATTTACTTGGATATCGATTATATGGAAGGCTTCCGTTGTTTCACCTGGAACAACCAATATTTTCCCAATCCTAAGAAAATGATTGAGGAACTAGAGGAAGATGGTTTTAAAACCGTCACTATGATTGACCCGGGAATCAAGATTGACCGCGATTACTGGGTATATCAGCAAGCGATGGACAATGGGTTCTTCTGTAGACGTGCCGATGGGCCTCATTTTAAAGGTAAAGTTTGGCCTGGGCCCTGTAAATTCCCTGATTTCACCAATCCTGAAGTACGCGAATGGTGGTCTGGTCTGTATAAAGAAATGGTTGCAGATATGGGTGTGAAAGGCGTTTGGAATGATATGAACGAGCCTGCCGTAATGGAAGTTCCTACCAAGACAGCCAATTTAGATGTACGCCACGACTACGACGGACATCCCTGCAGTCATAGAAAAGCACACAACATTTACGGTATGCAAATGGTGCGTGCCACCTATGATGGGGTAAAGAAATTCATGTTTCCAAGACGTCCTTTCGTATTGACCCGTGCTGCTTACTCAGGAACTCAACGGTATTGCGCTACTTGGACTGGCGACAACGTAGCGACCTGGGAACATCTGTGGATTGCGAATGTGCAGATGCAACGAATGTGTTTGAGTGGGTATTCTTTTGTAGGCTCCGATATCGGAGGTTTTGCGGAACAACCCAACGGAGAGTTGTTCGCGAGATGGATGCAGCTGGCTATTTTTCATCCGATTTGTAGAGTGCATTCCAGCGGAGACCATGGAGACCAAGAACCTTGGTCTTTTGGTGAAGAAATCACGGATATCGTAAGAACTTACGTAGAATTGCGCTACCAATTGCTACCGTATTTGTACACGATGTTTTATCGCTATATTCAAACGGGGCAGCCAATGTTGCAATCCTTGGTATTTTATGACCAAAACGATACGCAAACCCACTTTAGAACCGATGAATTCATGTTTGGGAAGCACTTTTTGGTTTGTCCGGTGCAAGAACCCAATGCGCAAGGACGAAGAATGTACTTCCCAAAAGGGACTTGGTTCAACTATTGGACCGATGAAGCCGTTGAAGGAGGCGTCGAAAAATGGGTTGCGGCAGGTATAGATAAGATTCCTTTGTTCGTGAAAGCTGGGGCGATGATTCCGAAGTATCCGGTACAGCAGTACGTGGGAGAAAAGGAAATCGAAGTATTGGAAATTGATGTCTATTATACAGAAGGTATTGAAAACTCATCGGTTTATGAAGACCAACAAGACGGTTACGACTATAAGAAAGGACGTTACAGCCTAAGAAAGTTCCGTTTGCGTGGTAAAGAGAACGAACTGATAATCCAACAATTTAAAGATGGTGAATTCATAACGCCTTACGAGCATATGAAAATGACCTTCCACGGGCTACCTTTCAAAATCAATGAAGTTGAGGTAGACAATGAAGTAGTGGATTTAAAGGCCATCAAGTTGAATGGAGACAACACCATTGAGGTGACCAAGGATTTTACCGAGCTTCATCTATCCGGAAAATAATTTTGTAATTTACCTCTACTAAACATTTTCCATTATGAAGAGATTTTTGCTAACCGTCTTGGTTTTTCTCGGGGTTTTCGCCTGTAAAACCAATCCCTTTACGGGTAAAAGCACTTTGAACTTTTATCCGAACAGTCAAATATTTCCCATGGCCTTTGCCCAATATGACCAGTTCTTGAATGAAAACAAGGTCGTTAAGGGAACAAAAGATGCCCAGATGATTACTAGAGTTGGCCAGCGAATTGCCTCTGCGGCTGAGCGTTGGTTGAATGCAAATGGTCATGCCGGATATTTGAAAGATTACAAATGGGAGTACAACTTGGTCAATGACGAAACCGTAAATGCCTGGTGCATGCCTGGAGGCAAGATTGTATTTTATACCGGTATTTTACCGATTTGTCAGGGAGAAACGGGTGTTGCAGTAGTCATGGGGCACGAAGTAGCCCACGCCTTGGCCGACCACGGAGCCCAGCGAATGAGCGCCGGTATGTTACAACAGATTGGAGCGGTTGCTGGTAACGTCGCCATTCAAGACCCTCAAAAACGAAATACGTTCAATCAAGCGTATGGATTGGGTTCTACTTTAGGCGTTATGTTACCTTTTAGTCGAAGCCATGAAACCGAAGCAGACCGTATTGGACTTCAAATTATGGCGATAGCGGGATACAATCCGGATGAGGCAGCAAATCTTTGGCGTAGAATGAAAGCAAAATCTGGCGGACAATCACCACCAGAGTTCATGAGTACGCACCCTTCAAATGATAGTAGAATCAACAATTTGACGGCTTGGGCACCAGGCGCGAAACAGGAGGCTGCAAAGTTTGGAGTGACTTCGTTTAAACCCGTCGAGCCATTTTAGCAGAGAAATTTGAATATTTGATACATCGGTTTCTTCTAAGACCTTCCCTAAAATGGGAAAGACTCTATTAAATTGGCTACATGGCAGAGGCGTTGGCGCTAAAAGGAAGTAAAAAACTATTGAATGCCTGGGCATTCTATGATTGGGCCAACTCGGTGTATAGTTTGGTTATTTCATCTGCAGTATTCCCAATTTTTTATGGTGCGCTGTTCAGAGCAGCAGAGATAGAAAAAGTTACCATTTTTGGAGGTGAAATAGCCCGCGCCCCATTAATAAGCTATGTAACCTCGTTAGCTTTTGTTTTTATTGCCATTGTTACACCACTTGTTTCTGGTATAGCAGACTACACGGGAAACAAAAAGGTATTCCTCAAGTTTTTTTGCTATTTGGGAGCCGCATCCTGTATCGGTCTGTATTGGTTTTCTTTAGAGAATATCTACTTTGGGTTGATTTGCTACTTCTTCGGATTGGTAGGCTTTTGGGTCAGTTTCGCAATCAATAACTCCTACTTGCCGGATATTGCCTTCAACGAACAACAGGACAGGGTTAGTGCTAAAGGTTTTTCGTTAGGTTATATCGGGAGTGTGATTCTTTTGGTTTTCAATTTAGCCATGGTCATGGAACCTGCTGTCTTTGGAATTACGGATTCCGGAGGGGAGGTTGCTGAAATCAAAGCAATGAAATATTCTTTTATTTCCGTTGGTATTTGGTGGGCCCTTTTCAGCCAATATACGTTTAAATATTTACCGAAAGGATATAAACGAGAAGGTGAACGCACCAATATAATCTTGAATGGCTTTAGGGAACTCCAAAGTGTTTGGAAGCAATTGGGAGATGAGATTCGCCTTAAAAGATATTTGGGTGCTTTTTTCGTGTATAGCATGGCAGTACAGACCATTATGCTGATAGCTACTTATTTTGGCGAAGAGGAGATTAACTGGGGTTCTGATGAATTTAGACAAGTTGGATTAATAGCAAGTATTTTGATAATTCAGCTTATTGCGATTGGAGGGGCTTATCTAACAGCTGCTTTGTCAAAAAAATTTGGAAACATAAAAACTTTAATAGGAGTTAACGTCGTTTGGGTTTTGCTATGCATTTACGCATACACTTTACAAACCTATATTGACTTTTTTATTGCAGCTGCACTTGTAGGAATTGTTATGGGCGGAATTCAAGCACTTTCAAGGTCTACCTATTCCAAGTTTTTACCCAAAACTACCGATACCACCTCTTTTTTTAGTTTTTACGATGTAGCCGAAAAAATAGGAATCATTATAGGAACTTTTTTCTATGGCGTAGTAGCACAATTAACGGGAAGCATGCGCAATAGCACCATATTTCTGGGGATATTCTTTTTAGGCGGAATAATACTATTGCTTCGGGCTAAGAAAATAGACCAAGGCTCGTAAAAGAACAGCCCTTACTTTTCAGTAAGGGCTTCGCCGTTTTGATTGATGGGTTTTAGTTTTGTTTTATACTCTAGAAATATCTCCAGAGCCTGAGCTTTTCGTATCAATTTTTTTGGGATTCCCGCGATAGCTGATATCTCCCGAACCAGAAACTCTAGCGTTGATGCTTTCATTGGCGGTAACGTTCACGTCCGCAGAACCGGAAACGGTCGCAGTAACATAGTCGGCGTTAAGCCCGTAAGCGTCTATATCGCCTGAACCAGAAACGTTGATGTCCAAATTCGTCGCTTTTCCGTCCAAATCAATGTCACCTGAACCGGAAAGAGAGGCTTCAACAGACTGTGCTTCAATATCCAATGTGATATCACCAGAACCAGAAATTCTGGTTTTGAAATTGTTCGCTTTTAATATGGTTTTCCCCACGATATCTCCCGAACCAGAAAGGGTTACGGAATTTACGGACTCTACCGGTACACTTAGAAAAATACCAGAGTTCCAGTTTGAGGGTTTAAGGTTAACTCCTTTTTCGACTTTGATGACCAGTTTGCCATCTTTGACTTCGGTTTTAATGTATTCCAAGAGGTTGGATTCCCCTTTTAAGGTAATCTCCCCCTCGTTACCCGCAACAAGTTCCACATCGAACCATCCTGCCAAGGCAATAGCGTCATAGTCGCCCACGTTTCGTTCGATGGAGACAACATTCCCGTTCCCTTTAACTCTTTTACCCCATTGTGCGCAGGCACTTAACGATAGGGAAAGTACTAAACTGAGTGTTATTAGTTTTTTCATGATTGTTACTGTTTTTTGATTTTGATATTTAGTTTTTGAAAAAGGTGACACCACCGTATTCGCTGTTAATGTACACTACATTTCCGGAATTGTCATCACCATAAAAGCCATTATAATACTTTTCTGAGGAACGTACTTTGCTTACCTGAACTTCCCAATCATCTTTTCCGCTAACGCCAGCGTACTCTGTAGTGATTTCAAAGTCGAAGTGGTAATTGGGGTCGTATCCAATTTTGATGCCCGTATAATCGGTTCTGATGTTCACATCGCCAGCATCTGGTGCCATTCTGTTGATTTTTATGGACCCATAGTCAGACGTAAGTTTCACATCGCCGTGCACATCTCCCAGTTTGATACCGATATAACTTCCGTTTCCGCTGATGCTTTTCAATTTCTCGGCCTGAATAGACCCGTAGTCACTAGCATAATCTAGGTTTTCCATGTTTTTGATAACCGCATTGGTGTAATCCGTTCTCAAACTTAGGTTTCCTGCTTTTTCGATGGTAAATCCTGAATAATCTGCAATGATTTGCCCACTGTTGATATAATCAAAAGTTGAACGAGAGGTGTAATCAAAACGGAGTTCGTTGTTTCTTCCGCGTAATTCTCCTGCTTCAATTTTTCCATAATCGCAGGCTATCTTCGCATGTCCATCGATTCGGTCAAGATAAATATGGCCGTAATCATTGCTGAGATTGATACTGTTTTTTACGGGAAGCTTGATGGTGTAGTTCACCTGAACGTTAACGTTCTTCTTTTTGTTCCACTTCCATCCCCAGTTGTCTTTTTGTCCAAATAGGGTTCGGGCGCTAACCATGCTGGCAGAACTTTCAAAGTCTACATCAATTTCATTTAAACGGTCAATAACTCTTTCCTCATTGTTACCATTGGTTTTAATACGGACTTCGATAACAATCCGGTCTTCGTTCCAAGAAGTCAAGTTTAGGTTTCCGTAGCTGTTCCGTACTTTGAAGAGGGCGTCGGAGTTCACCTTGAATTCTTTTTTTATGGTCTTTTCTTTGGTGTATTTTCCATTTAGCCCCCCTCTATTGGCCATCAGGGCCAAGGGTGCCATAATGGCCACCATAATTACGGTTCTATATAGTAATGTTTTCATCATTGTACGTTTTCAGGTTTTTAATGTTTTCAATATTGTCCATGACTTCCCGTAGCAAGTCAATTCTGGTTTGGAAATTTATGATCATGGCATTCATGATTATTTTACTGTCGCCTCCATTGACCAGCTCGCGTTCTAGCGTTTGGTAATCTGAGGCCAACTTTTGGAGTTGGACCATGGTATCTTCTACCAACTTTTCGTTTTCAGGTGATTTAGCCTCTTTTAACTCCTGTATCTGTTCTTCGATGAGGTTTACAAAATAAAACTCGGTGTCAGACACTTCGGGCGCAATTTCAACAACCTGCTCTTTTATAGTAGGAGTGGAATTGAAATACCCTAGGCCCAAAACACACACCAAGGCTATCGAAGCGGCAATGGACAGCGGTTTCCATAATTGTCTTTTCTTGACGGGCATGGCAATGGTGCCTTGTGCCGGATTCAGCTTTTCCAAAAAGCGCTGCTCGTGTCCGATTTGTGGCTCTTCAAAATCAAATTCATCTTGCAGTCGCTCAAATAATTTGTCGATGTTATCCTTTTTCATAACGATGCATTTACGGTCAATTTCTTTCTTAGACTTTCTTTAGCTCTTGAAATTGTGGTTCTACAATTCGCGTAGCTAATGTTCATGATTTCGCTGATTTCTTCGTAATCGTACCCTTCTACTAAATGTAAGGTCAAAGAAACTCTGTAATTGTCTTTCAAACTTTTCATGGTCTCCATTACTTTTTGAGCCTTTAGTTCTGTATAACCATTATTCGTTGAAGCAACCTCATCATTATCTTCGACCTTGTACATTACTTCTTCCAAATCAACAGATCTGTTTTTTTGTTGTTTTTTAAAATGATAAATACTGTTGTTGATTACAATCCGTTTCAACCAAGCTCCAAAAGCAACTTCCCCTTTGAAAGTGTGCAACTTGGTAAATGCACTTAAAAACGATTCCTGCATCACATCTTCTGCCTCGGCACTGTTTTTTACGATTCGCAACGCAGTGTTGTACATCGCTTTATAATAGCGATTGTAAATCTCCATTTGGGCGCTTTGTTTTCCTTTTAGGCAGCCCTGAAGGAGTACATCAATATGTTCATTTTGGTGGCTCAAAAAAGTAATTGGTTTGTTCTAATGATAAGGGAAGATATGTATTGTTACACTTTTTTGATTTTTTTTATTCTGCAATGGCACGACAATTGACTAGATAGGGTAGTTCCGCTACTTACAGAGTCGTGAGAAGGCTTGAAAACGTTGAACTTATGGAAAAAGATTGAGGGGTAGCGAAGCGGGATTTTGTCGAAAATGACAAAATGTCTTAAAAAGAATTTATGGGAGAGATTAAAATATCAACATTTGGCAGTTTGGCAGGCCACGAGATAGATGAGGATGCAGAATTGATACCCTTGCTCACCCCCGAGGATGAGGAAGAAATGAACCGTGAAGAACTACCTGACTCTATTCCTGTATTGCCTCTTCGCAATACGGTATTGTTCCCCGGAGTGGTGATTCCGATAACCGCAGGTCGTGATAAGTCCATTGCCTTGATTAAAGATGCCAATAACGGCACCAAAACCATTGGGGTTGTTTCGCAGAAAGATGAAGAAGTAGAAAACCCCAAAGCGGAAGACATCAATCGGTTGGGTACCGTAGCACGCATTCTTCGTGTTTTACAAATGCCTGACGGAAACACTACGGTCATCATACAAGGGAAAAAGCGCTTCGAAATCGAAGAGATTATTTCGGAAGAACCCTACATGAAGGCGACCATTCGTGAGGCGGTTGAGGAAAGACCTGAAAAAAGCAATGTGGAGTTTGATGCGATTATTGAATCCATTAAAGAATTGGCTTTTAAAATCATAAAGGATAATCCTAACATTCCAAGTGAAGCGACCTTCGCCATTCGGAACATCCAGAGTAATTCCTTTTTAATAAACTTTGTTTCCTCCAACCTAAATCTTTCGGTGGCGGAGAAACAAACCCTTTTGGAAGTGCCTAACTTGAAAGAAAGGGCTTTGATGACTTTGAAGTTCATGAATACAGAACTTCAAAAGTTGGAATTGCGGAATGATATCCAATCTAAGGTCCGAAACGATATGGACCAACAGCAGCGGGAGTACTTTCTGCACCAGCAGATGAAAACCATTCAAGAAGAATTGGGTGGCATCTCGTATGAAGAGGAAGTGGATGAGATGCGTCAAAAGGCCAAAAAGAAAAAGTGGGATAAAAAGGTGAAAGAGCATTTTGAGAAGGAATTGTCCAAAATGCAGCGCATGAACCCACAGGTGGCCGAGTATTCCATCCAACGAAATTATTTGGATTTGTTTTTGGACCTGCCTTGGAACGATTTTTCAAAAGATAATTTTGACCTTAAGAGAGCGCAACGCATCTTGGATGCGGACCACTATGGATTAGAGGATGTAAAACGCCGAATCATTGAATATTTGGCAGTTCTCAAGTTGCGTAACGATATGAAATCCCCCATTTTGTGTTTGCATGGCCCTCCAGGTGTCGGTTAATCCTCTTTTGTCAAATCTTTAGCTGAGGCGTTGGGGCGTGAATATGTTCGCTTTTCCTTAGGTGGATTACGGGATGAAGCAGAGATTCGAGGGCACCGTAAAACTTATATTGGCGCCATGCCAGGGCGTATTATCCAAAGTTTGAAAAAAGCGGGGACTTCGAATCCTGTATTCATCTTGGATGAAATTGACAAGCTCTCCAATAGCCATCAAGGAGACCCTTCATCGGCGATGTTGGAAGTGTTGGACCCTGAGCAGAACAGTGAGTTTTACGATAACTTCTTGGAGATGGGCTACGACCTTTCCAAGGTTATGTTCATTGCCACGGCGAATAGTTTGGGACCCATTC
>ERZ1740065.3241-NODE-3241-length-10178-cov-4.547367_pt1 | contig 10178 bp, 8 predicted proteins | sample MGYA00581738_ERZ1740065 | MGnify/ENA primary metagenome ERZ1740065 (study PRJEB43018, sample SAMN04849749) | marine metagenome | isolation source: floating plastic debris | place: Pacific Ocean | collected 2008-09-01 | study: EMG produced TPA metagenomics...
AATTTCCAGTCTGTTCAGCGTATTGCGGCGTGCTAGAAGCTGGTGGCAAGCTCTACATTGATCTTACCCCATCCAAAATCACTATCCCGGCTGGGGTACTCCGAGGAGGCCTGCTTGAGTTTGTTGATTACTGACGACCGGCTCTGTCCCGCATTTTTAGCCCAAACGACCGCAGCGATACCGGCCATCGTCGCCGTGGCGCAGGAGGAGCCCCCCGTATAGGATGGCCAGTTGATGGGCGACGCATCCTGATTCGATAGCGTCAACGAATTCCGATCGCTGTCGCTATCCCGCTGCATCACCACCGCAAAGTCGACGGCACTTCCGTAATGGCAATTGTTGCATTCTTTGAGGCCACTCCGGTCGGTGACCCCCGTTACCGCCACCGTTTGCGACAAGTTGGCGGGAAAGATCACTCCCACCCAATTGGTAAACCAGGTCGAAGTACCCGCCGCCGCAAAAATCAGTTTGCCCTGTCCGTAAGCGTAGTAAACGGCATCCGCTACCTGCCCGTTGAAGAACACATCGCCGATCGACATGCTGATGATGTCCACATCGCCACGGGCTCCCAGATCGTAAAGCGCATCGCTCACGCACTGGCGCTCGATAGAGGAATTGATGATGACATCTCCCGTTCCCCGGTAGGAAATCAAGTTGGCCCGGTAAGCCACTCCCATTGTGCTGAGGGTATTGGTACCGAGCGGCGCCGCAATCAGTCCCGCCATCCGCGTTCCGTGCCCGCACTGATCGTTGGGGCCCGCATTGGTACAATTGCGCCACCACCACCAGCCACTGCAGGTGACGTAGGTACTGTATTTCTCGATGGTCCGCCCCGTCGAGCTACCGGTCGCGAATTTGGACCCCAGATTATCCTGACCACCGGATACGCCGGTATCGATCAAACCCACCGTAATGCCCGCTCCCTGGCTGGTATTCCAGGCTTGTTTGACCCGAAGGTTATCGTAGTTCCAGGGGGCAATCCCGTTGGGGCTAAAATTGGTAAAATCGCCATTGGGGAGGGAATTCAGCGGGTCGTTGTTACAGCCACTTCCCGAACGTTCGACGGCGGCGGCCCAGCTTTGCCCGTAGCCCAGGGGCTCGACGTAGCGCACCTCGGGCAGCTCGCGGAGGGCTGCCAGAATCGCATATTTTCCCGTCTTGTTCTGGAGGGAGGGCATACGTTCACTGATGTAGACTTCCAGCTCGTCGTCCGATCCCTGCCGGTTCTCGGTGGCATTCTGAATGGCGACAATGCGTTCCATAACTTTGCGGCGGGCGGCGACCCATTCCGGGTCCTGTAGATCGATGAGGTGCATTTTTTCGGTAATATCACCAGCGGAAGCGGGCTGGTAACCAATCGATAGTAAGGAGTCACTGTTGACCAGTGCGCTCCAGGCCACTTCGGTGGTCACCATACTCCACCTAAATTCCTGATTGGCGCGTAATTTTTCCAGTACGACCGCGTCGATCTCTTGCACACTGAGCGGATCGCTCGGGGCAGGAGCACCTTTTTCGCCCGGTAGCGGCTCCATTGAATCTTTGGTACAGGCCACAAAAAATAGTAAGAGGCCAAGGAGTAAAAAGTGATTACTGTGCATCGTTATTGTTTTGAAGATTTACGGAATAAGACGTGCAATGGGGTATCAGTCGTGGGACTGATAGTGTTTTGACAATGCTTAGTATCGGGGAAGTGTTGCGTAAGATCAGTTGGCGAAGTCGCAACACCACATTCGTGCCCTATCAAGTTATAAATTCTTTTGCGAGGACCCAAGACAAATTTATTTTTTTTTAACATCAAAATCACCCAATGATACTTGGGTATCCGATCGTGATACTCAAACGGGATAGAGGGGGTAATTAGGAGCCTACCAAGCCCCGTAGGAGCTCGCGGATTTGGGGAACATCGGTGGTGCTGGCCGCTTTCTCCCAACGCAGTATCCGGGGCTCAATCAATTCCAGACCGGATTTGCGTCGGCGGGAGGGCTGCAAATCGCGGTAGGCCAGGCGAAAGACCAGTTGGGCCTTTACGGACACTACGGGCCCGAAGCGCTCGATCGTATGGTCGCTGACGAAGGCCAGCAAGGCATCGTATTCCGAGGCTTCGGGTTCGTAGTTACATTTACAAATCGTGATGAGCGTCTCCCCCTTCCAGACGCCAAAACTGAGCTGTTTGAAGCGAGCGGGATTGCGCTCGTCACGGGTGAGGTACAGTAGGGTTGCCAGTAATTCTCGATCGGGAAGGGGCCAATAATACTGCATTTCCCCGTAGGCAGCCCCCCGAGAGCGCAGTACCAGGCCCCGGGCGGAAGCCGCGGAAGCTTCCCGATGTAGCCGCTGGATTTCTGCCGTCGAGGAAGCCGGCAGGGCCTCCGCCAGTACGATTCCATCGGGCAGGGTGGGATGGGCGAATAGGGTTTGGAGAGTCGCCCAGCGCTCGCTTAGTGGACGGGAGCGCCAGTCCTCCCCCCGGTATTCCAGCAAATCGGTGAGCAGCAGTAGCACCGGACAAGCCTCGCGGTTTTTTTTGCGGGGTTTCTTTGCCAAACGCTCCGCCAGACGCTGGGGCGGCAAGAAATGACCAGCTCGAAAGGGCAGTAATTCCGCCTGCAGCACGACCGATTCGGGCAGGTGATCCGCCAGGGTCAAGAGTTCGGGAAAATGAGGATTCCACCAAGCCCCGCTGGCCGACCAGAGGTTCAAGTTACCCGCCCGCCACTGCAACTCAACCTGGTGTTCCCCTCGCCACCAATCCACCCGCCAAGCGGACGGCACCTCCGGTGGCCCCGCGGAAGTCCAGCGTTGGGGAAGGATCAGGCCCAGGGGCCGTTGCCACTGATCCGCCGCCCGCCGCTCCAGGAGGAGCGTTTGCCAATCCGTTTCCGCCGGGCTCCAATCCCCCAGCAATCGGTACCAAAGGGTATAAGCGGGCCGGCCGGTGTGGGCGGCCAGCGCCCGAACGAGCGTAGTGACCGACAGTTTGGAGCGATAAGTCCCCAACAACAATCGGTTGAACCAATACCGCTCTTGGGCATCCATTTCTTGCCAAGCTTCAAGAACCCTCGCCGAGCGATCGGGGTCCTTGAGCTGGAGCGCCAGTAGCAAATCCAACCACTCGTGGAGGGTACAGGTGTAGGTGGGGCTGGCTCCCACCACGAGTAGGGCCGCCGTCTCGGCGACATCACTAGCTACCTCGCGGGATTCCGCCAGCAGCCAATCCGGGTATCCGGTCCACTCCGACACCCATTCCATCACCTCCTGAGCGCTAGCCCGGCGTGGGGGGCGGTGATCCAGTAGGAGCCAGAGGCTCCACATGCGATCCAGGGAATCCGCGTGCTGCCAGTAGCGCAGCAGGGCCTCGTGACGGTCGCGGTCGTCGAGCGCCCGCTCCAAATCGTAGCACAAATCGGCAAAATCTCTCATGCGACGCTACTTACTTGGTGACCCCGCCCTTCCAACCAGCGGTGAAAGACCTCGGTAAAGCCGTGGGTAACGTAGATGTGCTCCGCCCCGGTGAGCTGTACCGCTCGGTTGAGCCCGGCCCAATCGGCGTGATCGGACAGTACGAAATGGCGGTCGGCCTTCGGTGCAAATTTGGGTTGTCGGGTCAAACTCCAGCCCGAGCAGGCGCCGGTGGTGAAGGGCTCAATCCGGTCCAACCATTCGCCCCGTAGTGCTCCGGGCGGCGCGATGATCATCGCGCCGTGGAAATCCTCCCGCTGCAACTGGGGTTCCAGCGGACGGGAAGGAGGCAGCTCAAAACCTTGTTGTCGAACGATCTCGTTGACCGCCTCGATGCTGGGATGGCAAAAGATCGGACCGATGTCCGCTACCAGGTGCTTGAGTATGCGTTGGGACTTGCCCAAAGAATAGCCCATCAGGATACTGACTTTTCCCATTTCCTGGTTCCGTCGCCACCAGTCGTTGATCGCGGCGTAGACTTCGGTTTGGGGAGGCCAGTGGTAGAGGGGTAGGGCAAAGGTGGTTTCGGTCACAAAGTGCTGACAGGCCAGGGGTTCGAAGGGGGTGCTGAGTCCGTCGTCGTCCAGTTTGTAATCACCCGTGATGACGGCGACCTCTCCCCGGTATTCCAACCTCACCTGTGCCGATCCGAGGATGTGGCCGGCGGGATGGAAGGAGAGTTTGACGCCGTTTAGGTCGATGGTTTGGCCGTAGGTGAGGCTTTGGGTGCGCACTTTGGGGCCGAGTCGGTGGCGCAGGGTGGGTTCGGCCAGGTCGGTACAGAGGTAGGCGTCCATGCCGCGGCGGGCGTGGTCGGAGTGGCCGTGGGTGATGACGGCCCGGGACACCTTGCGCGTCGGGTCGATGTAGACATCGGCGGGGGGGCAGTAAATGCCCACCGGGCGAAACTCGAGTAGTGCCATGCTGAAAAAGTGGTATAATCTGGACAATTGAAAACCTGACCTATCGACAAAAGTCGTTTTGGCGACTTACCGTCGGTGGAATATATTGAATATAACGCACGCAACCAATGAAAATACTTCCATTTCTAATCGTAATAGTCATCTTTACAATGAGCACCACTTTTTTACCCAACAGCGGCGGTCTTTCCGTAGGCGATGCCTACCCACCGCGCCTTCTTCCTCCCCCCGCGCCCCCCTTCAGCGGGGCCCGAAGCCAACCTATCCCCCATCGGGTCAAGTACCCCCGACCCCGACGGCTACACCGCCTACCCGTCGCCGACAGGCCTACTCATTGGTGAAATTTCCTTTTCCCTGATTTCCCTTTTGTCTCCAAAGCTAAACCAGAGGAACGATCGAATCAAACCCGGGCAATACCCAAGATCCAGCACTGAGCCTGGTGGACTGGTATGCTGCTGACACAAAATATATAAAGCCTTCCCATTGTTCCCATTAAGGGCTTCTCTTCGCCGCTGTTGATCCAACAACTCCCGTGGAGCAGAAGCCCTTACTGTTTGCCCAGCACCACAATCGGATAGGACTGATTGGCCCCCTCCCCTTGCACCCGCCACCAATACTGCCCCGCAGCCACGCGTTGGCCCCGTTCATCATCCAGATTCCAGGACAACTGCTGCCCCCCCGCTTCCCAACGCCGCAAGGGCCAACGACGGATGACCCGACCTCGCTCATCGACCACTTCCCAGCTCAGTGCTTGGGGCCGCTCCAACTCAAACCTCAGCCCAACCTGATCGATAGCAGGATTGGGGCCCAAATTGGCCAGGGCAAAGCCTTCCAAGACCTTTACCGCCGTATTATCCAAGCGATTCTCAAACAACAAGACCTGATCCAACCCCTCGTCGGTAGCGGTGATATCGAGATCGCCGTCGTTGTCCCGATCGTGGAGAATGGCGCAGGATGCTTTATCGCTGGAGCGCAAGACGTGTACCGAGGTCGAAAAATCGCCCGTACCGTCGTTTTCAAATACCGTAAAGGTGGCCGATTGGTAGTTGCTGGTCACCAGATCCAAATCCCCGTCCCCATCGAGGTCGCCCGCATCGATGGCCAGGGGAAACAGCGCCTGCTCGGGGCTGATACTAAAAATTTGTCCGCTCAGTCGGCCATTGCCTTCGTTAAAGTGAACGGTCATGCTGTTGCCCCCAGAATTGGCCGAGGCCACATCCGCCAGACCATCCCCATTAAAATCACCGGTACACAACATCCAGGGCTGATTCCCACCCGCCAGCGGTTGCTTGTCGCTGAGGCTAAAATTACCGGCCCCATCCCCCAAAAACAGACTGACCTCCCCACTGAGGTAGTTCCCAATAAAAAGGTCTTGCACCCCGTCGTTATTGGCATCGACGACGGCCAGACCGGATTCGCCAAAGCCGTTGGGATCCAAATCGATCGTTTGCTTGCTAAAATTTCCCATCCCGTCGTTGGTAAACAGACAAACATCGTGACTGCCCCGATTGACGATCAGAATGTCCTCGCTGCCATCTCCATTGTAATCCAGTACGGCCAGCCCCCGGGCATTTTCCCCGGTCTCGTAGTCGTCCTGCTGGTAAAAATGTCCCTCTCCATCGCCAAAGAGCACCCGCAGCTCGTTGTCGTGCGCCGTACAAACCGCCAGGTCAATATCGCCATCGCCGTTGAAATCGGCCCCTTCGTTGGGGCTGGGCGTAGCCGTTCCCATGGGCAGTACGGTCATCTCCTCGACGTGGTAGTCGCCCTGGCCATCGTTGAGTAGGATGCGCAGGTCATCCGAGGTTTCGTTGACCACCGTCAAATCGCTGTACGAATCCCGATTCAGATCCCCCGCGTAGGCGCCGTAGGCCTGGATCAGCCCTTCCCCCGTTTTGCGCAGTTCGATGGTTTTGATCTTTTGCTGGGCCAAGCTGCCGGGACGGGTCGCAATCCAGAAATTCCAAACGTAGCCCCGGGGCAGGTACTCCCCATTGGCCGCCCGGATGGCCTTGGTCAGGTATCCCGTAACCCACTCCCCCGCGATGAAGGGCAGTATTTCCGTATCGAGCAGTAGGCGAACCGTCCGGTTGTCATTGTCCATACTGATGACCGCCTCGCGGTAGGGTCCGGTCCAACGACCGCTTACTTTAAAGGTGGAAAAGTCGATGCTACTGAGGTCTAAGGCGCGATCAAAATCGATTTGGATGACGAGCGCTTCCGGGGCTACAATCGACAGATTGGCGGGGCTGACGCGGAGTACTTGGGGGGCCTGAGCCGACAAATGGCCGTTCCAAAGCAAGAAGAGGACCCAAATAGCGAGGGAGATAAAACGTGGCATAGCAAGGGTTTGAGTAGGAAAATCCATGGTTTTCAATATTCAAAAATAAACGCTTTTTTGACCCTTCCTAAGGAAGGGCCCCAAAAGCGAACACCTTGCCCGGCGGACGACAGTTGCTTACTGGTTTTACTTAGTTACTGCATGCCGACGGTGAGATCGAGTAGGTCGCGGTCGCGGGCGATGGAATTGGTGGTCCCGCGCGGGCGGGTGGATGGGGAGGAGTGGGTCTGGCCCGCCGCTTTTTCTTCGGAAGCCGATTGGTAGCTTGCTTTACCTTTGCTGGTCAGACCGATGTACACCGGGATCTCCCGAACGATGGTATCGGTTTGGTAAACGATTTGGGGAACGAGGCTCAGACCGGAATGGTGCTGACCGATGTTCCACTGCCCGAATAGCCAACCGCAGATGAGGGCCATGGTGAGTTGCCAGGCGGGTACGCGCCAGGTGCTGATCTGGGCGAGCCAGGACAGGTTGCCCTGCCGTGGATGACGCCGTTCGTAGCGCTGGAGGACGCGCTCCAGGGGCGGCGGTGGCGGTACCGAATCGGCGCGAAAGTAATCGGCACTGGCCAGGAGGGTCCACCGCTGGGATTCGTATTCCGGTTGGCTGATTTGTTGGAGGACCCAGCTTTGCTGCTCGGGGCTCAGCTCCTGAAAAGAGCGACTTTTCAGAAAAAACTCCAGGTCCCATTGGATACTTTCGCTATTCATGATTCAATTTTTTTTGGATTAAACGGACGGAGGTGCCGGGACAATTGCCGCAGGGCGTAGTGCAGCCGCGATTTGACGGTCCCCTCCGGACAGTCGACGATTTCGCTGATTTCCCGAATGCCCAATTCTTCCTGATACCGAAGCACAAAACATTCGCGCTGGGCATCGGGCAGGTCGCGGAGCGCTACCGTCAGTGCGGTTTCGAACAAGCGCCGGTCGAGGTGATCCACCGGATCGGCGTCGGTCGTCTCGGGTTGTTGCTCCTTTTCGGGCAGTGGCAGCACTTTTTTCTGGCGGCTCCAGCTGCGGTAAACGTTTTTACAGCGGTTAGAGGCGATGCTGTACAACCAGGTAGAAAATTTCCGCTGGGTATCAAACAGGTGCGGCCGCTCCAGAATGTGGAGAAACAAATCCTGGGTATGGTCGCTGGCCAACTCGGCATCCTGCCCCAGCATGCGGTAGAAATAGCCCTGCATCCGCTGGGCGTACCGCTGGTAAAGCTCCCCAAAGGCGGCCCGATCGCCCCCTTGCAGGAACCTCATCAGGTCCTCGTCGCTTTGTTCGTGATATCTTTTCTTAAAAAAGCCCAAAGGCGGCGTTTTATTCCTTCAAATATTGTTCGACACGAGCCAGGGCATCTCCCGCCTCGGCGATTTGCCGGATGTGTTTTTTGACGCGTAGGGCCCAGGTGGTTTCCTCTGTCTCTCGGTAGTGCTGGAGCAGACGAATCAGCGCCGGCAGGTAATTGAGATTGGACCGGGGGAGCACCGCCGCGGCCGGATCGGGATGCAGGGACTCCCCAAAGGCATCGGTCCGCATCTCCTGCTCGTAATACTGCCGCAGGTGGGGCAAATTGTCAAACTCCCGTTCACTATAACGCAAGGCCATGCCTACGAGGTACAAATTGTTTTCCAACTTATTGCGCAATTTCGAATCCACCGAGATGGCCAGGTAGAGGGGCCGATCGGTGTGCCGTTGGAGATGTTGAAAAATCGTCAGTTGTAGTTCGGTCCAGCCCCCCACGGCCCCCTCTTCGGTCTCCAAGGCGGGAATGCCCAGATCGGCGAATACCCGATTGCGGTACACCGGCATCGCCAGCATGGAGCTGTTGATCACCTCCACGTCGCGGCGAAAGCCCTTGACCGACTGAAGCACCCAGGCCGGGTAGGTATCGTTGTCGCCATTGGTCAGCAGGATGGCTTCCCGTTCCAGATTCACCAGCATGTTGTAATTCCAGCTGGCCAGGCCCGGCGAATAGTCTTCGCTGTGGTACCAGTGTCGCGCAAATTCCTGGATGGTTGCAGCGTCGCGGTTCAATTCCCCACAAGTAATCAAGCCGAGGTAGCTTTGGTAACGGTCGGGATCGGTGCGGTAGGCCCGATCCAACCAGTCACAGCCCGCCTCCGACCAACTGTCGATCCAGTACTGAAAATAGTAGGCCTCAAAGGTATTGGGAATGGCCCGCTGCATCTCGGCGACAATCTCGGCCAGGTCGTAGCGCGGCGCCGCGGACTGCTGACGCTGCTGGGCGTAGTGGGCCGCAATAAAGTAATTGTACCAATTATTGGGTTCTTGGGGATTGCTCCGGGTTTCTTTTTCCCAGAGGGCCACCTGCTCGACGTAGTACTCGGGGGCTTTGACCATCCGGGTAATCCGCTGAATGGGCTCCTGGGACCAAAGGCCTCCCAGGGGAAGGAGTAGGGCTAGCCAAAGCAACGTTTTGGGTGCGATCATCGGGATCCATGAGTTTGATTACGTCCCTTCGTACACCACGATTGGGTAGCGGTTCAAAAAGAATTGCCTTTTTCAAGTTTTTACCCGTCCCCCAGCCCCATTTATAACTGACTGGCCGGAATGGCAAAGGTATCTCCCTGGCGAAGATCACCGCTGCGCAAGCCCTTGGCAAACCAGCGCTTGCGCTGTTCCGAGCTACCGTGGGTAAAGGATTCCGGCACCACGTAGCCCTGCGATTGCATTTGAATGGCATCGTCGCCGATGGCTTCGGTCACCCGAATGGCCTCTTCAATGTCCCCTTCCTCCAGTACGCCCTTCATCTTGTGGGTATGGTGGGCCCAAACGCCGGCGAGAAAGTCGGCCTGCAGCTCCAGGCGGACGGACAGTTCGTTGTTCTGCGCCTGGGAGAGGCGGCTGCGTTGGGCGTGTACCTCGTTCATGATGCCCAGTTCTTGCTGGACGTGGTGGGCCACCTCGTGGGCGACGACAAAGGCCATGGCAAAGTCACCGGGAGCGCGGAAGCGGTTTTTAAGTTCTTGGTAAAACGAGAGGTCGATGTACAGTTTTTCATCGCCGGGGCAGTAAAAGGGGCCCGTGGCCGAGCTGGCGGTTCCACAGCGCGACTGCACCTGCTGGGAGAAGAGGACGAGGACGGGCTCGTCGTAGCTGCGTTGGAGTTGTTCGCGGAACAAGACGTCCCAAATGTCTTCGGTATCCTTGAGGACGACGCTCACGAATTCGGCCAGTTCGTCTTCCCCACCCTGGGCGGTGCCTCCGGGGGCGGGGGCGGTGGTGCTCGCTCCATCTTGCCCCAGTTGGGAAAGGACCTGGCTACCATCCCCACCGAGGAGGGTGACCAGCAGGTAAATGACAATTGCCCCGATGCTGCCGCCCGCTCCGGTACGAACGGCACCACCGCCCCGACGGCGGTCTTCGATATTGGTGCTTTTTTTTCTTCCTTGCCAACGCATGTTTTTAGGTTTTAGGTTTTAATTCGTTTATTTAGTCCATTTT
>ERZ1740065.3242-NODE-3242-length-10177-cov-4.403873_pt1 | contig 10177 bp, 8 predicted proteins | sample MGYA00581738_ERZ1740065 | MGnify/ENA primary metagenome ERZ1740065 (study PRJEB43018, sample SAMN04849749) | marine metagenome | isolation source: floating plastic debris | place: Pacific Ocean | collected 2008-09-01 | study: EMG produced TPA metagenomics...
ATCCGATCACCGAAGATCTGCTGCGTTAGCTCATTTGAATTTGCGGAGGCGGCGATGGCGATGATCGCATCCGCGTGGACATGATCCACATGAAGGTGCGGCACATAGGCATGCAGCGGTGTGTCGATTGATGCTGCGCGCGGGTTCAAGTTAAAGGTGCAATGGGGGAGGTAGCCCACCATTTCATCTTCGTGCTCGGCGCCGCGATAATGCACTATCAGCGCGCGGAGTATATCCATGTAGAGAGTAGAGAAGCCGTCGAGCTTCATCGAGCCAATATCTCCGCCCGAGCCTTTGACCCAGAGGACCTCGACCGTCTCGCCTGTCAGCGGGTCAACCTCCATCACCTTTGCCGACGTATTGCCGCCACCATAATTGGTCACGCGTTTGTCTGATCCGAGAATGTTTGACCGATAAAGCAGCAGCTCCGATTCGCTTTTGCCCAGCACATCCTCCTCCGACCAACGGTTCTCAAGCAGCTGGTTTCCAGCGTTATTCAGCATCTTTTCCTCCCATGAGGTGCGAGTTCGTGCCTCGGCCACGGTAAGGCAAGGCTGCGGAGGACTGGTTTAATTGTCAATCAAAAACAATCAAGAGCAATCATGCTGCAGCGAAGAGTGATAGAATATTATTTAAATTGATTGTGAGATTTACGTTATCTTCACCATCCTGATCGCAGAGGGAGGCGCAAATGCACGAAACGGAACGCCACAGGATTATTCTGTCCGCCGTGCAAGATCGGCCGGGCGTCACCGTATGGGACCTGTGTGGATTGACCGGTGTGTCAGAGGCCACGATCCGACGCGACATCGCCACCTTGCATATGCAACAGAAACTGCGCCGAGTACGCGGCGGGGCCGAAGCCATCACGCCGCCGCAGTTTGTCGGCCTTGCCGGGCGCCCGTTTGCGGTGAACGATACCCTGCGTATTCGTGACTAGCAGGCCATCGCCCGCGCCGCCGTTGATCTTTGCGAAGATGGCGAGCCGATCATCATCAATGGGGGCACGACCACCTTCCAGATGGTGCACCCGCTTGCGTCGCGCCGCTGTCAAATCTTCACCAACAGCTTTCCGATTGCCGAACATCTGCTGAAGCACTCCAAGAATACGATCATGCTGTCTGGCGGTGCGATTTACCGTGAACAGAACATCATCCTGTCGCCGTTTGAAAATGACGTGACCCGCAACTTCTATGCGCGGCGCATGTTTATGGGGGCACAGGGGATCGGCCCGCTTGGGTTGATGGAGGCCGACCCACTTCTGATCCAGGCGGAGCAAAAGCTGATCGGTCAGGCAGATGAATTGGTCGTGCTGGTCGACAGTTCGAAGTTCGAACAGCGCTCGAGCCTCGTTCTCTGTCCGCTAAGCCGGATCGACACCGTCATCACCGATGACCGCATTTCGGACAAAGCCGCCGCCATGCTGGAGGCCGCAGAAGTAACCCTGATCACCGTGCAATCTGGTGCGGGACAGGCAGAAGGGGAGGCGGCCTCGTAACCGCATAGAGAACAACCAGACGTGACTTTCAGGGAGGAACCAAAATGAAACGTCGTACTTTCACTTCACTAGTCGCAGGGCTTGGCGCGGCCGCCAGCATGATGGCCACCACCGCCTTGGCGCAGGACGATATGCGGATCGCAATTGTCGTAAAGGCACTTGGCATCGGGTTCTTTGAGGCTGCCGCGGAAGGCGCTGAAGAGGCCGCCGCCGAATTGGGTGGGGTCGATATCATTTACACCGGGCCGACCGACACCACTGCGGAAGGTCAGATCGAAGTGATCAACAGCCTGATTGCCCAAGGTGTCGACGCGATTGCCATTTCTGCCAACGACCCGGATGCCGTCGTCCCCGCATTGCAGCGTGCCATGGATCGCGGCATCACCGTCATAAGCTGGGATTCTGGTGTGGCCGAAGAGGGCCGCATGATGCATTTGAACCCGTCGTCCACGCCGCTTATTGGCAATACGATCATTAAACTGGCGGCGGATCATATGCCGGATGGCGGTGACATCGCCATTCTGTCGGCGTCAGCTACAGCAACCAACCAGAATGCATGGATTGCGGCAGCAGAAGAAGTGCTGCCGAACTATGAAGGCGTCAACCTCGTCGCGACCGTTTACGGGGACGACCTGTCCGACAAATCCTATCGCGAAGCGCAGGGCTTGATGGCGTCCCATCCGGACTTGAAAGCGATTATTGCGCCGACAACTGTAGGCATTCTCGCTGCCTGTCAGGCCGTGACGGATGCTGGCAAGATCGGTGAGATCAACGTCACCGGACTGGGTCTGCCGTCCGAAATGGCGGGCTGTGTCGAATCCGGCGCAACCGAAAGCTTTGCCATCTGGAACCCGATTGATCTGGGTTATTCCGCGACAATGATCGCGCATGCCTTGGCCACAGGCTCGGAAGCAGGAGCCGGTGCGGAAATCCCGACTGGCCGCATGGGCTCGGTGACGCTGGACAAGACCGGAACTGCCGCGATGGCCGATCCGTTCACCTATGACGGCTCGAACATCGATCAATTCAAAGACATCTTCTGAGCCAACAAGTCTGGCGCGGGGCGACGCGCTGCGCCAGACAACCCTCTCTCATAATACACAGCCCGGAGTTGAGACCCCACGTGTCCACCCCTGACACCCCTCGTTTGTCCCTTGCAGGCGTGACCAAGACCTTTCCGGGCGTGCGCGCCCTGTCCGAGGTTTCGCTCAAACTCTATCCGGGCAAAGTGACGGCGCTCGTCGGTGAAAACGGCGCTGGTAAGTCCACCGTGGTCAAGGTTTTGACGGGCATCTATCAGCCGGACAACGGCGCGATTGAGGTCGACGGACAGCCTGTGAACTTTGCCATGCCGCAAGATGCAGAGCGGGCCGGGGTCACCGCGATCCATCAGGAAACCGTGCTCTTTGATGAATTGCGCGTCGCGGAGAACATCTTTCTGGGCCACGCCCCGCGCGGCCGCTTCGGCCTGATCGACACCGCCACAATGACACGGCGTGCCGATGAGATCCTGACAGGGCTGGGCGCCAAGGTGGACCCCCACGCTATACTCAAAGACCTCGGCACCGCGAACAAACATCTGGTGGCGATTGCCCGCGCCATGTCGATTGATGCGCGTGTGGTGATCATGGACGAACCCACTGCCGCCCTGAGCCAAACCGAAATCGAAGAATTGTACGAACTGGTCGACGGCCTGAAGGCCCAGGGCAAGGCAATCCTATTCATCAGCCACAAGTTTGACGAGATTTTCCGGATAGCGGACTACTACACCGTGTTTCGCGACGGCCAGTTGATTGGCGATGGTGCGATTGCTGGCGTGTCAGAGGCCGAGTTGGTGAACATGATGGTCGGCCGCGACGTCAGCCAGATCTTTCCCGAGCGAACGCGCGATCTGGGCGACGAGGCTCTCAAGGTCACCGGGTATGAGCACCCGACTGAGTTTTCCGATATTAGCTTTTCGCTCAAACGTGGAGAGATATTGGGCTTCTATGGTCTGGTCGGGGCAGGGCGGTCCGAATTCATGCAGGCCTTGTTCGGGATCACCAAACCATCGGCCGGCACCGTAGAGATTGAAGGCGGCGCCGTGACCATCCGGTCCCCGGCAGATGCTGTGTCCCAAGGCATCGTTTACGTCCCAGAGGACAGGGGAAAACAAGGGGCTATCGCTGATATGCCGATCTTCCAGAACGTAACCCTCCCGTCCCTCGCACGCATCTCAAGGAAGGGCTTTCTGAAATTGGCCGAAGAATTCGCTCTGGCCCGGGAATATACCGAACGGCTCGATCTGAGGGCAGCGTCGCTCGATACACTTGTGGGAAATCTCTCGGGTGGCAATCAGCAGAAAGTCGTTATCGCAAAGTGGCTGGCAACGGAGCCGAAGGTCATCATTCTGGATGAACCCACCAAGGGCAGCGACATCGTGTCGAAAGCCGCCGTGCACGAGTTCATGGCGGAGCTGGCCGCGCAAGGCCTTGCCGTCATCATGGTGAGTTCGGAGATCCCTGAGATCGTCGGCATGTCTGACCGGGTCATCGTGATGCGCGAGGGCCGCATCGCCGCCGAATTGGACCGCGCCGAGATCACACCGCAAACACTTGTCGGGCACGCGGCGGGCATATCGGAGGCCCAGGCATGAAAAAGCTCCTCGCGTCACGTGAGATTTTGTTACTTGTCGCGATTGGCGTCCTGCTTGCCATCATCTCGCTTCGGTTTCCAGCCTTTGTGGCACCGGCAAACCTGCTTGTGGTCTTCAACGACACGTCCCCGCTGATCTTGCTGGCCATCGGGCAGATGATCGTGATCCTGACCAAGTGCATCGACCTGTCGGTGGCTGCCAATTTGGCGCTGACCGGCATGGTGGTATCACTTGTAAACATCATGGCCCCTGGACTGCCGGTCCTCTTCATCATCATCATCGCCATCGGGTTCGGGACCCTGCTGGGCATGATCAACGGCTTGCTTGTCTGGAAACTCGCCATCCCGCCGATCGTTGTGACCCTCGGCACGATGACCATCTTCCGCGGTACCATCTTCCTTTTGACAAAAGGCAAATGGGTCAACAGCCATGAGATGAGCGATGCGTTCAAAGCCGTTCCGCGCACTGATGTGCTGGGCCTACCTATCCTGAGTTGGATCGCGATCGCCGCTGTCATCATCTTTTCGATCATGATGACGCGCACCCCCCTGGGTCGTGCCTTCTATGCGGCGGGCGGCAATCCCCATGCGGCCACTTATGCCGGGATCAATGTCGGCAAGACGCAGTTCTGGGCCTTCACGATTTCGGGCGCGATTGCAGGCCTGACCGGATACCTGTGGGTGTCTCGCTTTGCGGTGGCTTATGTCGACGTGGCGGGCGGGTTCGAACTAACCGTGGTCGCGGCTTGCGTGATCGGCGGGGTGTCAATCATGGGCGGCATTGGAACCGTATACGGCGCGCTGCTGGGCGCCTTGTTCCTCGGCATCATCGCCAATGCGCTGCCCGTCGTGAACATCTCGCCGTTCTGGCAAATGGCCATCTCGGGCGGCGCGATCATTGTCGCGGTGGTACTGAACGCACAGGCCAACCGCACCAAAGGGCGCATCATCCTAAAACGCGCGGAGCACGCGACATGACCACACGCAGCATTCCCGACCGTCTGCAATCGCCGCTGGAACGTAGTCTCAAAAGCTGGGAAAGCCTGCTCCTGCTGGTGGCCATCGGCATCTTTGTGGCGAACTCTTTCGCGTCTCCCTACTTCCTAAATGCCTGGAACCTGAGCGATGCGACCTTCAATTTCACAGAAAAAGCGATGATTGCATTCGCAATGGCGCTTTTGATCATCTCAGGTGAGATCGACCTGTCCGTTGCGGCGATCATCGCCCTGGCCTCAACCGCCATGGGGGCCGCCGCGCAAGTCGGCGTCGGTACCGAAGGGTTGGTTCTGATCGGTCTGGCCGTCGGGCTGGCCTGTGGCGCGTTTAACGGGTTTCTTGTGACCGGGCTTGGCTTGCCGTCCATCGTCGTCACAATCGGCACGATGAGCCTGTTTCGCGGCATCAGCTTCATCATCCTTGGCGATCAGGCCTATCGTGGATATCCGCCCGAGTTTGCCTACTTCGGGCAGGGATACGTTTGGTGGGTGATCTCATTCGAATTTGTTCTGTTTGCGGTCATCGCTGTCATTTACGCAGTGTTGCTTCACATGACGAACTTTGGTCGCGCGGTTTATGCCATTGGCAACAACGCCACCGGTGCGCTGTTCTCTGGCATCCGCGTTGGCCGGGTCAAGTTCACTCTCTTCCTGCTCACCGGGCTGATGTCCGGTGTGGCGGCGATTTGCCTGACATCCCGGCTGGGCTCCACGCGACCCTCAATCGCGACAGGGTGGGAGTTGGAAATCGTTACCATGGTCGTGCTTGGTGGGGTGAACATTCTTGGGGGGGCGGGGTCGGTTCCGGGGGTGGTCATCGCGGCCTTTGTCATGGGTCTCGTCACTTTCGGACTGGGCCTGCTGAACGTGCCCGGGATCGTCATGTCCATCGTCATTGGCCTGCTTTTGATTGGGGTCATCGCCTTGCCCCGACTCTGGTCAATATGGAAGGTGCGATGATGGAGAAATACGCCTTCAAGATGCAGCTGACCCAGGGGTGTCGCGACGAATACAAACGCCGGCATGATGAGATTTGGCCAGATTTGGTGACGCTGCTGCAAGAGGCGGGCGTTTCTGATTACTCGATTCATCTGGACGAAGAGACGAACATCCTTTTCGGCGTTCTTTGGCGCACGGATGATCACAGGATGGCCGACCTGCCCAGCCACGCCATTATGCAGAAATGGTGGGCGCACATGGCTGACATTATGGACACCAAGCCTGATAACGAACCCATAGCTGTGCCTCTGACGCAGGTCTTCCATATGCCATGAACCATATCGCCGTCATCGACATCGGCAAAACCAATGCTAAGCTGGCGCTTGTCCATTCAGAAACGCTTGACGAAATCGCGGTGGTGACACGGCCCAATACGGTCATAGATGGGCCGCCTTGGCCGCATTTTGATGTGGATGGCCATTGGGAGTTCTTGCTGGCCGGCCTCTCGGCCTTTCAGGGCAGCCACGGCATCGACGCGATTTCAGTCACAACGCACGGGGCCTGTGCCGCGCTGATTGGTGAGGATGGATCTCTTGCGGCACCCATTCTTGATTACGAACACGATGGCCCGAATGCCACCGCCGAAGCCTATAACCGCCTGCGCCCGCCCTTCGAGGAAACCGGATCGCCACGACTGCCAATGGGGTTGAACCTCGGCGCGCAACTCCACTGGCAGTTCGTATGCGACCCGGAGCTGCTGTCGCGCACCAAATCAATCGTAACCTATCCGCAGTACTGGGGCTATGGGCTCACCGGTCAGCTGGCCTGCGACCCAAGCTCACTTGGATGTCATACGGACCTTTGGAACCCGCACACATCTGGTCCGTCCTCGCTTGTTGAAGCCCTTGGGATCACGGGAAAGCTTGCACCCGCTCGCGGGTCTGATGAGGTCTTGGGGTGGATCCTGCCAGAGGTCGGACATCGTACAGGTCTGCCGCAAAAGACGCCCGTTCTGTGCGGCATCCACGATTCCAACGCGTCCCTGTTGCCCCACATATCAGCTCAATCGCCACCGTTTTCGGTCGTCTCGACAGGGACGTGGGTCATTGCGATGACCGTCGGGGGCGCGCAGATCGAGATCGATCCGAAACGCGACACGCTGATCAACTTGAGCGCATTTGGCCAGCCGGTGCCATCCGCCCGTTTCATGGGCGGGCGCGAATATGAGATTGTGCTGAACGGGCAAACCGCGCCTTTCGACGAAGAGACCATGTCCCGGGTGGCCAGGAACGGTCCAATGCTGATGCCTGCAGTCGTTCCAGACAGCGGTCCCTTTCAGGGGCGCACCCAGTGTTGGATCGGGGAGAGCCCTGCGCTTGGCACGCCTGAACGCGCAGTCGCGGTTGCATATTATCTGGCGTTGATGACGGCGGAATGTTTGCAGCTTACCGGACATGCGGGCCCTATCATCGTGGAGGGACCATTTGCATCAAACCCGGCCTTTTGCGAAATGCTGGCCCAAGCAACGGAAAGTCCGGTCCAAGCCAAGGCGCGGCGCTCCTCGTAAGAATGACACACACTGAACCCAGAGAAGCTGTCGTCAATCGTGTCTTGCCAGGTGGATCTGTAGAGTTGGCAGCCTATGCCGCGCGGTGGCGAAAGGCATGTCAGGCTGCAATTTGAAGTGCTGATTTGGAACATCACACTTCGGTGTCAGGATCTTGAATGCCAGTTTTGCAAAACCTTTATCCGATAGAGCCGATTTGGTGGATGTCGGTCCCACTTGAAGTTAATTCAAGTGGTTGTGCGTCCCGAATGACTTCCGTTGCTCCCCGCCTGGTATGCCCACCGGCAACCAGACGATCATGTAAATCATGAAAGTAAGAGCCATCCGCTTCATCTGCCTGAAGCGCTGCCCCTATCGTGCCATTGTTGATCGCATCATTGAGTTCTGACGCACTATACTCCGAAGGCCCCTTCTGGCGCTCAGCATTTAAGCCCGAACCGAAAAGAGTTACTAGTGGATATGCGAAGCCTTCGCCAATACCCTGCTACCCATTTTCGACAGCATTCAGAGCCCGCTCCGCAACGTCTGTGACTGCTTTAAGTACCGTGCCAACGAAACCTGTTACGGGACTTGTTACTCCATCGAAAAACCTGCGCTCTTGTGAGGTAAACATGTGTTCATCCATTCCAGAAACACTGCTCAAAACTGGCCATGGAAAATGGGGCTGGACAGGCAAAACCATGCGCGTTTTCTGGGCATGCCCGGGTAAAAGCTGTTTTGGTCAAAACCAACCCGGCGCGCCTCTTGCTTCTTGCCGAAAGACTTTACTTTTGCCGTAGTCTGTAGGACTGTCCTGCCCGACGCGCTCCCCACTCGGATCGGCAGGTCTCGCGTCTCGGTGAGAAGTGGGGATACGCATGAAACGAGTGTTCATCGGAAGCACAGCAATACTGTCTGGCTTGGCGGGCGTCGCAGCAGCCCAAGAGACGCCCTTCGAACTGCCGCCGATCATTCTCGAAAGCGGGTTCAGGGATGCGCGTGACATTCGCGATGCGCACGTTGCTGGATCCGTAGTGCAGGGCGAGGAGCTTGAGCGGCGTCAGGCTGACACCTTCGAAGAATTGATTGGCGACATACCAGGCGTCACCATAGAAGGCGGCCCTCGTGGGATCAGCCAAGAACCGAATATTCGCGGTTTTCAGGACGAGCAGGTCGTTCTTAGAGTCGACGGCGGACGCCTCAACTTCAACCAGGCACACCGTGGCAGGTTCTTCTTTGACCCCGACATTGTCCAACGTGTCGAAGTGGTGCGGGGTGGTGGGTCGACCCTCTTTGGCTCCGGCGTGATCGGCGGCGTTATCTCAGTAGAGACAAAAGACCCGGCTGATCTTTTGAAAGCGGGGCGGACGACGGGTGCACGTTTTCGGTTCGGTGGCGCCTCCAATGGCAATCTTACCAGCGGCACTGCGACGGTTTTTGGCGATTGGGGCGCATTTGATGTACTGGCTTTCGTCGGGTCGCGCTCCATGGGCTCTCCGCTTGAGGACGGAGATGGCAACGACATCCTGCGCTCTGAGATCGACGCGGATAACCTGCTGTTGAAGTTTGGGTTTGAACCGACGGCTGATCAGCGTTTTGAGCTGAGCCTTTCATACTATGAGGACGAAGGTATCACACCGCCCAATGCCAACGACGAAGCGAGGTTGATCGGGACGCCAAGCAACCCAGCAAATCCGGTAGAACGGTCCGCGGAGATATTCACGACGCGGTTGTCGTGGGACTACAATCCCGAAGGTTCAGATGCCTTGGATCTTTCCGTTCTCTTCTATGGCAACCTGCTTGATATCTCCGAAGACCGCATAAGTGACGGGCGTCGCGACGATACTGAATATGACACTTATGGCTTTGAAATTGTAAACCGTTCACGCTTCGACATGGGGATTCCGGTCTCCTTGGTTTACGGGTTTGAAGCCTATCGCGACACCCAGACAGGGACACGGGACGGAGCGGACCGGATTCAGTTTCCTGACGCCGAGGCGGATACCTTGGGGGTTTTCGCCGAAGCAACCTTTGGGGTGACTGAGACGCTCGATATCATCGCCGGTGCGCGGTTTGACAGCTACGAGCGTGATGTGGACGATCCCAGCCTTGCGGATGCAGATGATACGTTCTTCTCGCCTCGGGTTGGTTTCAGCTATCGGCCAAATGACAATTGGCAGTTTTTCGGCAACCTGGCACAGGCCTACCGCGCGCCAACTCTGACTGAGCTGTACAATGACGGCGAGCATTTCGTCGTCGACTTGAACCCCGGGCTTAGAGGGGTCAATAACTTTGTACCGACACCTGATCTGAGGGAAGAGGAGTCGATCCAGGTTGAACTTGGAACACGGTTTGAGACATCCGGTTTCGCACGTCCGGGCGACCGCTTGAGTTTTGCTGCAAATGCGTACTATGCGGAGGTGGATAATTTTATCGACACGGTCGTGACGAATTTTGTATTTCCACCGGGGCCGCCGCCAGCCCCTGTCTGTGGGGCGACGTATAAGCGCGCACTGGAGGCCGAGCTCAGGGGGAATGAGGACGGGGAGGGTTTCGATGAGGGCG
>ERZ1740065.3243-NODE-3243-length-10173-cov-12.721388_pt1 | contig 10173 bp, 7 predicted proteins | sample MGYA00581738_ERZ1740065 | MGnify/ENA primary metagenome ERZ1740065 (study PRJEB43018, sample SAMN04849749) | marine metagenome | isolation source: floating plastic debris | place: Pacific Ocean | collected 2008-09-01 | study: EMG produced TPA metagenomics...
ATAAGTACAATCAGTAGGCAAGCTTATTAATTCCATCAATGATTTATTAGTAACATGGCTAGTCATAAGTTCTAGTATTAGAGACACGCACGCTTTCTTTCGAGAATCCATGCATACATTGCTCCGTCTTTCGTCGCGGTTATGTCACATCCCAAAGTGGGCAGGGAATAAAATAAGCCGCGCCCATGGGAATAAGAATACTTTTATTACGTTTGCGACAGCCGCATTCGCTACCTCTGGACAGAGTTTTGTCCGACTGAAAATCGCTTTGGACATGTCACAAAGTCGCGAACTCACTTAATAGTAGTCAAAACCGACGAACTTTCTACTTTGGAATATCCCCCCCAGGAAACAGCCTCGTTCTGGTAACGATACGTCTGTTTCGGTGCCCATCCGTGTGGGTGTGGTGCACTGTGGGATACAAAGTCAAGTCAAGTTAGTAATGAGTTGAGTGTGGAATGATGGTGAGACTGAAGTATATTGGAAACGAAGCTTTTATTGAGGAGGTAATATAGCAGTTGACACAGCCCATTCATACTGCAGAGTAGTCATCTACAGCTTTATTGAGAGATAGCTCACGGTAATCTAGAAGAGTTACATGTAGCCTCGCAATCATGTCAGTATTAAATAATTCAAACATGGAAAAACTTGTAAAACCAGCTGTTCTTCAGCGGATATGCTTACTTGGATAGTCCATGGATAATCCATCGTTGTGATGGAATCCACATGAGAGGCATGAGAGAGAGGGATAGCAGAATAGGAAGCAGCAGCGGAAGAGGGGCGGAAGGGGGGAAAAGGAGGGGCATGAGGAGGGCAAGGAGAGGGCAGATGGAGAGGGGAGGGAGAGGGAGAAGGACCGGGAATGTTAGAAGGAGAGCGAGTGGTAGAGGGAGATGGAAATGTATGAGATAGAGGTATGAGCGAGGCAGATGCAGAGAAAGAGGCAAACAGACAAAGATGGAGGAGAAATACCATAAAGTTAGTGCATGGAAAGGACAGATAGCATGCTAGTATTGGTCACTTGTTTACTACCAGCTCCCACTACTTCCCAAACTCTCTCCTATATACTAACTAGTGGCAGAGTTGCCATCTCCTTCCACAGCCGCTCTGAGGACAAACTCGAAGGTCTTGGAACACAAAAAGCTAGTAATCGAACCACGATTCTGGTAAGAGATTTCTCACTAAAGTTAAAATAAAATGAACAGAATTGTAGTGGTATTTCTCTGAAAGCCTCCCTCCTCAGACGGCTGTGGCTCACATCAATCTATCAATCCCTTGATGAACACCACTTTCACATTTCAAATTTTATTAAAAATGGGTAAAAAATAAAAAAATAATCAATAAGTCAACAGTTATTTCTGGAGAAGGTAGTTAACACAGCATAGTCACTGTACCAACTGATACGCAGCAATCAACTATGCCATAGAGTGATGGACGGCGTGCTGTGACATACTTCATGAGGATACCAGCCTGGATAAATCACTGCTGCTGTTGGCTGCCTGCTCGCTGTCACGAGTCATGTCATCGCCGTTAGTGTTGGCTACGTCAACTCTACAATGCCTGGAGATAATCAGATCACTGCATCAGATGTCAGGGAACTGTAATCAAGGTAAGCTCATTTTGTGAAAGAGCTCAAATACTTACCGGCGAAATGCCTCTGCTTCAGCCACTGTCTCAGGGAGAGTGTAGCCAGTGGTATCTGGTAGTCCGATAGACAGCAGCCCTCCTGCAGCTACCAGGACTCCGAATATCAAAGATGGCAGTACCTCAGCATACTTGGGTGGCACAAAATCTCCCTAAAGCATGAATCTCCCCAATGAAAACTACTTGCAGTAGAGGAGCAGCGAAACAATGGATGAATGAGTATAGAAATTATTTCCAGTCAATGTGTTTTGTTGATGCTGGTACTATTTATCACAAGATTCCCATTATCTACTCGCAAATCTATCTGCATGCTGATTTCTATGACATCACTTCCTGAGCAGCTGTGACACTAGCCAAGCAATCACAAAATAGCTGTGATACTAGCCAACCAATCACAAAACAGCTTTGAATTTAATTTATCAACCGATTCAGCTGGCTTGATGACTTCCAAAAGTTTTAAAGGATATCTAAAGATGTCATCGATCTATTTTAAGCCACAATAGATGGACCATCGCATCTTAAGAAGAAGCAGCGTTGGCTCTGGTACCAAAATCCCATCTATTATTGTTATCTAGTTGCTGTCCATCAAATACAACAACTTTTCACCAAAATATAATCAGATGGGGATTGGTTTGAGCGAACTCTCTGACTGCAAAACATTTGCTGCTACTTGATACTCTGGTTGAGAAAAAACCGGTTTTGAAGCCAAATGTATCTTAGAAGATGTAGAGAAGGTCTGCACTATGAACTAAACTAAAGAATGGAACATTGCAAGTAGCCCGATCAATGCTTCACAAGATTCACAACAACCTTACCATGTCTGATATGTAGGGGGCTGATATGGATCCGATCCTGGAGAGCATAGAGCTCACTCCCATCATCGAGGTTCTGACAACCGTCGGGAACAGCTCGGCTGACCAGATGTAGATGATGGCGAATCCAGCCGTCACTCCAAGCTTTCCTACTTGGTTAAGAGCAATAAATGTCCATCTCTTTACACTTTCATCCACTGAGGAATGGAAGAAACAATTCAGATACCAGAGAAAGTATAGTGTCAATACAAAGATCCATCCAAATTTAAATTTATTCGCTCACCGTGACCGTAGATGTGTATGAGGACAGCTATAACACATGCCAGCCCTCCTGCTGACATGCTGATTACATGCGGCCACTTCCTACCCGCCAAGAAGCAGACGAAACACAGTAGATTCCCAAGCAGTTCTGCTGCAGCAGAGAGCGCCGTGTTCACATACAGAGATCCAGGCAGTTGGTCACTACTCAGTGACAGACCGTAATATCCCAGAGATATGACGATCCTGGAATCAAACCACTTCATATGCAGTTCAGTCAATTATAGCAAGCCATCTACTCCAAGAGTAAGGGAAGACAACTACTCACCAGTTGAGGAATATTATCAGAGATCGGCACATCAGCCTGGGCGCATTCAGTAACTCCTTTAGGCTGTTATCATTCTTCACGACCTTCACCTCAGCATTTAGATCAAAGTCATCGGGAAGTATGGTACCTACATATACAAGTAAGTTGATAGTGAGGAGAGAGAACATGATATTGTCTTCACTAAAGTTTCGTGTACAAACCGTTAGTGTTAGACACGTCACGTAATATCTTCTTCGCTTCCTCCATCCTGCCTCTGGACACCAGCCAGCGGGCCGACTCTGGCAGCAGCCTGTCAATGATATCCCCAATGAAATCATTACCTCACTAAGATCTGAGGCTAAAGCGACAAGTAGATAACTCCTGTCCCACCAGTAGTAGGAGAGGAGTAAGATGGCAGGTAGGGTGAGAGCCAGCTGCAGGTACTCGACAGTTCGGATCATGTAGGCCATCCCGACGACGATCAGGAATGCAACTGCACCAATTGTCGACATCACTATTCCGACCAGCAGACGATACTTTGGCCCGACCATCTCCATTCCTGAAACACGGCCATAGAACTCGCTGGATGTCAGATTCAGCCGCATAATTGTCTCTCCAATCTCTCAGTTCAACAGTAGTCCACTTGGTATTATATCATAAGAGCTTCAATGAACCACTGGTGCATTCTATACACCAGAATATGCAAACAAAGACCTAGGGGCCTATTGGGCCGTAGGATCCTGCATGTCGGCCATATCTCAGGATTTAAAACCTCCAGAACACCGATACTGTGAGGGAAAGTCAGAGAACAAGTCAAGTTGAGATCGGGATTTTCCGTCTGCTGTGGCAATGGTCTCTTAAGTTGAATCAATGAAACAGGCTGGCTACGCCCACCTGGAAACAATGCATTATGGGTAGTACCTACCAATAACGAATGCGCTCAAAGACATCTGCTGACACGCCGCTCCCATGAGTAGCCGGAAAACTGCCAAGGTATAGATTTCCATCACTAAAGAGAGGACAACTCCCGATGTGATCAGAACCACCAATCCAGTAAGCAGTGCAGTGTGCCGTCCAAGCCTGGAGTAGAGAAATATAGTGGAGAGGAAGAGTAGAAAGGTATAGTTACATGGAGAGTTGACGGGGTAAAAATGCGTAAATAATTTATGTTGGACGGTATCATTCTACAATGAGCTCGAGACATTTCATGGACGAGACAGACACACGGCTCTGTAGGGTTAGGCTAGTAGAGACTTCTCACCTCTACACTTTATACTACAAGATAGTTTTGGCTATTAAAAGGATTTACAAGTTTGCATTCTAAAACTGGTTGATTCGAGTGCAAGTCAGGTCCGCCAATATAAGTGAGCCAATTAGTGAATCGGAGTTATCGTTTGTTACACTTCCTCGTTGGAGTCGCATCCAATACCTTGTCACTGTTGCCATTGCAGTAGGCTTCATAAGAGCACATGCTGACTTTCATTCACCAGTTCATACAGTTCATGTGGGTCATTTAAAGATGGTATAGGGCCAGAGAGAGATGGAGAAGGATAGGGACAGGAAGAAGGGTAGGGTGAGAGGCAGAGACAGGGAGAAGGAGATATACTGATGAAGCTTACGTGTCAGACATTACTCCGCATACTATCGAACCGACCAGGTTACCGAACATGTACATGGAGACTAGCATGGTGGCAGTCAGCTCTTTGTCACACACCAAGTTTAGCTGTAAGGGGAGTAGATACATAGATAGATATTGTGAGTCATGGACAGCTTGTGTTTGTTAGACTAGTAGCAGCAGATAGTGTGGTGACTGTGTGGGGAGTTTAACTCTCACTCACATAGACATAGACTGACCTCTAGCAATAGCTTGCAGGTCATAACACATTGCTCATAGGTCTAGCGACCACTAGCAATCCAATAAGCAACGCAACATCAGCTAGTTATGCTGGTACTCTGTATATCATGTGACGTACATATGGTCCAAAATCCATCGCTACAACATGTGATCATGACTCTAGCATGCCATTGAGTCCATATGTACCATGAGCTTCAATCTACCTGGAGGCTACCAGAGGCTAAGCCCTATAAACCGATGCTTATATACTTCCTCACTCGGAAGCTAGAAGAACATGCCAACTTGCTTCTATGTACTATGGTTACTACCAGTGCCATATAGGATAGGAGACATTCCACACACTACCTATCGTAACTGTGATATGTTGCTATACTGATTTGAAACGATCATAAAGCTTTCCTAACATCAATATTCCTTCTCTCTAGTTCGTTATCACGTTTCTCACTACCCTCTCAGACTACAGGCTGCCTCATACTAATACTCATGACATAGCGAGTCAATGCTGACAATTACACTGTAATATAAGCCAGGCCTCAGCTGATGCTGCTGCACTGCAATTACTGTAAGCTATACTCATCCGCACTACTACATCACCTACACAAGTAGTACGTAACCATAGAGATGGTCGTCATCTTAACAAACCTGAGTCACAACAGTAGAGTCTCTCTCAGACGAGTCGTACACCCAACTGGTACATTTCGTCTCGCTTCTGTTGTTACTCTGTTTATGTTGAGAGGAGTAGATGTGACAACTGTCCATCTTACCGTCAGAGTCCACAGGGATGTACTCCTCTACCAGAGCTGAGTGGGAGGCTGACTGGTTCTGCCATGTGTCTGTACCGTTGAACACATCAGGGGGCAGTGAGCATCTTTAACAACTGATTCATGTAGGTTGATAGAAAACAGAAGAAGCATTTTGTATCAACTGAGATCAGTACAACACCTGTGTTTGGGAGTTGAAATAGTGAAGAGTGTAGAGGAAAATTGAATGGAACTAGCAACAGTGACCATGCAGATGAGAAACGACTTCCTCTTCTGGTACTTCCCAAATTCTCCCACCGCTTTCAGAATATCATCAAACTCCATCCTTGTATAAAGTCAGGATTTTGACTGTACTAGGATCTACAACACAACCTCTATATCCATTAGCCAAAAGGCGAGTTGATACAGGAAGAAAGTTCATCGATAGCCTACTAGCCAGCCATTGTGACATACACATGGCCCTGACCATAAGAAAGTCATCACGTTAGCTGGCAAGTCATAACTCTTTTACTCTCATTGAAGTTGACAACTACCAGCAAGTAGTTGTAAATCACATGCCATAGGAGACAAATAGTAAACTCACTGATGCTCTCACCTGCTGACTGACGTGATGTAAGGACACAACGTTTCTGCCTTCTGACTGAATACTACTAGGTTACAATACTCGCTTGACCTTTGATTGAACCAATCGTTTTTGTTTATAGTCAGAGTTCAGCAACTGCTGTAGCATATTGGGATTCCCAATGTATATACATTAACTGCTAGTAGCATTGTCAACAGCCAAGTTTCGAGGTATCAAGTGAACGCTGCTGCTGCTCTCCACAGATCCTACTCCTAGTTAGACTTGGTTTGCCACATCCGGGTGACTGGACAATGTGTTTCTCTGGTAAGTTTCCTACTCGGTCTCATAGACCAGACGGAGCCGAAATTCATACAGATGGCGCTCCGAAGTACTAAGATACAGGACCAGGTGGATTATCATCCCTGATTTTTATTTGCCAGAATTGGAGTCCCGGAGGAACATAAGTACAAAATATAGAGTGAGCAGGAGAGACTACAATAGAGACTACGATAGACAGCACATTTAACATTGCCATAATGGGAATATGGCACTGAGATTGCTGGCAGAACAACTTTGACTAGTATATCTGGTATCTTTTGTGCTGTGCATCAATACCAAGCGGTACAGTAGATCAGAATGTGCTGAGTTTCTTTGCTATAGTATTTCTAAGCAGTGACCAATATCGCTGAGTCACTGCTGTCATCATTCGTCTGCTCGCTGTCCTGCGTGACGTCATTTATACTGGCGTTGACGATGACTGTGTTGCGTTGTCTATAAACCGATAAATAAATCAATCATTTTGTCATCAGACTGTCAACTGATCACAGCTCGAGGGATACACTCACGGAGGAAATAGCTCAGCCTCTGCCACTGTTTCTGGCAGGTCGTAGCCAGTGGTGTCCGGCAGTCCGACTGAGAGCAGCCCTCCAGCTAACATCAGTACTCCGTATATCAGAGAGGGCATAGTCTCAGCATACTGAGGCGGTACAAAATCTCCCTGTAACACAATCACCATGGTTACTACTGCAGGCCGTCTGCCCATACAGGCTAGAGATGGCTGACATTGTAATCTGTTAGGTACTAGATCATAGCCGAGACCAAACTACAGAAAAGCTTTCAAATATAAATCAACTATAAGCTATGGATGAATATTTTATTTTAAAATTTATCATCTTACACGAGCTGTAAAAATTGTCTTTAACTGCATTTAATTAAATTATTAGTATATTATTTGCACTATTGTAGAATGGGATTTGATAGTGATGGGAATGTTAGTGTGTCCTTCAAAATCATCAAGGAATAAAAATGATAGCGATCCCATAAGTAGGAAGACAACTCCTATATAAGGAATAATGGGCATAATTTCTGTAGCGAGTTCCAATGATAGCGATTATTTTTCGTCGCTATCTTCGCGACCGTTAGATCATCGCTCTTAAATCCAGTTCTACAGTATTGTATTCGATGTAAATTGCATTTTCTTCTCCGCCGGTATTACTACAAACTGTGTGAGGTACGAAGCTACCGGAACATTCACCCATGTGCTTCAAACAGCTCAATCCATAGACTCTATAGAGTGCCAATGAGCAATTTCCGTTGAGCTCTCTCGCGCTCTGAAATATCAGCAGCTTAGAGCAAGAAGAGGGATGACAACTCCAGTCCGATTCAGTGAATCATTATCCTAGTGCCACTACTTTGAAGAAAGTTTGAGTTATTTGGAGAATTCTTCGGTATGTGACAGCGGTTTCTGATCGCAACAGACACAGTCCGTTGAAGGTTATCAACACGTTCATTTTGCTCTCACAGCGACTAACATAACTTTCAGCAGTGGCAGTGGGTATGCAGTGTGAGCAGCCTTACCATGTCTGATATGTAGGGGGCTGATATGGATCCGATCCTGGAGAGCATGGAGCTCACTCCGATCATGGACGTCCTGATAACGGTCGGGAACAGTTCCGCACACCAGATGTAGATAATAGTGAAGCCGATAGTCACTCCAAGTTTGCCTACTTGGTTTAGGCCAATAAAAATCCATTTCTTCACACTCTCATCAGCTAGTGAACACAAAATAAAACTGAGACCAGTCCAGGCAAGGCTTCCGGTCCTTTCACTCATCTGCATCTAGTATATGCTCTCTCACCGTGGACATAGAAGTATACAATGACAGAGAGGATGCAGGCCATCCCTCCTGCAGACATGCTTATTACATGCGGCCACTTCCTGCCCGCCAGGAAGCAGACAAAGCAGAGCATGTATCCCAGCATTTCTGCTGCAGCAGAGAGCGCCGTGTTCACGTACAGAGATCCAGGCAGTTGGTCACTACTCAGTGATAGGCCGTAATATCCCAGAGATATGACGATCCTGGAATCGAACCACTTCATATGCAGTTCAGTCAATTATAGCAAGCCATCTACTCCAAGAGTAAGGGAAGACAACTACTCACCAGTTGAGGAATATTATCAGAGATCGGCACATCAGCCTGGGCGCATTCAGTAACTCCTTTAGGCTGTTATCATTCTTCACGACCTTCACCTCAGCATTTAGATCAAAGTCATCGGGAAGTATGGTACCTACATATACAAGTAAGTTGATAGTGAGGAGAGAGAACATGATATTGTCTTCACTAAAGTTTCGTGTACAAACCGTTAGTGTTAGACACGTCACGTAATATCTTCTTCGCTTCCTCCATCCTGCCTCTGGACACCAGCCAGCGGGCCGACTCTGGCAGCAGCCTGTCAATGATATCCCCAATGAAATCATTACCTCACTAAGATCTGAGGCTAAAGCGACAAGTAGATAACTCTTGTCCCACCAGTAGTAGGAGAGGAGTAAGACGGCAGGTAGGGTGACAGCCAGCTGCAGGTACTCGACAGTTCGGATCATGTAGGCCATCCCGACTACGATCAAGAACCCAACCGCAACAAATATTGATAACACAGTCCCGACCAGCAGACGGTAATTCGGTCCAACCATCTCGATCCCTGAAATTTACAGTTATTAAACGTTGATACACATATCCATACACCCGACCTTCACTTTTCAAAGAAAAGTAGATCATGTCTTTTTGGAGACAGGTATATTGTGGCAATACTACACTGAAATCGTACGATGTTTGCAGCGATACAGATGACACGCTACTAGTAGTCGTAACTGCGAGAGTCCTACATACATTTGGTGTGGTGGTATTGAATGCTATAATCCTATAAACACACATATATCAGCTTTATCTCATTGCCACGATAGCTTGAGCCCAGACCCTCGGAATCTATTCCAATTCAGTTCGTTATTGTTTGAGAAATCCAGAACGAACCCCCATAGCATTGAAGCGAATCAGAACTGAACTGAACTTAGAGTTGGTCAACTGTGAACTGAACTGAACTCCACACACAATAGAAAGAACTAGTGGACGAACTGAGCTCCATCTGCTGGAGAATTTTAATGAAGCTATATCTCTGAGTCATCGATAACGCTAGAACTGAACTGACTTTAGAACTCAACTGATTTTGACTATATCTGACTGAGTCTATATGGAAAGGCTGTCACTGATACAGAATCGTGAACTGAACCATATCCATTAGAGAACTGAACTAAACTTAAATCTTAGAAAGAGAACTTTGAACTGAATCTGTAATTCTGAGAGAGAATGGGAACTAAATTAAATCCTAAAATCAGAGAACCTGCAAGGGTCTGGCTGGAGCCTTGTCATGTGATTTGAGTGAAAGGCTGATAGACGGATAGCAAACGATTATTAGAATCATTATTGTAGGGATGTTAGATAGAGGGCGTTTAGAGATCCGCTTGTCCTTCCATTGCTAGTGTGGAGGTAAGATCTGCTTCTTTTATTGTTTGAGATCATTGAGTCTAAGGCTATTAGATTGAATCTAGGGTTTTAGATTGAATCTCAGTCTATCTGATTGATTGGTGTTATGACAAATTGGCGTCCGGACAGATTTCAACGTCCGCGGACATTGCTACAA
>ERZ1740065.3244-NODE-3244-length-10171-cov-12.203045_pt1 | contig 10171 bp, 5 predicted proteins | sample MGYA00581738_ERZ1740065 | MGnify/ENA primary metagenome ERZ1740065 (study PRJEB43018, sample SAMN04849749) | marine metagenome | isolation source: floating plastic debris | place: Pacific Ocean | collected 2008-09-01 | study: EMG produced TPA metagenomics...
CCTCTGCCCTACAAGTCAAATTGTGATACCAGTGCACCCAACCCATCGGTAGATAAGTACCTGTGTGCACGGTAAGTTGTCTGGCCTCAACAACATCCATCATGGTGCTCATCAGCGTTACCAACTTTATGCCTTTGTGTGTAGATCTACGCTTTCTCATTTCCTGACACACCAAATATCACACAACTGGTCATTCAGTCGCTTTCCGATTGCACCGCAGGCCCAAAGAAACTGATTAGCCGTATTTTGTTTAGCAGTTACGCACTACATCAGAGGCCATAGACTGAGTTGCAAGTCACAATGTGGTGATTATATTTGTAGATTAGTGAACTCTGGAATTTGTTTGCCATTTAGGATAGGAAACAGATCAGTTACTCAGTTCCGTCAGAACCTAAGTCATGACTCATAGCATAAACTAGTTCAGTAAGGATTAGGGATACGACATGGAATGAAATAGAGTGTGAATCAAACCGAAAGGATCAACATCCTGGTATGACTATCCCAACCAACAGACAGCTGCCGAGGCTAGCGCCCTCAGCGCTTGTGTAGTGCTTGCCGCCATCCAGTGGCCTCACTGCTCGTATTCAGCCATTACTAGACTAGTCTCCTATGACTACCACAGCTGCCAAAATATGAACATCGACAGCCATATCTATTCTTCTCTAGTGTGGACATAGGCGGGCTGAGTAATAGACGGAATGTAGTTGCTAGCTGATCCTGTCCTCCTGTCGCTTAGCCGTGCTTCATCAGGAATGCGAGCCTATGTACTGAAAATTCAATTTCATACAGTTGAAAGCCACAGCATTTTTATCACGCTATCTTACTGTCCAAGTTAAACAGAGATCATGTGACACCAGTCCTTAACGTTCTTTACTTACAGGGAAGTCACGGATTGCAGTCTATGTCGGAGCTAGTGTTGGGGGTGTGGCTCTCATTGTTCTACTGATCATCAGCATCTTAGTCTACAGAAGCAGAGGGTGAGTGGTGACATCTCTGCAATTCTTACTCTCTTATCGGTGGGCGCACCTGTTCCATACTCGCCGGTGTTACGCAGGCGGTGCACAGGTGGTACACCAGCGCTCAGTTGGCACAGATAGTCGACTGCAGAGAACTGAATGATCTGTTAGGACTAATATGAGAGAGGATAGTTCTTTCTCTTTTATGTGTAGTCAAAATTCTTCGATAACTCTTCGTAAGTCTTGAAGAACTTGAAGGAAAGGAATAGGCAGCTAGCTGACATTTCATCGGATCATACGCTGATAAGGAGCTACTTAAAACTTAGCTGGAAAAGTCTGTTTGATGCTTACTATCTCATGAGATTTCCATCGATTGGCCAATATCGAACTTGGCTGTGTGCAGTTAGACTTGTCTTACACGTAAGACTATTTGGCTTTTGTCATTCTCCCGTCGATATTCGTGCATCAGCATCGGGAGTGTGCGCGGATAGGCGCGGAAGTGTGAGGGAGTGAGTGTGGATAGGTGCGGGAGGGAAGGCGGATAGGCGCAAGAGTGAGTGCGAAAATCGACAGGAGAATGACAATAGCCTACTAACTTTTAGGAGATGACAGCGTCCACAATTTATGGACCTTACAGGCTCTCTGCCTACTCACACTGCATCAGTAGCAATCAGTGTTACTAATTCACTAGTAATAGCAACAGCCGTAAGCCATAGCCTGTCTCATTATTTCCATACCACTGGGTCTAGAGAAGGGTTAACTATTCAAGTGTGGATTCAGGCTAACGCGACTGACGCTCGAGCCTCAGTCAAAAGAATCTGCGTCAACTATTTTTGTCAGCTAGTAGTAAATAGATCAAGAAACCCGATTGCACTGATCGCACAGTCGTCATAGCGACACAGCCAAACAAACCTCAGTCGGCATCGCTGAACAGACAGTTATGCAGTCAACAGATGCCAGTTGCCCTTCGGACAGCTACTAGTTGACGATCTATACTGGAGTAAAAAAATTCCTGGATCTGCCTGCTATTGACCGTGAATTTGGTTGAGAACTGGTGATTAAAAAAGGTTTGATAAATTTTAATCACATAAGATTATAATTATGTTGCTACATACATGACTAGCTATAGTTTTACGTTTCATAATTCGCTATTTCTGCATAGAATTGTGTTTATACCCAGTTCAATATAGATCTAAATCATTTAGGGAGAGACATATGCCAGCCGAGAAACCGGGTCAAGATGGCCGCTCCAAGAATTCTGCTGATCCTGAACTGAAAAGCGGACATGAGCCTAAGCAGCTGCCGCACACCACCATTAACGGTGATTTGTATGCTGTGGTAACAAAACTGAGGAGCAACCCAGAGACAAACAGACAGACAGGATCCTGCAAAGCTTCAGCGGACAGTCAGCCATTCACTTCCCCATCAGTCAGTACCAGTCAGGTGGATTCCGAGAGTGATGAGAGCAGTGATGGCTTGGTTATGGTGGATAATGACTTGTACTCTGTCAACGCAGGATAGCCTAACTATATCTATGTCTATGTCTATATCTATATATATGTCTATGCACGATGTAAAACTATTCCAAAAACAAGTTAATAATACTCACCATCATAAAGAACATATTCTAGCGCATGTTTTGAGAATAAATAAATACTGGGCAACATGTGTTCCTGACATTTGTAAAAAGATCGTCTTTGCTTACGATGGTGAGGTGTAAGCTGCCGTAGTGTAACGGTTAGCATGCCTGTTTTGTAAGTGGCAGACCTGCGGTCTGAATCTCGGTGGCAGCACACTTTTACAAGTTATTTCGGTTCTCTTGCTTGTGAGGGCGTATAGGGACTGGGAGGACAGCTACAGGTGGGTGCTGCCGTTAGTGTGTCTGTGCTGCAAATGGCAGCACATGTTTACACTCACTCATGGCTTCATACAAGCTTGAATAGTGATGCCAGTGAGCTGTAAGAAATGGGTGGAGTCTGGATGCCATGAGAGCAATGCTGTAAGAAATGGGCGGAGTCTGTATGCCTGAGTGTACTGCTGGCTGAAGTATCAGAGATTTCATGGACCCACTACTAGGTATATAATGGGTTTTACCTGCCTTGTCTGAAGTGTAGAAAGAATGACTGTGAACTGTCCTCGTTCACAGCACAATGAACAATGAATAAGTCTGTGTCTGCACTCGCAGCTAGCGTGACGAACAAGAAATCTGGATCATAGCGGCACAGCTACTTATTAGTAAAGATTGCATCACCATTAAAAAGGTAAAAACATTAATGACGTGAGTTTGAGTTTGAGTATGAGAATGAGAAAAATATGAATAAAATCATCATAACAAAAGGAATAAAGATATGACATTATTGAAATATAATACCCATTAGCAATAAAGTTTCCTCAACCTCATATGCTATCTGATAGGTAGGCTGCACGTAAACTCCTCGCGATGTAGCAAGTGTTGCTGGTTCGCACGGTCCTATTTTAGTAGCGGTCCTCCTGGTTAGCTGTTTACGTATCCTCCTTTTTGAAGTGGCAGTCAGTTAAGCAGTGGTTAGAGCACGATTCCAAATCGAGGGTATGTGATAGATATATTGTCCATGTTTATACATTGAATGCAGTTTCCTGTGTCATCTTGAAACTGCATTCAAGTTGGATACTGCAGTAAGTTAGCAAGTGTAGTATGAAATGGATGCTGACAATTTAGAGTTGTCTGCTCCTGGTTACTCTGTTTCACCAGCATGATCATGATCACCGGCATTACAACCGGAGCCTTTGTTGTCTGTTCATACCTGAACGTGTTGTCGCATGTGTGCGTAGAGGTGGAAAGTCGGCTCTACATCAGGCTTCGGGTGATGATTATGAGCTCTGCCTTGCGAACTCAGCTGTTAGAACTCAGCTACCTTATAGTCAAGCATCTATCTCTTTTTTATATTGTACTCGGCAATTTCTTTTGTACTGTTAGCTTCTGATGTTATGGACACTGCTGCTGGGTTCCAGCTATAAAGGCATCATCCTATTTCACCATGTTACAGAAATGAATAAAAGGACTTGCATAAGAGACCAGCTGGAAGACAGTGCTGTTTCCGTGCCTGTCGTCTTCTTGCATCTACTCTGACTGCGAGCTAGTCTGGCGATCCTGGATACTGGATACCTATCTACTGTGAATTGGAATACCTGTCATCAGGAGCTGCTGTAGTATCTGCTGTGGGTATGTCTGGTATCTCCGTGCAGAACTGTGTTGCTCAAGGCATCCAGTGGCGTTGGCATACTGTTGTCTGCTGTCTGCTCTATCCATCACAGAAGGCTAGCACTTTGATGTATCCTGATCCCTGTCTGTTGTAGTACTCGCTGCCTTTCTGCATCACCGGTTAAGGCTGGTCGGTGTCAGACTTGTGCCCATTACACTACGCTAATCGTGCATTTGTAATCGTGCTGGAGTTTTTGCAGCTGCATAATGTCTGGCAATGGTATATATCCTCCCTCACTGCTACACACATCGTGGTATATGTAGATCGCCAGACTGCTAATTAATTATATGAAGCACGACTTCCCTGCATTTAGGCAGACAGAATAACTGGCGATTACTTACGTTGGCTGTTTAAGAAGTTGATAAGGTGCCACTGCACTTGTGTTGACACGATGTGTGAAGTTGTGTGTACCGACGGAAGCTGACAAAAATTCAATTGCCTACTATGAGGAAATGAGGTGACTACCATGCTTACTCATTGCCGGCACGAAGCGCTGATTGCCAAATATTTAAATCCCAGGTTCTATGCTCTGTTTTGCTATGCAGTGAGAGAGGCGTATTTACACGAAGTAAATACATATTTCTCCATGATCAATCTGAGGTATTGAAGCATAAGATGAAACTGAATGACATCGGCGTAAAAGTATGGCGTGCATGATAGCTATTGTGGATAAATAAGATGACCATGAGTGTCTGACGGAACTTTGAGGATAGGCGCTTAGCGGCCTTAGAAAAGGTAGGAACAAGTTCTTAGAATTGAAACCTATCTGTTCCCTACGTGATCATAGAGACGCCTAACAAAGCAGAGGATCCCCTGAAGAATAGAATCCAAGAACACGTGAGTCTGCCTATGATCGCTTAGAACTCCCTAGGTATTTCTAAGAACCACCCTATGGGGGCCTTAGGTGGCCCTGAGGAGGGCGACCGACCTAAGAATCATTACTAGCCGGTTTTTTTAGGTGGATTGAACTTGGACATGCCGAGACAGCAGAGACAGCGGAGACAGCAGACAGTGCCTGGACCACTGCTGCAAACACTGCCAGCTAATCAGTATTCGACTACTTAGCTAGGTATCATCTACGTCGGAGGGAATGGGAAAATAATGATCTGGGTGAAAGAAAACAAGGTTCTAAATTTTACCTTCAAAATCTATACAGCTCAGCTGACAAACATTACTGCAAAATTCTAAGAACTCATAAGGTTTTGTGCCAATGCGGTCTAACATATAGAATCACAACCTTTTCAAATCCGTTGGACTGGAAAGTATTTGCCTTATGTGAACCTATTGACTCATCAAACTTGTATTTGTTTTTTCTAAGCATGATTAAGCCATGAAATGAAAGGTCAGAGTAGAGTATTCATGCCTCCATCGCTCATCTCCACTCGCATCTATTATTCAGTGATAGCACAAGTGCATTGTGAATCTGTCTAGAGCAATGCAGAAGTACCAACTAGCTTATCAGCAAGCTCCATGAATGAACAAGATGTTCACAGGCAGTTTGATCACAAGAGACAGAATACATTCTGTTTGTGCATCACTGGATTTAGGATCGCTGGTAACTGATATGTATGTAAATTTACTATAGCTGTAAGACTTCATATCCAGAGACTATAACACTCACATTGTATTCATGCAAAATCAATGTTTTGATTGGCTACTGATAGTAGATAACATTGAACAAAATTTGATCTACTTCAACACCTGATAGTGGAGTTGATATATAATGCAACGGCAATGATTAGATTCCCGTCTCTCATAACCTGGTGATTACTTATACAAAAAAACGATGGAGACACTTCCTTCTCTTGCAATTGAATAATTGCCAGTAAGAGCACTTTAACTTCAATCCCCCCATGGGTGCTTTGGTTCAAGTGAAGATATACTAGTCGCTGCTATAGTCATCGGCATAATAGATAGATGTTGGAATTCATACAGGGAGTTTTAGACGCTCTGATGACTGAAAACTACGGTGCAATCTTTCAACACCTCGCAGGATCCAAATGGCGTTGAATTCTCATTATGATTCACAGCTATTTCATGCCATGTGGTTGCTGATGGATGAATAACAAAAACGATAATAGTGACATCATATATATAAAGTAACATGAGGTAAATATAAAGCGATATGGTGCGTTACGGTGCTGATCAGGCATTTCTGATGTGTCAATCTACTGTCAGGGAACTCAACTGCAGTTCATCTAGAATCAGCTGAAGTAACTAGTAAATGGATCATAACTATAATTGTCTTCTACGATCCATTGGAACGTATCCGCTGTAATCCGTGCCGCCGTTCAGAGCTGACAGGTCAGCTTGGTTGACATACAGACCTGTATTTGGTACCTCATATACTTCCGTCTCTAGAACATCTTCGTAGTGGTGTGAATCCACTTCTTCATATTCAGCAAGCGGTTGTAAAGCCACACTGTTTAACTCATCTGATGCAGGTGGAGGTTGGATTGGGGTGATCGTGAGTGCTGGCGGTCTCTGTGACAAATAGAGTTCTTCATTTCTAGCTCTTCTGCTTCTACAGAAAGAGGGAAAAGAATTGAGATGTCTAAGCATGCGGGGAAATTTTGGTCTTCTGATAATGTCAGTCATTGTTACAACTTAGTAATGGTGCAGATGGACATTCCGAAATTTCACCCGTTCTGTCGTAGGATGACTCATCCGTTGGCAATGGACACAACGGTACAACGGCGAGTCTGTCTGCACAATAACCGAGCCCAATGAGAAAGAGAGTAAGCCTGGCCATCATCAGGAGTCTAGGTCCAGGTTATGGTATGCGCTATTTTGATGAATTTTTAGTTGTGTTACATCATCTAGTACCAAGCTAGTTGACATAGGAGTTGTCCCCCTCTTATGAAACAAACCTATCTCGGTCAATCAAACCCGCGTCATACCGAACAGTGTGAATGCAATATATATCATTCAGGTGAAAAGGTTATTCGACAATCTTAATTTTCTATTTGATTGGAAGTCCAGGACACTTTGTGAAAGCCTTAGTGTCTCTGAAGGTGGGATCAGCAGGTTATTTTATGGACCCCAAACCAAACTGAAAATGAAGCAGGCTGAAGCAGGATGGGAAATGTGTGTTCTTCGTATTTCATGTTATCTTTATATTATTCATTTATCTATTATTTATATTTTAGGTAATTGTCTATTTTCCTACCCTTAAAGCTCTTGAAGAATTACAAAACAATTCTTCAAGAACCCTTCAAGAAATCGTGAGAAGTGTTTGAGAATTCTTAACGGGTCTTCAAGGTCTAAGAAGCCATCGGAAAGACATAATAATACTTGGTGTTTTTGAATAAATTCTCATTGAGGATATAGGCTACTACCTGAAAATTAAATGTGCTAAAGCAGGATGGCAGTGAAGAAAAAGCATCAATGAATGTGAACTTTGTCGCTCCATATTTATGTCTTCAATCTCAAAAAAAAGAACTCGAGTAACAGCATTGTGACTTACATTTTGAGTCGAAACATACGAATCGCTATGATGATGACGGCTACGCAGCTCACCAGTCCAATTGTTCCTCCAACTGCTGCACTAACCAGCCTGGATGTCCCAACTTCCAGCAATTCAGAATCTACAGTATCTATCATAAATTCATACTACAAACCTTCCAAGCCAAAGTCACAAGTCTGTCTCAAACAAAGACAAATTCTAAAATGGATGCCATCAATAAAGTAGCCAAAATAATGGGTGACTTTAGTTTACTTATCATACCAGTAGCTTCGTTTGGCGGCGTCGCTTCCTTCTCAGCAGAATCTACAGCCGTGGTGTGATTGGATGCCGATGTGGATTCCGTTAGCTCCTGATGGGCTTCAGCTGTCATAGCGTCTGTAGTGCTGACCACAGAGGAGTTTTGAGGGGTAGTGCTAGGCTGAGCTGATGGAGTAGAAAAGCAGACATATATATCAGTAACTGCAGAACTGGTAGTGATAGTAGTACCTCTTTTATATATGTAACTCACCAAAGTGAAACTACATACGATCAGTAGATCAGTAGAGCAGTAAAGTTGTACCACCCTTATTGTTCAAATGTATCACATCATTTTCATAATTGATTATTATTATTATTATTATTATTATTATTGATTATTTTATGGTGAGAAATATATGCGATAACGCCAAAAAGCTTCATGGAAGCCATTTTGGTTTGTGTCATTCTCCTGCCGATTTTCACCCACACTCCCGCGCCTATCTGCGCTCACTCCCGCACACTCCTGCTCACGCACACTCCCGCGCACACTCCAACGCGTGTTGATGGATGAATATCGACAGGAGAATGACAAAAGCCGAAATTTTTGTGGTCGAAATAATTCTTTACAAAGATTTTTGACCACAACAGAACCATTGAGATCTTTTGCAGTTTTCTTTGTTGCGGTTGTGAACAAAATTTCCACAATATTTGGAGGTGCTATTCATTCACATGACAATTCCACTGTATTTCTGCAGTCAGATTTTGGTGCAAGAACAGCTATTATTGGGTTTCTGTTTAACTGTGATTTATTGGTTAGGTCTTGCTGAGCTGAGCTCAAATATGGCAAGATCCTAGTTGTAGGGGCTAGGGGTTGTGAGCTATGGCTTCTCAGAGTTGAGAAAAACTGAATACTGTAGCACAGGATATTTGCCGTTCGTTTAGTTTTTCGTTTTTGAGAATTTTTGGCCAATTGCAAAAATTGAGCACCAAAATATTTCTTTGTTCAACTAATTGTCTGTAGACTAGCAGCAAGAAATGCAAAATTACATTTTCACAAAATTATATTGCAAAAAAAAACTAAAAGGCAAAGATTGTGATTGCACAAATTTCCCGTTCTACAGTATCCTTTATTTTTGGCCCTAAAACTTGTCATCTACAAGGGCGGATTCAAACTAACTCGACCAACGCTCTAGCGTCAGTCAGAAAATCTCCCTCAACCATTTTTTAACACAGCTAGTAGTAAATAGATAAAGAAGCCACGAATGCACTCATCACACAGCCACACAAACCCCAGTTAGCATCACTAAACAATCAGTTACACAGTGGAAGTATGCAACCAGCTCGTTGGACAGCTACTAGTTGATGACTTGAGCATCTGTCAAAAACATTCCTGGATCAACTCTTGATCTACGCTGATTCACAATCATGACAACTAAATACCCCTCACCCGCCCTTGATCATCGCTCTTACGCGTGAAATTTGAGTTCATGCGTGCCAAACCTCGACGATTAGTAAAGTGGATCCACTTCATCCTGACAACTAGTAGCTGGCCAGGTACAGATAACAAGATAACATGATACAAATACTGTGCCTTTCAAATGTATGAAATTTAGTTTTCAGTCCATAGGCTCGCGTTCCTGACGAAGCGCGTCTAAGCGACAGGAGGATGAGATCAGCTAGTAACTACATTCCGTCTATTACTCAGCCTGCCTATGTCCACACTAGAGAAGAATAGATATGGCTGCCGATGTTTATATTTTGGCAGCTGCGGTAGTCATAGGAGACTGTATAGTAATGGCTGAATATGAGCAGTGAGGTCCCAAGCACTACACAAGTACTACACAGGCACTGAGGGCACTTGCCTTGGCAGCTGTCTATCAATGGGAATAGTCATAGCAGGATGTTGATCTTTTCATATCATGTATCTGTATATAACATATAATACATATATAACCACCACATTGTGACTTGCAACTCAGTCTATGGCCTCTGATGTAGTGCGTAACTGCTAACCAAAATACAACTAATCAGTTTCTTTGGGCCTGCGGTGCAATCGGAAAGCAGCTGAATGACCAGTTGTGGGATATTTGGTGTGTCAGGAAATGAGAAAAGCGTAGATCTACACACAAAGGCATAAAGTTGGTACCATTGATGAACACCATGATGGAGTGTGGGTGTTGTTGAGGCCAGACAACTTACCGTGCACACAGGTACGTATCTACCGATGGGTTGGGTGCACTGGTATCACAATTTGACTTGTAGGGCAGAGG
>ERZ1740065.3245-NODE-3245-length-10171-cov-10.559411_pt1 | contig 10171 bp, 9 predicted proteins | sample MGYA00581738_ERZ1740065 | MGnify/ENA primary metagenome ERZ1740065 (study PRJEB43018, sample SAMN04849749) | marine metagenome | isolation source: floating plastic debris | place: Pacific Ocean | collected 2008-09-01 | study: EMG produced TPA metagenomics...
CTGAAATGAAGAAAATCCTGAAGGAAATTCAAACGGGTCAGTTTGCCCGTGAGTTCGTGCTGGAAAGTCAGTCGGGCAATGCAGGCTTTACCGCCATGCGCCGTCGCGAAGCCGAGCACCCCATCGAAGAAGTCGGCAAGGATCTGCGAGCCATGTTTAGCTGGCTGAAAAAAGTCTAGAAACGCTGAGAATACGGTTCTAAAGCCAGAATAACTGTGAGAGAAGGACGTGAGCGATCGCGTCCTTTTTTGGTGCGTTCTCCCTCTACAGGCTCTCTGCTATTCCGTTTACACAAACGGTGATAAGAAAGGGACTTGAGCGGAACTACGAGGAGAATTGAGAGGCCACCAGCATGGAACCAATGCCGGTATCGCTGAAAATTTCGAGCAGCAGGGCATGGTTGATGCGACCGTCGAGAATGTGGGTTGCGCCGACACCTTGGGCCAGCGATCGCACACAGCACTTGACCTTAGGAATCATGCCCCCCGCCACTACACCTTCCTCAATGAGTTGGCGGGCCATATTGATATCCAGCTTGGGAATCAGCGTATTCGGGTCGTGATGATCGCGCAGAATGCCACGAGTATCGGTCAATAAAATCAGTTTTTCGGCATTGAGGGCGGCAGCGAGTTCACCGGCAACAGTGTCGGCGTTGATGTTGTACGCTTGCCCTGTCTCATCCGACGCGACGCTGGAAATCACTGGAATGTAGCCGTCTTCGACCAGCGCTTTCACCAGGCCCGGTTCAATATTAGTGACATCGCCCACAAAGCCCACGTCAGCATCGCCTTGAGAGCGCGCTGTGATTAAGTTGCCATCTTTGCCGCAGAGCCCCACCGCTGCGCCCCCGGCCTGGTTGATCATGGATACAAGTTCTTTGTTCACACGTCCAACCAGCACCATTTCCACCACATCCATCGTGGCGGCATCTGTCACCCGCAACCCATCTTTGAACTGGGGCTCGATATTCAACTTCGTGAGCCAGGTATTAATTTCCGGCCCGCCCCCATGCACGACAACCGGCCGCATACCCACACAGGCCATAAAGACGATATCGCGGACCACTCCCGCCTTGAGCAGATTGTCTTTCATGGCGGCACCGCCATATTTCACCACCACCGTACGCCCGCTAAACTGCTGAATCCACGGCAGCGCCTCACTCAGAATCTGGACGCGATCCACATCGGTTTCGAGAATTCCATCGGGGGTGTCGGGGCGGTTGGTCATGATCCCAGGCAGCAACAGCCTTCGTAGTGTATCAACCGGCTCGTATGGTTCAACCGTCTACCGGCTCGGAGACTGAAGGCGGTGGCAAAATCCGGTCTCGAAGACGCTCAACTAAGCGATCGCAGGCCGCTGAGGCAGATTCGCCACTGTGGATGGAAAGCTGAATGTCGGCTTCGGCATAGCGCGATCGCCGTTCTACCAACAGATCAGCCAAATACTGCTGCCAGTCGGGCCGCCGCAAGAGAGGTCGCCGCTGATCGCGCTGCAAGCGTCGCTGCAATTCTTCCAGTGGCGTATCGACCCAGACCACGACGCCTTGACGCAGGTGCCACCAGTTTTGTTGACGCAACACAATGCCCCCACCAGTTGAGACCACCAACCGGGTGTAGGGTGAGAGCTGCTCCAGCACCTGACTCTCCGTATCACGAAACGAGGCTTCACCCGCCGTCGCAAAGATATCAGCGATGGTTTGGCCAGCGGCTTGCTCAACGACAGCATCGGTGTCAAAAAAGCGATAGCCTAGGCGCTCCGCCATGAGCCGACCCAAGGTCGATTTGCCCGCGCCCATCATGCCAATGAGATAGAGGTTGGCACCTCTTAACAGATCTAGGGTCGAGGCGTCTGACATGGTGCAGAGGAAGGGTGGAGGAATGGCCTTACCGTATCAGAAATTAAACCCCATCTAGAGATAGTACTCGGGTTTTGAGTCTGGCCTAAATTAGGTCGGGCGATCGCCATCCTCCTCAGACTCATCCAAGGGCTGATAGGGCGGAATAATCACGCGGTAGTCGGCATCATAAACGTTCGTCTCATCCTCTGCGTTAGTCGCCGGAGTTGAGGGATTCGCGGACTCGCTTTGCCAGTCTTGCCCATTGTCATAGGCATCATCAGGCGGCGCATAGATAGAATCACGCCGAGTCTGGCGAGCCTCACCCTCATAGCGCTGGGCATAGGCGGTATCAGCCAGGGGATTATCCTCCGAGTCCCAGTCCTCCCAGCCATCGGCAATGTCGTCTAACGCATCTTCAACCTGGCTACCACCGGGGGCAACATAAACCGTATCTTGGGCCGAATCGTCCCAGCCTTTTTCCAAATCTTGAATGGTCGTTGTCGCTTTTTGGCGATCTTGGCGCTGACGTTTGGAGAGCGGTTCTTCGGTGGGGTTGCCATTGGCTTGCGACCAGTCCTCCCACTGGCTGGGGGGCGATCGCTGCTCCCAGGTTTGCCAATCTTCAGCAGCAGCCGTCGTGCCCACCGTGGCAGCCGGTCGTGAGGCTCTGCCCGAGGCGGGCGGCTGCGAGGCGCGTGGTCGTGGAGCGGATGGCTCGGGTGTCCAGCGGCGCCAGGAAGAGCGCTCCCTCGGTTGGCGATCCGCCGGGGCTCGATTTGACGGATTTTGCGGGGGGGTATCGGGGCGCACTGTCCAACGGCGGCGGTTGCCACGATCCACAGGAGAAGCACCGCCATTCGATACGGTCATGATGGCAATCGCCGTTAACGCCCCCAGGGCGATCGCGCTACTTAGCCAGACCCCCAACGGCAACGCGATGCTTTCGACACCCAGAAAGACTATGGCCAGCGACGGTGAAACATTTTGCAACGCCAAAATGACCAGACTGCAAATAATGAGAACGGCTATCACGAGACGAGGTGTTTGCTTGCCCATGGGAGCGTCCTTGTGTCAGGGCTATGCCCCTATCGTAAAACTTGCCGGGTCAAGCGACACGCTGACCACTTTTTTTGACCCGCTAAAGCAGCATTTCTCTTCCACAAAAGCGAGGTAAGCTCCTCAGAGAAAACGGACATAGCAAATCCAATTCTGGCTGAAATCTCGAAGGGCAATCACACTACGGAATCAAGTGATCGCACTAAACCAGACTTTTTTTTACCATCCTAGAGGCGTAAACGTAGGAGCTACGAGCTGATCAATAGTCTCATCAATAGGAACCATGTAATCCAAGAGCCTGGGGAACTTTTTGTCTATTCCCTTATCAAGACAACAATTTTTGATAAAGCCAAAAAAATCTTGCCCGAAATCGGATATATATCCACCTTCGTCAATCGCATAGATATGAGAATTTAAATCTTGATCTTTACCAGCACCTTGGCAGAACACAAAAAGCACATCTTGATAGGCACCGAAAAGATAGCTTTTGTCAAGAGCAGCTGCAAATCCCGAATTACTTCTACCCGCTAGGTAGCCTGAAAAGGCGTAAAATGCATCCTCTTGATCGGCGATTTGGATTTCTAGTTTTCTTCTATTAGGCGCATAGAAAAAATCCAATCGTTTCCGAAAAATCCTTGACCAAAAGTCTTGCAAGACGCTTTGTAGTCTTCTGTGAATCTAATTCCTAGCCTAGCTTCGTATGCGAAGAAATCATCATCTTCGGAGTTTATTATGGAAGCAGATTCGACTTGAGAAATTGCACTACGTAATATTTCCACTTCTGACAAGAGCAAAACCCACTTGTCAATACCTTCATTGTTCATGGCTGGCATCGTTATATTTATCGTTATATTTAAGGTCAACATCTCAACAGCGCGTTTTTCCACCAGAAGTGAGATCGGCTAATAAAGCTGGATGAAGAAACAAAATTCAGCATAACTAAAAGCAATACCCCCTAGATTGCTGGATCAATTGCATCTTATCCAATCAACACCTTGAGCAGAGATGCGATCGCCCGGAAAAATCTGTCCCCTGATCATCCAACTGGAAAAGAGACGCGGTAAGATCTGAAATCGCTGATATTTTGCTCAGGTCACTTTGCGCTATGTCCAAACACCCAACAACTATTCTTCCTGAGAAAACAAGTCGTACAAGGTAAAACCTTCCTCAATAAAATCATTCAGCTTCTTAACACTATTAATATTATCCAAATTTCTCCAACCTTTACTGTACAGAAGGAACGACCCATTGCCCCATAGGTTTAATGAATGTGATTTTCCTTCAAGATGGCTGATCAGAGCAGGTTTGAAGATAGACTGAATAGCGACTTTATTCTTTCCTGCGATTTGATAGCGTCGAGAGAAACGAGGGTAATTTGAAAATTTAGTAGTGTTTATCCATGGTAGTAGTGGAGCAGATTTCAAAGAAAAAGAGGGTAGCTTCAAAGATTCTGAGTGAATGAGCAAGTAAATCCATCCTTTTGAAAGGATACTCACTCCGTCAGGCATATCATAGAATTCTTGCGGCCCAAAATCTAAGATCCAGAAGTCACATTCGTTGGCTTTTCCTGAAAGAGAATAGGGTACAGAACTTCTCTTCTGTACTAATTCGAAATCAGGAAATCTCGTGAGTATCTGAGTGAAGTTGTTTCTGTCACTTGCGAATATCAATCCTAGCTCTCTTCCAAAAAGCTCAATAAGCTCCCACTGATCGCGACGATTTTTGTCAATATCTTGCCTGGTAGAATTCCAAAGACGAGTACTCAGCATAATGAGTAGTGTAATTAAAAGTCCTGGCAGAAGAACCAAGAGAATTGAAACAAAAAGAAAAGTCATCAGTAGCTAGGCTAATTCATATGTAGGATGGGTAAAGGCTCCGATATGGCTTTGCCAAAGCGATAGTGTAACTCATGCTGGTATTGGGTTTCGCCGCTTTTCAACAAAATACACCATCTTATATTTAATTAAGCTTCATTACTTAGCATCAAGTATAATAATTTGAAAGAATTCTTAGTTGTTTAAATTGCTTTATAACCTGAAGAAAATCATACAGTATTTCCTCGAAATCCAAGGCAAAATCAAGCTCTGAGCATCGCATAGAGCAAGGACTTCCAGAAAATCCTCCGGCACCTCATTGGGACAAGCAAAGGCTACAACTCATCCAGAGAAACGAGAACTTAGCATTGATTTTTCCCACAACGCTGAAATAGGGTCATCATTTCTCGAAATCCTTAGTTGTTATCAGATAATTTCTCTGTTGAATTGGTTATATGTATTTGCATCGGTTATCTACATTGATCTCTATAAGAAGCTATGCAGGAGCCGACCTGTTCTAAGACATTCATCAATCGATACCTTCCACACTGCCGAAACACGCGGTAATATCATAGATTGCTGTCCCATTGCGCCTGTTTGCCATGCCTACTGATTCTCGTCGCTATCACGTCACCACTTTTGGCTGCCAGATGAACAAGGCCGACTCTGAGCGCATGGCCGGCATTTTAGAAACCATGGGCATGACCTGGGAAGCCGATCCGCTACAGGCGGATGTCGTGCTCTATAACACCTGCACCATTCGCGACAATGCCGAACAAAAGGTCTATTCCTACCTGGGGCGGCAAGCCAAACGTAAACAGCAGGACCCCAATCTGATGTTGATTGTGGCGGGCTGTGTTGCTCAGCAAGAAGGGGAAGCACTGCTGCGCCGAGTGCCTGAACTCGATTTGGTGATGGGGCCACAGCACGCCAACCGCTTAGAAGATCTGCTGACGCAGGCGATGGCTGGGAGTCAGGTCGTCGCGACCGAAGCCGTCCACATCATGGAAGACATTACTCAGCCCCGCCGCGATAGTGACGTCACCGCCTGGGTAAATGTGATTTACGGCTGCAACGAGCGCTGCACCTATTGTGTGGTGCCGGGTGTGCGCGGGGTGGAACAGTCACGCACGCCCGAAGCCATTCGGGCCGAGATGGCGTCGCTGGCCAGCCAGGGATTCAAAGAAGTCACCCTGCTGGGGCAAAACATTGATGCCTATGGTCGCGACCTGCCCGGCATCACCGCTGAGGGCAGACGGCAAAACACGCTGACCGATCTGCTCTACTACGTTCACGACATTCCGGGCATTGAGCGCATTCGCTTTGCCACCAGCCACCCCCGCTATTTCACAGAGCGGTTAATTCAGGCCTGTGCCGAGCTGCCTAAGGTCTGCGAGCATTTTCACATTCCCTTCCAATCAGGCGACAATGACGTGCTGAAGGCCATGGCGCGGGGCTATACCCACGAAAAATATCGCCGCATTATCGAGACCATTCGCCGCTATATGCCCGATGCGTCGATCAGTGCCGATGCGATCGTCGGCTTTCCGGGTGAAACCGAAGAACAGTTTCAAAACACGCTGACGCTGGTGCAGGATTTAGAGTTTGACTTGATCAATACAGCTGCCTATTCACCGCGCCCGAACACCCCTGCTGCCCTTTGGGACAATCAGCTCAGTGAAACCGAGAAAAGCGATCGCCTGCAGCGGCTCAACCATCTCGTCAATCAAAACGCCGCTGAGCGATCGCAGCGCTACGCCGGTCGGGTCGAGGAAATTTTGGTCGAAGCAGTTAATCCGAGAGATCCGTCTCAGGTGATGGGCCGCACGCGGGGCAACCGTCTCACCTTTTTTGCGGGCGACATTGCTGACCTCAAGGGCCAACTGGTCAACGTGCGCATCACGGAAATCCGCGCCTTTAGCCTGACTGGAGAGCAGCTCACTCCCGTGCCTGCCTAATTTTCAGGAATCCAGCCTGGTCCACTGCCTGGATTGATCAGCCATTGCTCAATCCGCACATCTGAGCCAACGGAAACATCGCCGTATCCGGTATGCATTCGTTACGATCGCAATACAAGATCACACCTCAGTCAATATGCTAAAAACTAGCGAGAGCCCCTGCGGAGCCATCCGTGGGCTCCTGTGTTCCCGCAGCGACAGACCAGCGGGATTTGTCGGCTTTCGTTAAGAGGGATCATTTCATGCCGTGGTTCGTCAAAATTGAGCGAGGCATCATCGAAAAAGCCGCCTTTGACCAGCACGTACCCGCCCATGTGACCTATGTGAAATCCTTAATTGCTGACGGTCACCAGGCTCGCACGGGCTATTGGGCCGAGCGGGGGGGCGGCATGCTGCTCTTTGAGGCGGCCACGTTAGAAGCGGCTCAAGCCATTGTGCAAGCTGACCCATTGATCGCCCACGGGTGCGTTGAGTATGAACTGCACGAATGGTGCATTGTGGTGGAGTAAAAGAAGGCTATGGCAGATTCGAGCGACGGCTACAAAATTTTGAGTGACAACCGCCAGGCCCGCTTTCAGTACGAAATTCTCGAAACGTTTGAGGCGGGTCTAGAGCTGAAAGGCACCGAGGTTAAATCGATTCGAGCGGGCAAAGCTAACCTGAGAGACGGCTTTGCTCAAGTGCGTGACAGTGAGGCATGGCTACACAATGTCCATATTTCGCCCCACACCACCACAATTCAGCAATACAATCACGACCCGCGCCGAGTCCGCAAGCTGCTGCTGCACAAGGGCGAGATTCGGAAGCTGATCGGTCAGGTTGAGCAAAAAGGCCTGACGCTGGTGCCGCTCAAACTCTATCTCACGCGGGGTTGGGTCAAAGTGACGATCGCCCTGGCGAAAGGCAAAAAGCTACATGACAAGCGCGATTCACTGAAACGCAAGCAAGAGAAGCGCGAAATCGAACGGGCGCTAAAAAGTCGGGACTAAGCGGTATCAACGCTAGGGCGGCTTTTGAATCGTGAAGGAGTCGAAAGAAGGGGGCGGCACCTGGGCCGCTGCCTGGTGCGATCGCGACTGCGGAAAATAGCGATGCACTAGCTTGTTGTACTGCCCACCGAGCAGCAGGCCCATGGTGCAGCAATACAGCACGAGCTGACTCAGCAAAACGATACTCATCATGCTGTAGAGCCAGTGATGGTTCATTACACTCCCCAACTGCAGTCTGAACACTCCAGCGGTCAGCAGCCAAATGCTTGTGGCAAACACCGTCCCCGGTAAAATCGGCGTGGCTCGGGCCGAAGATTTTTGACTGGTGCGATACAGTAACCCAAACACCAAAGCCATGGTGGATGCAGTCAAACACCACCGCAAAACCTGGGCAAACAAACGCTGTACAAGGTTGAAAAGCGGGGATTCAGTCGCCCCTTGCAGGCTAGCGGGCAGCGCCATTAAGACACAGCCTAAAGCCAACAGTGTCAGACCCGCACTCACCCCAGCCACCATGATCGTTGTGAGTCGCTGCCGCAGAGAGGGCACCAGATGTGAAGCCAAATCACCATCAGAACGAATAATTTGCTGCGCTAGCCCCACGACTTTAAGCCACAGGCTCAGACCCAAGCTAGCGGTCACCAGCAGCAATCCCCAGCGATGCCAGAGCTGCCATTCCGTTTGGGTTTGTGTGACCAGCGTCCTGACGGTAGGGGCAAGGTCAGGCAACCATTGCGTCAGCCCCACCGTGATAAATAGACTCACGCTCTCGTTTAGGGTTGCCGTCGCGAGCACTGCCAACCCGCCAAATAACAGACAACAGGCGATGCCATAGGCAATCGCGGCTCCCTTTAACCAATAGCGATGACGCGCTGCCTGTAGCAGCAAGGCTCGCCACAGCGACAGGTTCAAATAGCTACCAGCCGTGCGTTTGACCGGTGGGGACGTAGTCGCAGGCGGTAACTGATAGGTCGTAGCGGGCGAGGGCTCGGGCGGCTGTGGCGGAAACTGACGGTAGGGAGGCAGAGACATGGCAACCGGGCTGAGCAGGTTTGTCGCGGGGCAACCGTTCAGGCTGACTAGGCAGCACTGACGTTAGCCGTCATTATGCAACGGCAGACAGAAACGTGCCTGGGTAGAGTGGGTATTCGTTCTCACTGCGACAGATTTTTAACATTGGCGATGGGCCATCAACAAACCGCCCAAAAGCCGGGAACCAACTTAATTGAGTTAAGCCGACACCGAACGCCTGATCAAACTCAGGCAAAAAAAAGCGCAACTTCCGCAGATTATCAGGGAATTCTGCGCCATAGGTTGTAAAAAGGAACGTTGAGTCAGCCAATCAAGGAATTCTCATTCTCTGCATGAGGGTGACTGGTTTAATGGTTGAAGATTTTGTCGTTTCCGGGTTCCTACCGGTTGATAACGTTGATTGGGCACATAGAGGCGCTCTGGATATGAGTAAGTTTGCAAAATTTGTGGTGTGGTTGGGCATTGGTCTCTGCACAAGCCTGTTGCTGGTCAGTGCACCTGCGTTGGTTCAGGTCGGACAACCAGCGATCGCTCAACAAACTGGGGATCTCGGCATTCCTCAAGATTTTGAGCCATCAGCACCAGGAAATTTTCCCTCCCGCGATCTCCGCTTCCAGTCGGAAGATCCGGCTGACCAAATTGCCCCCCCGGGCTTACTTGTGCGTCCCGGTGATGCACCCATTTCGCATTTCTTTGGCCTCCGGATGCAAAAGGAATTAGATAGCCTGGTAGGTCGCTTTGAAAGCGCCCTCTTTTTAGCCAATGCTGCCGATCAGCCGACCCAGGTACAGATCCCCTCACTCAATGCCGCCGCTGTCGCCGCGAGTGACGACAAATCACTGGTCGCCAATGCCACAGGAACGACCTTACCCGTTTTGCAAGAAGCCCGCCAGCTCCGGCAAGACTGGCCCGGCCTCCTCGAAAATCAGGCCTATGGCGAAGCCCGCACTCGTTGGCTGCAGGTGCGCGAACACTTGTGGGAGAACTTTCCCTTAGACCAGCCCTTTGCCCAGCCTGAGATTCGCGCCATGTGGCTCGATCGCGGCAGCATCGTGCGGGCCGGCTCGCGCCCGCAGCTCGCAGCCCTGTTCGACAATATGCAGGCTTCGGGCATCAACACCGTCTTTTTTGAAACCATTAATGCGGGCTACCCGATCTATCGCAGCCGCGTAGCTCCCCAACAAAATCCCCTAACAGAAGGCTGGGATCCCCTCACTGATGCCGTTGAACTAGCCCACGAGCGCGGCATGGAACTGCACGCTTGGATATGGGTATTTGCCGCTGGCAACCAGCGCCACAACGCCATCATGAACAAGTCCGACGACTTTCTCGGGCCGTCGTTAATCGGCAATCCCGACTGGGTGGGCTACGACCAAGATGGTAGTCCGATTCCGCTGGGGCAGACCAAGGCGTTTTATGATCCCGCTAACCCCGAAGTGCGCGAGTATTTACTGCAACTCGTCGATGAAATCATTAGCGATTATG
>ERZ1740065.3246-NODE-3246-length-10168-cov-5.413824_pt1 | contig 10168 bp, 5 predicted proteins | sample MGYA00581738_ERZ1740065 | MGnify/ENA primary metagenome ERZ1740065 (study PRJEB43018, sample SAMN04849749) | marine metagenome | isolation source: floating plastic debris | place: Pacific Ocean | collected 2008-09-01 | study: EMG produced TPA metagenomics...
CCTCCCCTGTCTCCACACAAATTTCTCCTTCCTTTACGTTATTTCCCCCCCCCCCTCCATTGATGACGTATTTCCCATGCTTCAGTATGCATTGTTGTTCTCAGTGGTCGACCTGAAGTCTGGCTACTGGCACGTGAAGCTAGATTACACCTCAAGCATGCTCACAGTTTTTAATACCCCTTATGGCAGATATTGTTTCTCACGGTTACTTTTTGGGCCAAATGTATCAGCTGAAATCATTCAGAGACGACTCTACCACGCATTAAATGGTCTGTGTGGCATCATGTGCGTGGCCGACAACATCATCGTGGTGGGAACTGGGGAAACCAATGAAGAAGCGGTCCGATCACATGATGAGAACCTTTGAGCTCCTGAAAAGGTGTAGGGGCAAAGGAATCCTCCTAAATGGCAAGAAACTACAGTTGCACAAAGAGGAGATCCAGTTCCTTGGCCACAGAATATCAGCCAAAGGGTTGCAGCTAGACCCAGACGAGATATCTGCCATCCAGGAGATGATGGCACCTATTGATGTCCCAGGTGTGCAAAGACGGCTGGGTATGGTCCAATACCTGTCCAGATTCTTACCTAATCTTGCAGAAGTCATAGGACTTCTACGTCTGATAATCAGAGAGGATACAGAGTTTGGATGGATCGCAGAACATGAGAACGTCTTTGTGGAGATGAAGCAACTGCTGTCCAACACACCAGTGCTGATATACTATGACGGTCAAAAGGACCTGGAAATACAATGTGATGCCTGCGACAAGGGCCTTGGCGCTACTCTCATGCAAGAGGGTCAACCAATAGCCTTTGGAAGCCGGGCACTGACGGACGTGGAGGGCAGGTATGCACCAATTGAGAAGAAGCTACTGGCAGTGGTTTGGGCTATGGAGAGGTACCACCAGTACACATTCAATAACCGAACGGCAGTATACTCAGATCACAGACCACTGTAGAATATCATGGAGAAGCCTTTGAAACAGGTTCCACGCAGGCTTAAGAGACAGAGGATGTATCTCCAAAACTATGACGTGCACATAGTGTCCCAGCCAGGGTCACAGCAGCTGATAGCAGCTCAGCTCAGCCGCTGCCCCAGTTTTATACAGATGCAGGGGGACAGACCAAAGATGAGCCAGTGGTGAGCCCGATCTTGCTCGAGCAGGATTGGACCGAGCAAATAAAGGAAGTAACAGCCAAGGATGAGAACCTGATTCAACTCTCCAAGACGATAGCGCAGGGATGGCTGGAACAGAAACCTGACACAAAGTTGCTCACTGTCTCTCCAGGTGACCTCCTGATGGCATGGAACTGGGCTCGCTCTGCCGTGCTGCTCCTAGCTCCATGAAAGCTCTGACGAAGTACCTCTTCCTAAGTCCTATCTAACACCTTTAATGGCGTAGAGTGGTTCCTCATAGTCTCATACTGTATGTCGTTCAATCCATGATCAGCACATGAACCGAAGCTTCCGCCTATGTCTTTTTCACCACGAAGTAACTCTGCATCATGTCGATGAACAAGTCCACCTTCCCCGCCATCAAAGTCAGAAAAGTCGAAGAGCCTGCCGTACCTTCAAATTTATTCTCGTACTCAATTTAACGTTTGTCAGTTATTGGATGGTTTATTGTAACACAGGACTGCTTCGTTAACAGTCACCAGACCACAGGCACAAACATGAGTCAGTATAGAAGTATCTAATATTAGAACAGGGATGAAGGAGTCTATAGTTGCAGTAGATATTGCGCAAGCAGTTATGGTATGCCAGTGAGTCATAAACTGCTGCCAGAAGTAAGAACACCACAGTTAATATATCCCATGAGAATAGTAGTGCATGTTAATCAGCGAACTTGATAACCCTAGAATATGCACCCACGTCTATTTTTGTCAGTTTGGGTTATGGCTACAGCTTTGTTATACTGAGTGTTGTAAATTGGTCCAAGCGAGCAGTTTTGGTCTTTGTTTTGTCATCAAGCTGTGGAGATCGGTCTTCAGTGATTTTTTGCGGCTAGTGAGTTACCTTGGTGACCATGCAATTACTCAGTGATTTGGTGTAAGCTTCAAGTCTGTTGGAGACTGAGTCGGAGTTGAAGCGTTTACTGGTGGATCGTATTCTTTCCATCAAGTCCTTTATCTTTTTACCAAAGTAGTGCTGTTTTCACATTCCATTTTATTCGTTTTCCCCCAGTAGCTGCCCAGGATCAGTTTATGTATGTATACTTATGTTTGAATAGCGTTTTTTGGTACACTTCCTGGAGCTATCCAGTCCATGGATGAGTGAGTAAAGTCCATCATTTTCTGTGACATTTATCCTCTCCTTTCTCCCTCTCACGGAGAGTTCCGTCCATTATTGTTACAGATGAATTTGAAACTGTCCTGTTATGTTATGGGACGGGTTCCTATATCACAACAAGATATGTCGATCCTCACAACGTGTAATAACTTTGCATCCGTGAGTTGCTATCGTCTACGCAGAGATGATGCTGTGGCATTTGCATGCTGTGGAGGCTTTATTAGCTGTATGCTCACAGATACGTATGACGGTGTAGTGCGCAGCTACTAAGCAGCAATACATATACCCGTTGGAATGCTCTACAGAATGCAACGGTGAGTCACAAATGAAAGAGTGATTCTGGTATAAACCAGAAACTATGTAACATTACGTCACAATCTTGATTATGCTATAACAGTTTTTGCGGCTGTAGAATGTTCTATTGTTACCTAGAAATGTATGTCGGGATGAATCCCAACACTAAATAACAACATAGATATTACAGCGGACACTTAGATCTTGGTCTCTAATGCAGAGAAACCACCAGAATTGATCAGTTGGACAGCAATTCGTGATACACCGTACACTTACTTGAACCTTCCATTCCAAAGATGACATTTTGACCTGCGCTCAGATCTGGATAGGTCACACCATTGACACTTGCTATAAGCCTGAAGTTCCTCCCAGGGTCTGATGGGTCAACAAAAACCTGAAAAATAAGAAAATAAATGAAAGAGATGAAGTCAATGAGAATGTATCATAAATTTCAGCATGAAACTGCTTGTTGAAGTGTAAAATTTTCATCGGCTCCCAATTAACCGACGAGTCTAGCTTCCACAATGTGACAGGTAACACAGCTCCGTGACATTGCAAAATGCAATCGATTGGGTCTTCAGCATCAATATAAATATCAGGTGCGTTGTGATTTTTCAAATATTATTACGTAATGACTTCCATGGAATCTTCGGTATTTTGTTTGGCCAGAAATACAAAAAAAATTTGAAACATCTTGGTCGTCCCCAGCAGGCCACCAGTGGCGATGCACCGTTATAATATTTCTGAACACCCGAAAAATATTATTGTGGCAAAAAACAGGTCATGTTGTCCAGTGATTATAGTGTTTTTTTGTCTGTGACTCAGTCACACGCATGTAAACGAGTGCAGCCTACTCGGTGGTTCCTTAGGAGTGCATGAAATTCAAAGTTGCGTCGCTAATTGAGGAAATAAACATTGATCGAGTATTGGGCTCGAAGCATACTTTCAAGTTCAAATACTAGGCCAGCACATCAACAGTCTTTGAATATAATCCTCAAAATTGTGCTTCTATCTCTCCCACAGTCTAATTCATTGTACAAGTTTTTCGTATGGATCATCCACGAAGCAGCTGACACCTTTTGAGGTAAATATGACATACGGGTCCCTCGATTTCAAGCTTTAGATAATAGGCAGTGGATATAGACTGAGGTATTTCGATATTATGTTTGGATATCAGTGAACTGTGTGTTGTCTCCTAGCCTAAACTATGGTGTCAGGATGGTATGGTCAGTTACATACAGGTTTCATAGCCGCTCTGTGAGAGATACTGGTAGTTCAAGCTTCTGAGTCATAACCATAGCTGACTGTGAGATGAGATTCTTTGCATTAAAACCCAGTAAGAGCCCATTAGATGATAGGTTGAGAAGAAGCTCTCTCTTTGTCTCCCTCCCTCTTCCCTCTTTCTCTCCCTTGTCTCTCTCTCCCTCAATGGCTTCCTACCTACCTCCCCCTATGTCTCTCAAAGTTGTTCTCCTGGTAGCAAGTGATGATAATAAGATTGCTAAGTTTTCGTTCATAAAGCTGCAAGCATCTTCTGGAACATTGGGAATGGAGAGTCACATAGCTGTGTACTTGATTCTGGATCTCATGTTGACATCCCTTGGAAACCTCATAAGTCCTATTTCGAATGGCCACCAGACGCTATGAATTATTTCATATGAAAAATGGACTCATATTTGAAGTTAAAATAGGCACTGATAGGCTCTCAAAGCATCTCTGTAGTGATGAGGGACACCCTTTCCATACCCATCCCAATGCAGCTGATGTTTAGCGTTGCACCTTCGTTCCGCGCAGGTGCTCCTTAAAACGGCCGGTGACCAGCATAATTTGGCAGTGCCGTGGCTTTGGGTGCAGATAGATATTTGTACATAATGGAAGATGGTAGCAAGCGACAGATTTCCTGAAATTATGATCGCTGATGTTCCCCGTAAGGAAATTCTCTGGGCACAAGTTTGGAAAAGTGCTGGTTAACTGCCAGGAAAAGTAGCAGGACAAGTTTCATAAACGCCGGTGTTTAGCTTACACTAAAGCAGGCTTAAGCCCAAAGCACACTGGAGACGAAATAGACGAATCCGCGTGGCGACACGGCAAAATCTGCCGCAGCGGTGGCTAGTGCGGCTACCGCTGAGCGGATCCGCGCACATCAAGCATGTTAGATAATTCCGCTTGCCGTCTGCCTGTGATTGGTCAACCATTCTACTCACAGCAGCCAACGCTTGTGATTCATGCTTGTTCAAGCTACAAAGCACCCACTTGCACCTACACCACCTGAAGGTTACGCCTCCAGTGCGCTTTGTTTGCTCCGCCGTAACAGCCGTAAGCGGCAAAACTTGCAGTGCCGCACCGCCTATTTCGTCTCCAGTGTGCTTCGGGCTTTAAGCTACATGTACACTGGCTTGCAAAACATCAGCGGACTGTAGATAATAGATATGAGCTATGGTATCTTTGTGGAATAGAAGTTGTGATTTACCAACAGTTGATCGTATCAACATTTTTTTTGTGGCAGTTTTTTTGGGCAGTTGTTGTCATTTCATCACCTCCAGGAAAATATTGGCAAATGGTTGGACAAAAGGCAACAGCTCTGTGGGTTAGTTCTATTTCCATCGAACTCCAGCCAGTGTACACGTGCTTTTTATCATGGTCAAGCATAACAAATGCAGAAAAAAGCTGGTGTAGCACCGGCACAACGACAGCATAACACCAGCATAACACCTGATTAACACTGTCATATGATTCCGGAGCGTATAGCGATAGAACAGTAAAATATGCCATTGAAGCATTTTCGGAATCAATAACCTTGCCGACTGATCTTCTTTATCATCACACCCCACACACACTTGAGCTAAACCGATTCCATCTACATAATCAGCCGTGCCATTTACAGAATTTAGAAGACGCTAAATAAGTTTGTAATTGAAGTTGTTTACGATTTTCGGGAGGCATTAGGACGGTGCAAGGTGTTTATCGCAATGCATAGTATGGTAGTAGCAATCGTTCTTGTGAGAAAAGAGATTGGAATGTTAGCTCATATTTATCTCATTTAGCTACCCGGTCTCAGAATTATCATTCATCAGTGAGAGCAAGTTTATTGATTGTAGTAGCCAGAGAGTATGTAGATGTAGCTCAGGCGTAGCTACCGATTAGTTTGTCCAACGATCAGTTTCAAGTCGAGAGAAATTACCGAAAAGGATGATGCAAAAGGCAATATACCATCCCGTGTGCCTGTGATGGGAGCCAATTGAGGAATAAAAATATGAAATAGAACACTTTTCGGGTAGCGTCCAGGCACCGCATGATTTTTTCACAGATATATTAATTAAATGTTTGCCTTGAAATGTTTTTGAGTATTTTGTTTGATAAACTCGAATTATCGCAGTTTCACCAACACTCTTATATCAGATCACTCACAGAACCAAAAACGGCAATAGCCACTTCGCTCTCTGAACCTTCGCCTCAATAATCTACTTGCAAAACCGTAGGGGAACTAATTGCCATTGATGAGAGCAGTGAAGGTATCTTATTTACTAGGATCAGCCGGCAAATAAATGGTATGATAGAAATAGCTCTGTCAATTGTATACTGCTGTTGTTCGAACACAACCATCAGCTATGACCAATTCATTTATCTGAAACCAAAATGTACGGCCCAGGAAGTCCGGGAGTGTGTAAAGGGGAATATTGATGTAGCATTGGTGATATATGTTTACTTGAGCATAGCCTTTTATCATTATCTCATCAGACTCTCCTTAATGGTAATAGCATGGAATTCTAGCTTCACAGCGGTCTGTGGATCGTATATAGATTGTGTCTACTTACATCCACGGTGTTGCCAGAGAAAACAAAGCAATATATAAATATTCCACCAGAAATGGACGTCAGGTCTATAACACCTTCGAAATCTCCACCAGTCGTTGATACACGGAAATTGGGAACTTGATCTATTTCAAATGTTATGGAAAGAACAGATTGTCCTCCTGAAAATGAAAGTTAACAGTCGTATACCTGTTTATTACTGTATTTGTCCGAGTTATAGAATATGAAATATGAGAAAACGTTATAAAGGTTTCCTGGAAAACACTTGCAGTGAACCTCTGCGAGAAACAACCTTGTACAACGAGCACTACTTAAAATGAGATTGGTACTGATAATTCTCAAGGTCAGCCGGCCTGCCAATGCACCTAAGCCGCAAGAAACAGGCCACCATACAAAAGACTTTTACAAAGGGCGGCTTTCTTGTCTGATACAACGTAAATCTCAGGACCAAGTTGTCTGTTTTAAAATCGGATTTCAAATCTACGTTCAGTAGACGATTTTACATACTATCATATTAGTCAAAAGATTGATCATTAAATGCCTTTGATAAGACAACTCCCATCATATGCACGCTTGACTACATCTCATGACTCTAAACTTCTGCTTTCAAATCTGATTTGAAATTATGAGAGAGGAAAATTTACTCATCTTCTTCAACTCCCGATTGTGCAACACAATAGCGTTAAATTATATAATTTCATATCTTACATTTATATAAATCTTTTATCAATGCAAGAAGAAAATATGTCCGTGACATTGATTGAAAATGTTCCCCATGCAAAATGCAAGCCAGTATAAAGCATACGTGTATAGATTTTGACAATTTGATGCTGTGTATGTTTAAGCACGTAGCTGTATAGCCATCACATGTTTATGGGCCGATAGCTCTTACATTTGTGATAATGAAGATAACTATTGAAAACTGTAGAAATTCACTGCATTACATAACTTTGCATACAAGAAAGAGCCTTGTACTAAAGATGCTTGTATTGCCGTTGATTATCATATTAGATCACATTTTGATAAGCCATCATCCTATGCCAGAAGTTGGTTTGCAGATTTTACCGCCGCTTTCAATAACACGGTCCCAAAGATTTTACTAGATAGACTAAAAACTCTCGATGTACATATTTACCTCGGAACAGCGGTAAAATCATTTCTAGTTGATCAACAGCAATAATTGGTAATTGGTTGACATGAAGCTGATGATCTGAACTGCCCTGTCTCCAATTTCTTTATCTATTCATAATGACTTCATAGGGGTAACCAATACTGGTATTAAGACTTTTAAATATGCTGACGATATGGCCATCGTTAGTCTGCTCAACTTTAAAGTGTCGCCTCTACTTATTGTGGACTGATTGCAGGCTAGTAGTTTTAGTGATAACTAGCTGATGTGAGAAACATGTTACCTGAATCTAGAATCTCTAGAAGCTGTGAACTTAAAGACTGAAAGCCAAGAGAACCGCATGCCGTGTAGTTCGAGCTTGAACTTATAGTGCCTGGAATCATCACAGTGGCCGTGCCAATGAGAAAGATAACTGGAAAAGTAATGGCTAAATGAGGTTTCAACCGGAGGAAAGCATGTGTGTCCCTGCAAACGTATTTACTTACTATTGCAGACACTTCCATTGCCCACCGGTGTATAGTTATCAAAGCAAGCACAGCTCATTTCATTATCCATGAAGCTGCACTCTTGCTGGCATCCACCGTTTTCCATGTCACAAGGAGTTGGAGATGCTAAAGTGGAAAGATATCCATAGAGTCTCACTTTCAAAGTGAGATAGTTTATGATATTTCATATTGATCAATTATGTGGAGTACATCAGGACCAGCCATAGGACGGAGCAGTAACGATTGTGCGGAGATATGGAGCGTGAAGAATTAAAGGAACATATGAAAACTACGCGGCAGACTAGAGGAAAACAATAGTCGCTAATACAATGGTCTGACTGAGAAAAGATCTCAAAGATTTCCTCGTTTTCCGAGCTTTGAGAAAGCACAATCTAAATGCATAGCTCACCTCATATAAAAAATAATATGGTATTGAGTGCTCTTGCCAGGAGGGCAGAGAAGGTGGAGTGCCCTTGGCTTTTATTGAGCGCCTATGGAGTAACCCCCAACTAATTTCCTCTTTAGTGCTTCATTCAGATAAGTTTCATTGCAGCGATAGGAAGCGTTTTCTTCAAGATATTGGGAAAAGATTTCTGTGCTCAGCCATTTGAAATTGAATATAGTGTATGTTAGAATCTCAACACTCGAAATACTAATACAATGTTTTTGCCGTCTTGAAGTGATGATACTATATCACTTATCCACCGCAGTGCTCAACAGCCTGTTTAGGTCTATGTAATAGCTAGGCTCTGTCCATGTAGCTCGTATACAAAGCTATGATGTAATTTTGGTGAGATTATGCAAAAACTGTGTACACAAGCTATATGAACAGAGCCTAGTTATTACGTAAACCTGAGCACACTGCGGGACATAGGTTATTGAACATCACAACTGCAAGAGAGCGCAAACATTCTGTTGGTATTTTGAGTCCGGAGTTTCTCACGTACGCTATATTTGATTTCAAATGACTGAGTACTGTTATCTCTTCCCAACCCCTTTAATCCTTCACAACAAGTAAAAAATCTCAGAGGGAGATGATGTTCTATGAATCTCGTCAATTCTCGCAGCGCATCTGTGTGAGTTCATGATTTACTGGTCTGTAGTGACCAGTGAAGAAAAGCAGTAATTCACTCTATTATAAGTGGTAGCAAGGTAATTGCACGCATATAGTGTCCATCTGGCACCAAGTGCAAGAGATTATATGTGTTACTGTCACAGTATTTATTCTAATAAATACTGACAAACATGGGGGATGATATAAGCCTAAGCGTGAACACTGCACTATAAAATGATACAGGCTGGTCAGAAAACCGCGTAGAATAGCAGTCAAGCTCCCACTTTTAGTAAGACGGGATTTGATAAATAATATGATCTAGAATCATATAGATAAGGATGAACGTTTATACATGAGGCCTATACACTGTACCAGTAATGCGAACCAATCCTTCGCTATGAGTTTCGTAAGTATGTCACATCATAAGTTTTGCGGTGTATCAGTCCTGCGTTGTCAAGAACAGCCTGACACGTTAAGTGGTACTTTATATCAATGTTCGTGGTTCTGGAAGAGAGTGTATTTTTGTTTGCCATAGCGATAGACACCTTGTTATCTGCATACATTGTCACAGGCGATGTTTCAACTGAACTGATGCCAGCGATCAGACGCCTGAGCTATATAGCTTATCTAGTTGCATGTTATAGCAAATGATCATCAACAGGATCTATATGCAAGTATATGGTTGCTCAATAGGTTTCCCATGAATTATCCATGTTTCATCTATCAGCATTGACTCGTTGCCGGTATATTTGTGATTACACTCATAGCTGTCTTGGAAAAAATTTTCCACCATTGAACCTCTGCTCCAGCACTTATTATGATGTAGAAATTTTAATCCCTGGTCGCCTCAACAATGATCGCCTATAAAATCTTGCACTGACAACAAAACCGGAAACTGGAAAAACCTGGGCTAAGATCTCATTGTACTCCACCAGAGTGTTGCCTTTTATCTCATCTTGCATCTGGCAGAGAGATCATCGCATCATTTCCCGGTGATTTTTCTGAAGTTCCAATCATAAATCCGAAGGTTTTCGAGTAGTAGTAGTTTGAACCAATGTCAATGTCAAATGAATCTCCCTCGTGCTTGTTGCGCACTCGCAGTCAGTG
>ERZ1740065.3247-NODE-3247-length-10167-cov-12.217959_pt1 | contig 10167 bp, 11 predicted proteins | sample MGYA00581738_ERZ1740065 | MGnify/ENA primary metagenome ERZ1740065 (study PRJEB43018, sample SAMN04849749) | marine metagenome | isolation source: floating plastic debris | place: Pacific Ocean | collected 2008-09-01 | study: EMG produced TPA metagenomics...
TTACCTCATATGACCAGGCTTATTACCTCATATGACCAGGCTTATTACCTCATATGACCAGGCTTATTACCTCATATTAAGATGGCAATAAACCTGACCACACATAGCCTAGTATCTCGGACATAGCTGTGACATGTTTAGCCTCTGCGTATGGAAGGGTTTTTAGTAGTCGGTCGTTACCTTGATTACAGCCAGAGGACTTGTCTGCACACTGCTTTACTTCTGGCTGTGTCGTTGCGTTGCACGTCCCGTCAGTGTGCTCGTAAACTTTCCAAAAATAGTAATGACTTGTTAGTTTGAAACATTGGTATCAGCACAGGTAAAAAAATGTATTTAGACATAAATTATGAAACAATATCAATCCTAAATAAGCATAATACCTATATAAGGTTAGCAAGGTGTTATACAGAACTTTAGGATGACACTGTCATATGTTTTCATAACCCAAACCCAAAGGCCTCAACTGTCCTGTACTCTATACCTACACTAGTGGAAGCTATTCATTGGCAGCCAATTTTCCACAGGGTAAAACTACCTTGTTTCATTTCACACCAGATTACTACAGTTAGGAATTTAAAGACGTCATAGTAAGGCAATGTAGTCGTTTTGACGATACCATAGACTTTAGATGCTATCAATTTACCTTATATCAGCGCACTCCCTCTGCTCACTTCAACACTTACTTCACTAATAAATGAGCAATCATGGACTTTCCGTGTCCTCTCTATGTTTCCAACAATGATGAAATACCGCTGTCTCATAACTCATCCTCCCCCTCCTCTCCTCCCTCTCCTTATCCCCTCTTACCATGCATGCTGAAGAGTAAATGACAGGTACGTAAATGATGTTAACTTACTATCTGCTCTCATCACAGCATACGTGGAGTTACTGTTATTCATAGACATGTATATTCCTCTGCCAATTCTTTCCAGAGCCTTTACTTTGTCAATGAGGCAGGAGTCGTTTCCCTCCGACTCCCATAAGCAGACAACACTGCTGTCTCCTCCACTTTCCCAGTCAATCATTAGCAATCTGTATCAGCAATAATAGTAACCAGTGTGACGCAATAATAGCAGCCTGTGCTCTGTAACTATAGTTTATGTTTCACAGATACTGTGGCAGATTAGAGGAAATGCTAGTTACAACCAGAGGCCATGAAGTCAGTTTCAATAGTTTCATGAAGCATGATGCTTATTGGTAGTATGATCCATACAAGCAAGGCTCCTACAAGCCTGCCCCCCTCCCTCCCGACGAAATACATATCTCGCAACGAGTGGAGAATTTTCCCAGTTCCTGGTAGATTAATTAGAAGATCAATTGGACATTTTCTAAAAGAAGACATTTTGTAAAGCTTCGTGCTTCAGTTTTTAATTCATTTTCTTTTCCCAATGGACCATCAATTGTTGATGATGACAAACAGCAAACAACGTGCCAGTAGCAGTGATGATATGAGAGACGCTAGCTGACTCTAGTTGCACCAGTGGTTCCACAAACCATGTAAACTTGGCCCAGATGTAAGCTAGGTAGTTAAAAGTCTAGAGTTGACACAGCCAGTCCACACTGGTTGCCTATTAGTGGTCTAGCTCTCTCACAACTCAAATTACGCTTCATATAGTGAACTGTGTTACAATGGTTGTACCTTCACTGAGGAGTTGAGTTTACGATGCGTTTATCATACATGAGTGAGAGAGGAACTCTCGCCATCTAGATATGAGGAGAACGATGCTTAAGGCTTCACGTGAGAAAGTGAGGAAATACAGATCGGAATGCAATTTCAAATCTATTCAATCCATGATGAGCTGTAAATGACGCGAGGGAAATGCCGAGTAGGAATAAGTAATTCAAACTTCAGTTCATGATAAAAGGTCGTAATGAAAATCAATTTCTTTCCGTAAGCAAGTATTGAATTCACAGATAAGGTCAACATGTGAGAGGCTGTGAATAGGACTCAGACGCAGTGTCTGTCCGCAAATACCAGAGCCCTGAACTAATCAGGTGGGCCTAGGTGCCTACCTGGGGGCAGCATGCAAGCGTACCCCACGTGGAATCCATGCGGACATGAGTCCGCTGATGGACAGGAAGTAAAAATAGTTTTACCTCTTGTCCATGTTGTTCATGTTGTTCAAAGTACAAGTAGCGTGGAGCAGAAATATTTATCTGCTGTGAGTTAAAAATAGAAAGGACTATGTGTAGTCTGTGACTGTCAGAGAGTAGTAGACCTAGTGCGGCCCAGCCTAGTGCAGCCCAGCCTAGTATCATGGTACTGGATTTACGCCTGTCATTCGAAGGTTAACAAGGACTGATTACTCAAAAAAAGTACTAGTTTAATTTGTTCGCTGGGACAATTCAGCGTGAGGCCGTTTAGTTGATAAATCTCCAGTAGTAGACGTAGCTGTACTTCGCTAAGGTTATGGAAAAATGTCACAACACTTACAGCATAAAGTATCATGTACACAGACTGTGTAGTCTCTTCAGCACATACGCATCGGTCGTGCTGTGATGTGTTCATAGGCTTATTGGGGTAAATACAGTAGAGAAGTTTTTTGTAGGTGAGGAGCCTTACTGGAAAAGTCTCATAATTATTGACATAAATCTAGACAGTTTTTAAGTGGGCCGACTATAATTTATACGTATAGCATCAGGCAATTAGTTCTAACACTATCGGGAAAAAATATCTTTCTCTCCACCATCAGTGGTCACGTTTTGCATTACCTGTCTATGTCGTTACCGGCGGCGACGCAGAAGCGGTCATCAACTATAACGAGGTTACGCATACTAGTAGAGACATTGCCATTAACCAGCGTGCCGGGCTCAATCACATACGTCACAGACGAGTCATTGAACGAGAGGTGGACTACTCCACCAGTGATAGAGATGAGCAAACCCTCATCTCCAGGTAACATGGCCAGATATCGGTTACCGACGCCGGTATGGTAGGCGAGTGTAACCCAGTCATTGCTAACATTCAGTGCAAGGATACTCTCTGCATTCACGACTCCTATGAATACTTTGCTGCGGTTCTGTGTGGAGGCAATTCCTCTTGGCCGGTTCAGTCTGACGTCATCAGTCCGGTGCCCCTCATGGACCTCACCACCTGTCATATTTTTGCCAACGTATACCTGCAGGCTGAGAGTGCGAAGGTCTGCCTCCACAACTACATCTTCTCCTTTCGATGTTATCAGTAGCTGGGTCTCCGTTACCATCGCCATCTGCACTCTGAAAATAGTATGGATCGTCGCACCAATTCAGACAATGATACTCCCACCCTGCCCACTTGGCCTGATTAAAAGTCCAAAGATCTGAGCGCAAGTCCGCGCAATTTAACCTTGCCAAAGGTGAGATCTGATGCATTGAGAGGCCAGGCAACTAGATTGGTAAAAGATAATGCCTGCAACGCCCCATTGGCTGATTATGTCAGACTTCTTCATGTGGCAAACCGGACATTCTTTTCATGTTTTCATATTCTTAGTTCACTCTGCTTCCAAACAGCGGCAGTATTCTCTCAGAATAAATGCGCACATGCGAGCAGGCGAGGCACGCCATATCCAAAATAAAAACCCTAGCCTGCATCTAACGCACTTTATGATATATACATCACATAGCTGCATGAAAAATAAACGCAGTCAATATTCCTCCGCATCAGTACGCTCGTTTAAGTTCCAAAGGAATAATGTATAGTATTGTAATAATATTAATATCAATGGTAATGATAATATATCGCTAGTTGCTGCTAGACGATAATATTTACACACTTGCGTTTGGGCCTACAGAGCAGATTGCTGGTGTAACAGCAAAGCAAGAAGTCATCCGAGAAGAATGGAGATATAAGCACACAGTTGCAAATATCACTAATTAATTGAAGCCTTTAAAGCATTTTCAGGTCAGCAGGTGCAAGTGTGAGTGTCATATAAAGCTGAGAGATACCTCGTTTACTCGTCACAACAGTTATTTACTTTACCTTTTCGATTCTGGCCATGTAAGCAGCTCTTCATTGCTCCCGTTGATGTGGATTTTATTTAAACCCCCACCGTGCAGCACAAATAGCGATCCTGGGTCCGTCCAGTCCTCCAGCAGGTTATTAATTTGAAAGTTAAAGCCATCAGCAATCGTAACCATCCCTCTGATATCGGGTCTCTCACTGCCAGAGAGTTCAAGGACACAGTTCATAGATACTTTAGCAGCGTCCCGCATCATAATTGGTGTAAAGGCTGGTTCACGTACATCTCGCAGTGTACTGCTCGAGCTACTGCCAGGAAGGTGTTATATATCCCACAATTGAATATTCACACAGATTTAGCTGCACCCACATTTGAAGCCGTCATAAACAATCGTGAGCAATCACGTAAATAATCAACTTTTCTGCAATATTGCGCATCGTGAGTGCCAGCTAGCTCGTGAGCCATCGCAGGACTTGCGGGATAGATTGTGGAGATGTATGTATGTTAACTACTTGTAACATTATTAGGATGGGGAAATGGTTGTTTTATTGCAATAACTTACCTGACCGACTCCAAGATGGAATTGTGTATATAAAGTGTCAGCAGCCAGAGAATTACCTGTCCAGTCATCATTGCCCGTTAGTCTGGACCAAGTGTTCAGCTCTGAAGTCTTTGCTGCATTTAAATTATTGATTTTTCTGTCCAATGATTTCTATTATCTTATTGGACTGACCTTAGCAAATGAGAGCCTGGGTTGCTTAGCAACAAGCAAGAGCTGCAAGCTCAGGCGTGAGGCATGTACTACGTTGTAATATGTTGTGAAGCTGTGTTTACACCAAAGCTTGGAACTTTAGTTAGTTAATTGACTCGAGTTGTTAAATTGACCATTTATAGGCTGTGATGTTGTGTTCACACTATCCAACTTTTGTCAAGATAAAAGGCATCTGAGATTGAACCAGTAGTGAAAGGGGAGGCAACTCCAAAACTGTACTAATCTTGTGCTCCAGTTTCGGCACTTGTGATTTTCCTGTTGGTTGGCGCACCGGAATTGCGCCAGCATTAGTCCTGCCGGCGCACATGATTTTCGCCGGGAGTTGTCCTCTCTTGCACTGGTATTAGTCCTACATCGATACCAGCGTACAGCCCTTACACACGCTTCCAGCGGGCATCAAGCGTTCTAATGCGCCTATATTTCCGAGTCGCTCTAGCTCGACTTTATGGATCTCAACTTTCAACAGGAGGCCATTAGTTCGTGCCATTTTTCTACGGGTTTATAAACTATACATGTAAACAATATGTCATTGCATGACAACCTGTAAATGAATTAATATTTTATGTGTATTACAATTATAACTTGTGGATGAGGCTGAATACAAATATCATACACTATAACCAACACAAGCTGTTCACCTTGTACATCACCATGTGTTATATATGAACCAACATAAACTTCAACCCTTGCTTTTACCACTTACGATGGCTGTAGTGTTACCCAGGAGCAGGTAACTCCCAGTACGAGGCTATGAATGCTCAAAAACACAAAATATCTCGAACACTGGTAACTTGTATATAGACGATGATCTAAACGATGTGGTGATAGTATTTCATTCCTTCTCCTGGACACTGGATGGCTACGGAGGTATCCTGTCGATCTCCCACTAGGTGACAGATAGCCTTGGCTCCATTGTAGAACGCTCCCTGACATCCATCCACTGACAGGCAGAGAGTCAGACAGCGGTACAGATTCCTAACAGTAACGCAACTGGTTATCCTTCCACATTCCTCCTTGTATTTTTTGAAGAGACCTGAAAGTATATCGCAATGATCTAAGCAATGCATCTGCAGAACCTGTGATGCGTCACTAGTGATCTAGTCATTAAATCACCCTCCCTGCTCTTCAGGTAGCCAATCCTGAAGCACAACTCAGGTCATTCTGTACTGGAAATGTGAGTTTTTCATAAATTGATGGACATACAGTACTGACAAGTGACAATGATCAGGTATCTTCTATCGATTGGCGTGCTGGGATCATGCGCTGGTTTTAAGCCAATATTATGCCTGTGTTTGTCTGCTTTTGCTGGTGTTAAGCCAAAGCTTAACTTTGGCAAAAGCATAATAAGTGCGGACAAACACAGGCGTAACATAGGCATAACATAGGCGTAACATAGGCGTAACATAGGCGTAATATTGGCTTCAAACCAGCGTATGATCCCTGCACGCCTATCGGCAGAAGAGTAAATAATGCTGTAAAGCCTTCCGTTAGGAAATACATCCAAACGTCTGCCATCGTTTGTATGTGTACTTCAGCCGAGTAAAGCGATATGAACAGACCGCGTCAACGGATGATTTCACCACCTTGACTGCAGTTAGGAGAGTCTCTGCACAGCTTCTCCTTCTTCTCGATCACTTCGTCACACTCTCCATCGGTGAGGTGGAAAACTAGTGACAGAGAGACAGCAGTGAATCATCAGTCGAATAAATGACGCAGCTACAGACTAAAATTACAAGTTAAACATAGCAGTAGATGAATCAAACGACATGCTGACGTATCGCTAAAACCTTCTCCAGTTTGTATTCAGTACTGGCCAGTCTTCTTTATATTTAAAATTCACGTATTCGATGCTTTCTATGTCATGATGGTGAACATATTTTTCCATAAAAGTACATAGAATAGACTTGTTTTTCTTCACTTTCTCCTGACAGCTCTTGACGTTTGTTTCATCAGGAGTTTGGAGCCTACTGGGATATAACTTACCTTCTGCCGTCATTAAAGAGTATGTGCCATTGCTTCTCTCCACAGACATGTAGACAACGCTCTCAATCTTAGCCAGCATGGTTACTTCACTCGTTGGATAGGAGTTGTCTCCACCAATCTCTCTCCAGTGTGCTACACGGTGATTGCTACTGTTACTGCCGTCTATGATCAGAGACCTGTTTGGGAGGAAATTATTAGAGTTCTGTAGGCTGGAATTTGTTTACGAGGAAATGATGTTAAGATTTTTACAAATGTTCACAATTGTGAGACATAGTGATTATAATCTAGTGATTATAGGGATTGTATAGGGGTCGTATAGGGGTCGTATAGGGGTCGTATATCAGCCATATGACTCTATAGGTAGAGTGGCCCCCTCCCCCTGTGGACTGGAGATCTTGGTTACATTTTTGGTCCAAGACATACCAAAGTCTTTATCTTTACAAAAGTTGGAGACCACTGCTGCCCGGCCAAGCACTCAGCTATTACAGGTGGGGAAGATAAAAGGGACAATACCAGTACAAACTACCCACTGTGTCAATCGATGGCTCAGCAGTTTCCAAACTAATCAGGTATCATTGAACTCAGCATCCAAACAGTAAAGGTGCCTAATGTATTTGCAGATTATATTTGCTGGGGATTGGTAAGGACATATTTTTATCTCCTGCCTCTCGAAGGGTCCAGGTCCACCTGTGGTCCATACAGGGTCCGCCTATATTTGACCCTCAGCCGACACTCAATGGCTGCTCACTAGTTGAGATACTTACTATACAGCTCTACGAGGCTACCAGTTTCATAGCTGTGGCCAGCAGTAGACTTGGACACCCTCACAAGTGGCCCCCGACATAGCGATCTATCCCCCTCCCTCCAATTATCCCTGGGCAGTAATCGGCCAATCAAAAGTGAATTAGATTAACTCCTGCAGAGCTTTGGTGATCATAGGTAAAAATGACGGCTGATCATTATATTCTAACTCACTGGGCACTGAGTGCATAGACATCAGATATACATAGTTAGGGTACAAGCATACAATCCTAATAGTTTGGGACCGATTGCAGTTTTCGTGCAGAATTGCCTTATGATTTTATACGAATCGGTCCCTTCATGGTGAAGACAACTCCAAAATCTGAGCAGCGCCCAAGGATAGCTGGAAACCCATCTATCGCAGTAGCTACAATAACACATCCACGGTTCCATACTGCCGTACAGACAACAGTTGGCCATACTACCTGTTTCTGATGCGATCAGTGGCCATGTAGAAACGGTCGTCAAGTATCAGTAACTTCTGCACGGAGCCGATGGTCACTCCTTCTATCGGCGTCTCGGCGTCCAGGACAGCCGTCGTTGATGAGTTGTTTATCATAAGTCTGACAACGCCACTGTCTGTGGAGATAAGCAAACCTCCGTCTCCTGGTAGCATGGTCAGGTAACGGGTGGCCATTTTAGTCTGAAAGGTTGGGAACACCTGATCGCTACTCATATTGAGAGAAAGGATGCAATTAGGCTGGCCGATGTAGACAATCTGACGGCCCTCAGTAACAGCGATTCCTATCGGAGATGTTAACAGAACATCGTCAACACGATGTCCGTTAAATACGCTGCCGGCTGTGTTAAGTTTGCCCACGTATGTGCTGACACTGAGAGAGGGTAGATCAGCCTCGACCACTGTCTGCTCTTTAATTGATGTTATCAGTAACTTTCCTCTTCTTGGCATCACCATCTGATGTCTACGAAATGAACAACGTTTGCGCATGCATCGTGAACAACTTTGATGCAGAGCTGACTTCAATTGACAGAGGACAGCAGCACAAGCAATCTTTCAAAACAAGAAAGCTCCTCTTCCATACATCTCTAATTTTCTGATGCTGATTTTTATATCGACTTCGACAGAGTTTGTGAGAGTTTGTGATACCTAGAGACAACCAGCCACCTAAAATGTACAGATGTTTAGTGGGGAGAATTCCGTTAGTTTCTTTCGTATTGATGTCAGTACGGCGACATGTATACGTGATGGTGTGTAGAATAGTTATGCCCCCCTCCCCGTTTATTCACAGCACTCTCCCCAGTAATCATTCTACTTACAGATCATAATCCTGGGAATAGGGCAGCTTAATGGATGCTATGCTTTAACCAGCAGCTAATTACCTTTCTGTGGGCACTTAAAAGTCATATGACATCCATTACGTTTTACGTATATTACAGGCACTCACCAGTATCCCGTCGTCATGGCAACAGCAGTGGTGTTCAGAAAGTCGCTATATAAGTTCTTAAGAACAAAGCATCGAGAGACAGATTCACCATTCCTGTCTCATAGTCATACCTCTTCAATGAAGGCCATGAGATGAGTTGGTGTTTAGTTCTGTTACTGTAGATCTTGTCTATTCCTCTGAAGTGCAGCGCAAACAGCGACGCTGGGTCTGTCCAGTCGACTATCACCTCCCTAATTCGATTATTGTAGCCATCAGAAATCAGAGTCATTGTTCCTCCTATTTGAGGTGCATCCCTACAAGGTAAATAATGATATGTTTGTCTTTGAGTTAGTCATGTATACCTGGTCTTCCAACCAGATACTAGGGTGTAAAATAACCTGTGAAATGATGAGTGTGGCAATATATCCACCACACTTGCAAGCACTGCAATTGCTGGACAGGTGGCATGAGAATGAGCGTTAGCGGAGGAGCTACTATTGCCAGCACTGATAAAACAATGTCACCAAGTTCTGTAATGAGCACTGCTACCTCTGATTTCAGCGCTCTCAATGCTGACAGATATCCAGAAGTATTATAAGTCGAAGCATCTTACCTTGCATCGATGCCGATTATCAAGAGATAATGCAACATGAAATATGTCTTTAGAAGAAGACTGAAGCGCCTCAACATCACCGTCTCATTAGAAGCTGCAGTGGAGTACCTTGTGAATATCAGGCATGAGTATGGCAGTTATAGATTGATTATCCGTTTCTAAGTTATGTAACTCTCCCTGTTGTCAGAGATGTCATGTGACCTTGATAAGTATATTTAATTGTTTCAATTTTAAATATTTTCAGAAGATACAGCAGCAATATAATAATGTAATAGAGCATATCAGTGCATTCAAACATGGCTACACGCCGTTCTTATCACAAAAGTCTACCAGACTATCATCTCTACCTCGAACCGGTGGGTAGCCGTGAACACCAATTGGATTGCGTGATCAAAAATCGACGTCACCTACAGTGAAAATCTACCTGAGAAGAGCTACTTTAATGTATGCTCATACGGCACATCATAAATGAAACAAAATCAACTACCACTATTCAATTTTTTCATTTTTTCACAAGTAATAGGCGTGTTCGGTGTGCAAACGCTTTTAAATGGCTAAACATTCAACTCCGAAGGCATCACTGACTGCGGCAATCGGAAAACATCGGCTTGGTTGACCAGGTCTGGGAAATTAAACGCTAGTGCTTTACCACAACCTTGATCGCTTTCGCAGCTT
>ERZ1740065.3248-NODE-3248-length-10167-cov-11.219244_pt1 | contig 10167 bp, 16 predicted proteins | sample MGYA00581738_ERZ1740065 | MGnify/ENA primary metagenome ERZ1740065 (study PRJEB43018, sample SAMN04849749) | marine metagenome | isolation source: floating plastic debris | place: Pacific Ocean | collected 2008-09-01 | study: EMG produced TPA metagenomics...
CCCCCCCCCCCCCCCCCCCCTCCCCCCCCCCCCCCCCCCCCCCCCCCCCCCCCACCATCATTGGTGAGGCATTTAGAGCGAGAACGTACTTTGCACGCAAGAATTATGGGATTGCTGTAGTTGTCGTGACACACAGGGCACACATCGCCGGCTCCCTCCAGCTCTGCGGCCGTCGGTTTTGATCCATATGGCTGAAACAGTGGGCAACATGGTTCACAGCGGCTACGACGGACAAGCACGACCTATGAGACGAATCCTTCTATCCATTGAAATAGACCACACAAACATGACTTGCATTTTGAACTATTGCTCTGCGACGAATGGATGCGACGGCGAGAGATTACTTCCATCAAAGTGATTGTCTAGTCATTGAATGCACGATAGGGCAGTGGCATGTATTATAGGTTGTAGAGTAGTTTACTGACCGTCAGGGTGAATACTTTGAGCAGCGCAGTCCTGAGCGATGGCAGTTGCTCGTACAAACCAATGAACTGTAAATAGAAGGTGTACAGTTAGTACCCGAGTAATTGGCCGACTACAAGACTTGACATGACCTTCACCTTGAATACAACGTAGGCTATGAAGAGAAGAGCGGAGAGATAGATGCTGTTAGGGTCACCGAGTAGGTAGTAGTACCACGGAATGACGGCTAGCAGGCTTCTGTAGAGTATACCCACTCTCTCCAGCAGCGAGTAGACGCTGCCCTGAGGTGTAAGTTGTTACAGTATAAACACAATATCACGCTCACTGAGGAGGTGACCGTACCGAGACATACCTTACGCTGATAGTTGATGACAGTCTTAGGTATGAGGGTGATGACACTCTTTATTATGATCAGTGCGTATTTCACTGCAAAGTCGTTCATAATTAGAACCCAGAATAACGTACCGAGCTCCACTAACTTGTCCGCATTCGCTCCCTCTGTGCCGAACCACAGTCTGAAAGTCAAACAGTGCATGAAGTATACAGCTAGGAATTGGTGACTAAGTCTCAATTATAAGCCTACTCAAAATTGATACTCCCCCTATAAGCCATAGAGGATTACTGATATAAATCAACTACTCCATCTGGCCTTCAATCCTACACATGGAAGGAACTCAGCAGTAGCCTGGGCTTGTAACAAGGTTTTACACTACTAAAAATCATTAGGCTTATAATGGTAGGCCCTGACAATCGCTCCCTAGCCTAGGCTTATAATGGCAGACCCTGACAACCTCTCTCTATCCTAGCCTTATATTTTTAGTCCCTTACAAACTATCTTTCAAGTATATGCTTATATTTGTAGGCCCTGACAACCTCTCTCTATCCTAGGCTTATAATGGTAGGCCCTGACAACCTCTCTCTGGCCTAGGTTTACAACCAAACTCTGGCTGCGATTAAAAACTAAAAGCTGGGCTTGAAAATCTGTCAAGTGAGACAGAATGGGAATGGTCATATGTTGCCTGCAGCTAGAGGCCATCTCTATCGGTATCATCACCAGTCACATGATTTACCTTATGCTAATTATCTCGTTCTCTGGACACCTAGCCTTGACCTTGACTTTGACACCTAGCCTCTAACAGAACTAACTATCCAATAGAATTGATCTGTCACAGTAAAATAGTTGGAAAGATTTAAGATCGCAGAAAGAACTACAATTCAAAAAGCTGCGTCATACACATGAAAAAACCTCGTTAGAAGCCACGGCGCATGCTGCAACCTTACATACATGCTGACTACATCCGTAGTATTGATAACGGCAGAGCGACCCTTTCCTAGGAACGTTAGCGACTGATTGGCTGACGTACCGCCTGCTGAGTATGCCATCCTCATCGAACCAGTAATAGATGCAGAATATGTTCATCCCCACAAACAGGACGACCCATAGCAGCTTGCTGACTAGTATCTTGTGTCGAACATGACTCTAAAACATGAAAAATAAAAGAAATTTACCACCATCCTTGACAGTCCACGAGGGTCAAGGTCATCCCACAAAACCAAACGTGACAGTCGTAGACTGTGGATGATGTCCGCCGCAACGGGTTTACAGTCACTACTACCGAGGTTATAGACGATTGGACACCCAATCCTACTGTCGAGGTACAACTCGATGTTGCACTCTCTCTGCTCATGCCCAAATCTTGTGGATAATTCACAGCTTTTCCATGATTGACTGAAGCCCTGAGCCCCTGGAGCAAAGTGAAAGCACAGAAGTTTTCCGTTCCGACACCAGATATAACATCGTTTGACGTTGATTGGCCCAAATTTTTGGCTGTATAATGTATGATATAATGTATAATATTTACATCATCTGATTTTTTGAATGGTGCTAAAATCTATCTTTCTCAGAAAATCAGCCAATGGCTAAAAATTATCATGTGACAATATTTGCGCAACGTTCACGCGTAAATTTCGCAAGAGAACTTTGGTTCCTCTCCATCACGCACTCGGGCTTCAGACAAGTCTAAACTATAAACCGCAATCACTCGTCCTGCACCACTGGGGAGAAATCAAACGGCATAAATACGACTGTCACGATTATAGAGTGACTGTAGTGGCCGTACCCTCAGTCTTATCTGGGCGGTGAGAAGTGACTCTGCGTAGTACCAGCAGCCTGACGTAGCCACGATGATCAGGATTGCTACAACCATACGGACAGTACACCATGCTCGTAAACATGCTACGCGACACATTAAGCTGAAACACATCTGGTCTTACCGTATCTGTGCGAGTACAAGATCTTTATCAGTAGAACCAGCAAGAACACATAGTACTTGGAGAGGTACGGCAATACGAGACCCAACAAGCTGGGGTTGGCGGCATTCTGCTGCTGGCTTTGGGCTTCCTCACGTACCGCGTCATCGGTGCCCATATCTACACTAACAGCTTCACCTGGACGGAACTCTGATCATTGAAACCTAATCAGGATGCGGCTAGAAGTACGAGACAAGTTAGTAGGGCTGTCTTATTTTACCTCTGTCTGGCGGTGGGTTTAGTTGGTCAGCTACACTCTCCAGTACAGTGGTTAGATTTGAGTCAGAAATGGGCGGTAGCGGCGCTGAAGACACATCACTTGTACCGCTCATCGTTTCATGTGATCATGGAGAGTGTTGTCGGAAAACTGCCCTTTTTTCACACGAGCAAAAAACGTTGAATCTGAGATTCGCAGCTTATGATACGGTCAATAATATAAAAAATGTTCTCTGTGTAGCTCTTGGTAGTTCTAATGATGAGTAATACTGTATCAGGTTGGTGATCTTAGGCAAACTGATAATAAAGGAGGATAAGTGAGCTGGGAGACTGGCTTTCCCACAACTTGTGACAACTCGGGTACGATTGACATTTATGCGGCCTTGAGAAAGTTTGAATACATAGACAAAGATAAAGCGTCGGGAATACGTATGGTTCTAACGATTTTATATTGTACAAATTTATGGACTACACGAACTGTCGCTTGGAAACAGGAAGTTTTTGCATATGGCCGCTAGAGCCCACTGGTTTGAATAAAGCTGTCGATATACCTTTCTAAAATAGTTTTCAGCTTGCATTTCTGAGCATGGCTGATGATCCAGAGAGAGATGGTCAAGATGCCAATGCTGATAAGCAACAAGTCGCTGCAACACCCACCAAGGAAGGTTCAGCTTCAAAGCCAGGGTCAAAAGCTCCATCTGCCAAATCAACTACAGGCTCTAAAGCTCCAACTCCTAAATCCGACCGACCGAGATCATCAAAGTCTCCCAAGTCTGGACGTTCCGATAGGAGTAGCAAAGGAAGAAACTCAGCAAAAGGTGGATCTGCAAAACCAGAGACTGTTGCAACACCAGCTCCGGAAATCAATGATGAGTTGAAAGCGAAACTAGACAACTTTAAGATGCCAGAGGAGCTGCCAGAGGGAGCGAAATCACTCTTCTTATCTTCAAAGACTCAAGAATTGTTCAACCTAGGCGAAGCAACATCAGAGAGGCCAGTAGTCATAGTCGAGAAAGCTGATATTATCCAGGATACCATCAAAAGGGCTGCAGTCAGTGATTTCTCACCGATCAAAAAGAAGATTCAGGAATACCCCGAAGATCAGATTGTTTTGATTGCTGATGTTGATTACAAATTTGGAGAAAATTTCTTCATCATATTGTCAGTTGAAGCTAAAGATGCCTTGCTGGTAGCGCCTGAGGTAAGATTAGATACAATATGCGCATACCTAGTGATGACTTATATCCCTAGAATTATCACATCGCCTCCTCATCATCAATGCAGGTCGCAGCTGAAGGTGAAGATGAGTTGGAGGAGGAATTAGAACAAGTTATCTATAAATACGTTCCTCCAGAACCTAAAGATTGGATCACTCAAGGTGAGAGAGAAGTGGGCAGCGGGAGAGAGGGAGAGGGAGAGAGGGGGAGGAGATATGAAAAAGGTGACAGGGGTGGAGAGAAATTAAGAATCGGGAGAGGTATGAGAGAAGGAGAGAGCATGAGTTAATTAGATAGAAGGAAGAAAGAAGGGATAGTACATAGTAAGTGAGGTTATCAACATTGTGTCACCAAAAGTTGTGGAAATCAATTTCAGGTAGTGAGAAGGAAGTGGGAGAAGAATCGATGGTGACAGGGCGCCCCCTACTGTCTCAATCCATCATCCGGGTGAGGAGGGACTTTGGCGCTCCAGTGACATTCAAAGATAGGAATGTGGCAGACGCCAAGGACTCCTACATAGAGTGCACGCCATACAACGATGAGAGCTATGATGTCGTCAAGCTGGAACAAGATCTCGCTGTTCAGGTAAATACTGTCATCCATTTCATCATGATAGGAACATCGTGATCGTGATGCTAACGTATCCCAAAATGCCCTGAACAGGCGATTCCGGAGATGACTGACGTGGCGAGTCAGACAGAATGGAAGCATCCAAAGAACGCGAACACCCAGTACAAGTACAGAGAGTTCACAGAAGAACAGCAGAAGGAGGAGTTTGCCAAGGAGGAGCTGAGTAAATTCGTCGACTCAGCCACAACTAAGTTCGAAGAAGCCCTGCAGCAGAACGAGATCATGAATGTTTTCTACGATGACTGGAATGCCTTGTCGTCAGGTGGCTCCCTCTACCATAATGCCCGATACAAGTTGAGATACTCGAACCTCATCTATTGAAATTATTCCTTTACAGCTGACAACACATTCGGCAGTAAAGCAGATAGCCATCTGAAAGAGTTCCAGTCATTCACCGACCTGCTCTTCAGTAAGGAGAGAACTATCACCTGTATAGACTGGCATCCGACTATCAAAGGTCTCGTCGCCGTCTCCGCCGCGCAAAAGATGACGTTTGACGCGAGGGTGGACAACGCGCACAAAATTATCATGACGCCTTCGCTCATCCTCATCTGGAGTTTCGTAGATCCGATTCATCCGCTGCTCCTGCTGGAGGCTCCTGGAGACATCTACACCTTCCGCTTCTGTCCCACCGACCCAAACCATGTCGCTGGTGAAAACGCTGCTTCTAATTTGTTCAGAACACGGGATGATTTGACCGATTCATAAATCCGGTGAATATTGTTTGTAGGAGGCTGCATCAACGGTCAAGTTGTACTTTGGGATTTGTCTGCTCACAGTGAGAGATTAAAGAATCAGCGCTCAAACAAACAGGAGAAGAAGAAAAACACGCTGAATACTCTACCAGGTAACTTAGAATTACGCCATACTTACTGAAGAGCGTGAGCCCTGTTACAGCTGACTGGGATGTGAATAAACATCAGGTTGTGCAGGTGGGAAACTGTCAAAGTGCAGACAACTCCCCATATGGCCATATTTTGCAGGTTACACTGATGACAACAGCATGGAAACCCCAATAGTTCGTTACGCTGCCGTGTCGAGTATAGAAAACAGCCACAAGGCTGCCGTCACTGACCTGATGTGGGTGCCGGACCACATGGAGCTCACCAGGATGGGCGTCGCTCAAGAGAGCCGAGCCAATCAGTGCACGCAGGTGAGAGTTATCTCCCCTACACACATGTTTATATCGCTAGTATTGCTCACCTGGTAACATGTCGATCAGATCATGACCGCTGCTGCCGATCATTCTGTCCTTGTCTGGGACATCCGGCCCCCTTCCAAGGTCGACCATCACAAGAAAGGCAACGAGCAGAGCAGCATGGGCACGCCGTCTGTATTCAAACATCTCGACCTGACGTGGAAGCCACTGATGAAAGTCCACCTGCACAAGAGTGAACCTGGCGGTGACCATAACCCCACTCTGTTCTCTATCTCGGAGGTACAGGGTGACAGAAGGTTAGGGCTCTCTACCCTCTCGATACACAGACAGAACTCAACTCATATCGCTAGCAGTTATGATTCCATATCTTCTGACTGCTGACTGGCTTGTTGTTTCTCTGTATTAGTGGCAGGTGGAGGTAAGTCTTAATCTTGTCGATCACAGTTGCCATATCTGCACAGCTGATTATTGTAGACCAACCGTGACACATAAGTACAAAAAATCTGTTTGATTCTGTTGTACCCACAATGCAATGCTTTTGAACCAGTAGTTACTAGATCTATCTGAAAGTCAGGTGAGCTAAGAGTGCATGCTCTGACTGGTTATTGCAGCGTGGTAAACAAAGGTTCTGATGAACTGAAGGATTCCGTAAACATGGCCGCTGGCCAGTTCTCGATGGGTATAAGCAAGCCTTCTTCAGGGAAAGAGCGGAAAACTCTAACAGGAGTCAACACCCACATGTATTGTGGAACGGAGGATGGTGATCTGGTGTATGTCGATTGGATGCCTCAGAAAGATCAAGATAGTGGAAAGATTCAGACACCAAAACCCGACTATTACCATGGCAGCCACGATGGCAGGATCGTCGGCTTGCAACGGTCGCCATTTTTCCGGGACATTCTTCTGTGCGTTGGCGGGTGGACATTCTCAATCTGGAAAGAAGGAGTCAGCAGTGGTCCTATTTTCAAGTCTTCAACGACCAAGAAGCAGTTGACGGGTGGTTTCTGGTCTCCGTCTCGACCCGGAGTGTTTTACATCTCAAGAGAAGATGGCAGCGTCGACATCTGGGACTTACTTGAGAAGACGCACGAGCCATCAATGAACCAGAGTGTCTCCGCCCACGCAATCACCTGCATTTACCCATTCCAGATCACTCAGCGGCAGCACCTGCTCGCCGTGGGAGACAACTCCGGAACTCTTCACGTCATGGAAATCCCTTGGAGTCTGAGACATCCGACAGCCGGAGAGGTGAGAGAATAGGACATATCATCGGTCAGTGAACTGAACTGGTGATGCTGTCATCCCAGAGAGGAGATGTACCAGAGAGTTCAACACCTCAGACAATAGAGGGAGTTAGGGTAGTTTGTGTATGTTTCTGATATTTCCACGGCAGCTATCTTTCACTGCTCTTAGCTCCACTCACTCTGTGTGCATAGTATATCACATGCTGACGAGGTATTGTTGATGCAGCTACAAGGAGTACAGGCCTATCTTGATCGCGAGGTGGCGCGTCGGAACTATGTTGTCTCACGGTGGACTTTCAGGGAGGAGGAGAAGCGGGAGATTGAGGCTGAGAATAAGAGAAAGATGGGGGTAAGATCATATTACCGTGGTTCAATACAACTTGGCAGCCTCTTTGAAGATGCCATACTTTACCTGCGATTAACTATGAGGAAGTCAAACTTTGCCTGCTATTTATAGATTGCCCCTAATGTGACCTTGACTGACGAGGAGAAAGAGATGCGTGACAGGAATGAGTACAATGCCTTCCTGGAGGATGAGAAGAATTTCTTGAGGCAACTAGGAATACTTCGCGATGATGAAGAAATTACACTTCCTGAGACGTGAGGAACGTGTTCAGATAATAGAACCATTTGTATCCATACCATGATTTATGTATCTATTGGACTGAGAGTGTATCTATGATAATATATATGATGGAAATCCGAGAAAAGATTGGCTCTAGTGGCCCCGATACCGATGCCGATGCCGATGCCGACGCCGACGCCGATACAGCTTGATCTGTATGATACATCGTAGCAGGAATATAGAACAGGCTGTACGGCAGAGTGGGAAAGTTAGAACCCAGGCACAGGTAGAACCCAGGCGCAGGTAGAACCCAGGCGCGGGTAGAACCCAGGCGCAGGTAGAACCCAGGCACAGGTAGAAGACATGAACTACTAGTTTGAATTAGAGACTGCTAGTAGAGAGAAATATATCAGCTTATAACTGAGAGCTACCTCAGCTCAAACACACAAAAACTCTCAGCCTTGGAAGCGTGATACAGGTTATGCGCCCAAAAATGAGAGTTTAGCCTGTACCATCCAAATATGGGCGTTTAGCCTGTACCATCCAAATATGGGCGTTTAGCCTGTATCACTCAAATATGGGCGTGATCACACTATCAGAGTAGATCAGAAAAAAACAGCCTAGGCAAGCAGTGAGCCAGAGAGCTGAGAATAAAGCTATCACATCTACCATGTCATATGAGGCCATGGAATGAGGTCAGATGGTCAGCGCGGATCCCCAGCAGCAGCACACTCCTAACTTCTGCTTTTGACTCAACTGGTGATCTGGAATAGGACAGGCTGCGACATGATGATCGTGACAGGGGACTGTACTTCAATTGCAGTTTAGATATAATCTGTTGACCTGTCCCAGTACAGTATAACACCACTATCATATCTGACTTGTCTCAGGACCCGATCACACCACTATCATGTCCGACTCCAGAATTCATGTGGTACCCCACACCATCACTCTAGGATAACTCGATTGAGTTTAGCAATATTGCCTGTATCATTGCTGTAGAGTTGTTGTTGCTGTAGTCTTTGTATTATAAGATATCTCCCCAGACGGATGGTTTATTACAGTTCCGGAAATGCACCATATCTGGCTTGTTGTTTTGATCAGCGCAAACTGTATAAATAGATGTAGGGTGGATATAAGTCTGTTTATTACAAGCTCCTTCAGGGAGTAGTTTCATGTTAGCAGTTTCAGCTTGCACATAGTTGTGTCCTCACAATAATTCTCTTCAGCAAGTAGTTCCAGACAAAGTTTCATTGCCTGTCTGTCTATGATACAACTATATGCAGATAAAGCTTACGAAAAGTGTCCATAATAAATCAATAGAATGCGTGTCTTAGCATTTATGTAGACTACGCTACTGCATACCTATATCCCTTGAGAACGTCATGCATGTGCACGCCGCTAACTAATGAGAGGACCTCGTGATTTCAGCATCACCGATTTCTGCTAAGAGTTGCCCTCTCTTTGTCAATTAGGAATACTATGGATTACCGGTGACGTAGAGGTATGTCAAGGCCATTTAATTCGTTCGCATTTCAGTTTTGCTCACGCTAGTGTTGCCACTTACGGTATGATCTAAAGGATTGCATGTACGTGCATCCAAACCTATGTGTAGCATCGGTCTTGCTTGTTAGGGCGAAATTCTATATATCTATCTAGCTATCATAATTCGACCTTAGCCTACCATGTTGCATTTAATGTCAGTTCAAGCGATTCTCTTGTCGCTTACTATTTATGGCACTATGATGGTAACCGAGCGTGAGCATCATCCTGCACCCTATATGGATGAAGTTTTTCACATTCCTCAAGCTCAGAAGTATTGCAACGGATCTTTTCACGAGGTTAATCCTATACCGCTCGCATGAAAATTATTGCACTACGAAAACCCTGATGAGCTATACTTTGCTTCTTCGCAGTGGGACCCTAAGATCACTACCCTGCCTGGACTCTACCTGTTTAGTATTGGGATCATACGGCCCCTCATCTGGGCTACTGATGGAGTAGTAGAAGATCTGTGTTCTGTACTAAATCTACGCCTCGTAAATTCCATTTTCTGTGCAGGAAACCTTTTCTTGCTATACTCAATAGTCAGAATTCTGAGGAGACGTGACGTGGAGGTTTGTAGTATTTAGCGATGGTGCTCAGTAATTGATATATCACTATGCATTGTCTGTCACTATTCAAATGGGTGAATATGATTTCTAGGATGTGTATTGTGTGCTGAAGGCGGTCACTCTCAGTCTGATGCCATTGCTGTACTTCTTCAACTTCCTCTACTACACTGACCCTGGTATGTATATAGTCAACCACACGTTCCCTAGTAACAGCCTACAACTACTACTAATGTCACTATCATTACCAATACTAATACTGCTGATGGTACTATCATTACCAATACTAATA
>ERZ1740065.3249-NODE-3249-length-10164-cov-11.266100_pt1 | contig 10164 bp, 5 predicted proteins | sample MGYA00581738_ERZ1740065 | MGnify/ENA primary metagenome ERZ1740065 (study PRJEB43018, sample SAMN04849749) | marine metagenome | isolation source: floating plastic debris | place: Pacific Ocean | collected 2008-09-01 | study: EMG produced TPA metagenomics...
GACAGAGCAAGGGGTGGAGAGAGGCAGGGCAAGGGGTGGAGGGAGACAGAGCAAGGGGTTGATAGAGGCAGGACAAGGGGTGGAGGGAGACAGAGCAAGGGGTGGAGAGAGGCAATACGAGACATGGAGTGAGACAGCGCATTTTCCAAGCAGCTATATGCCGTCTTCATTCCAACAGGTAAACATATGAGTTGATAAACTTCTCCATTAGTATAGCAATCTGCTGGAAGTAGTGTCATTTATCAATTTCTTTATCTTTCACGTCAAGAAGTAAGCAAGTGGTCATCGGACTATCTGACTGCACTTGGTCAGCCTCCACTAGGCCAGTTGACTATGAATTGAAGCATTCTTATATGGAGACAATTACTGCTTGTCAAATTGAGATTTCCTAGACAAGCCTTTCATGACTCATTCATGTTTGCAAAGATCATTTACAGCAGAGACTCAACTCTCTAAGCAGTGTTACCTCTGGGGATTGAATACGATACTGTGTTGAAGACCATTCAAGTATCTCCCACTCTAAGAACAAAGGATAGCAGTACTGCTATCAATAGATAGTTTTGAGTGCTGAGGTTATGTCTACGCACTTGTATTTAAGTCGATCTACTTGCTGCGAGCTTCATTGTTGCTACACTAGAGACATTTCAGTTGAAACATCGACCCAGCTGCAAGTGTACTGCAACTGAACGCCTGCTGATATAGGCTTGTTTGAGTTGTGCATAGCCTGCTGCTAATTATATGGCAATGAGTGGTAGTATTACCCCAGCTCTACAGCCCGTACCTACCACTACCTGAGCCTTGTTTCTCACCCACTTACCCACAACTGCTACTAAATCACCACCAACTGTACTCACATACTTGATGAGGCTTGTGCTTCACAAGCATTGCAGCTAGATGAACCTGCGTGTAATAAAGGGACAGTACAGTGTACTTACGTCTACGTCGGTGTGTTCTCCCTCTGATGCCATGGCACTTGATGATGGACCAGCTCAGGCAAGCATGAAACCTCAAGTGGAAGCGTATCGAATCATCCCACAGCTGAGCACCCAGCCAGATAAGAGCTGCACTCCACTAGGCTCTCTCCGTTGACATCAACTGGGGTTAAGTAATAGTTTAATGTGAGCTCGTATTGCATAACTTATCTTCCGATATCAAACTCGGGTACTTCGGGCTCCGTTCGCCACAATCTCAGCTAGCTAAAGGTCAAACTTCAAAGGTCATACGTTCATTGATAAATCTCCTACCTTTATCTCAGCAAGGAATGGAGATGTAGATATATGCGCACTTACTGGCTTCCCGCGTGTAGTTATTGACACTTTAGCGATTACTTGCACGCTACTAGTACTAGGGCATATCTTATTCTGAACCAATGATATGTTTCACAGCTCGCTCAGCATGCAGCTAACAAACACAATGCGGCCCGTTGAAGCGAAGCCAATACGCAGGCATTCCTACAGGCTGGGTGTTTAGTTATGGGAATTCCATGATGTTATGTTTTCCTCAGGCGGGGAGACCCTGCGCTGCAAAGAGCGAGTGGATCCAGAGGGGACTGAGCGATACCTGCAATGATTGTGAGACACTTGTCATGATTATCATGGCTTGTAACTCGGAACATGCATTGGAAACACAAGTTCTTCCTTAGTCTGGATCACTCATACCAGTGCTGTTTGAAAATTGATCTAAATAGTACGGCGTTACATGGAGATGTCTCATCTTCATATGACTGGCTGATGACCATATACCAACGCAAACTCATATGGGCATGGATGGATAAACATTCTTCATACACACAAAACCGAAGCATAGGCTCACTCATATAATTTTGCCTTACTTCCAGGGGGCATGAGCTGCATCCGACCCTTTAGACCTTGTGTAATTGCTCAACCATGAGCATTTTTCAATCAATTTTCTATTCAGTTATGTCATTCTTTGAACAAAAATAAGCCAAGCGTGATTAATCTTATTTTGTCTAGCAATGGACTTACCATCACGCTGTGTGGATTCATTGCGATGCATTCTTGCGAAAGTCACTCTTCCTGTGCCTTGTTTACTAGTACTAGTGGATGTATTTCCGTCTGTCTATGTGATGTCATAACCATGGCTTGCAGTAGTGAGCACCCCCTCTCCCTCCTTCCCTCTCCCCTCCCTGTAGGTAAAGGATCAAATTGCACCGCATGTGCAATGAAAACAAGTGGTTTCTTGTCAGGTCTCTCAAATTTCACAAGAGACTCCTATATTTTAGCTACCAATATTTCAGCCCAGAATAGCTATTATTAGTTTTCTAACGTTCTTCTGTGGCTGACCAGTTAGAGTCTGCTGAGCTGAGCTTAAATATGACAGAATCCTAGCTGTGGGAGGGTAGGGTTTCTGTGCTATGACTGCTCAAAGTTCAGGAAAACAGAATCTCTAGTATTTTCAACCCCTGCAGGTTGACAGGTAAGGCAAGTTGTTTTCAATAGGTGAAAAAGACTTTTGAAAGGGTTGAGAAGACAACTCCTGATCACTATTCCTTATTTCCATCCGTCACTACATGCTACAAGTGATTCTAAGGTTCAAACTTGTTTCATAGTGATAAAGGCTACACCCGCATATGATGGATAAAATAGTCAGAGTGAAATATATCCATAGGGGATACCTATCCAAGACAATACATGGGGTTATGTGAATGAAATCCTGCCAATCACCCATCCAATGTATTTCCAAGGAATGATTCAGACTAACCCGACTGACTCCTAAAAGTCAGTCAAAAAATTCATCTTAAATATTGTTTGTCAGCTAGTAGTAGATAGATAAAGAAACCACTACTGCACTCATCGCACAGTCACACAAACCTCAGTCAGAATCACTTACCTATCGGTTAGGCAGTCAACAGATACAAGTTGCCCTTCGAACAGCTACTAGTTGATGACTTGAGCGTCAGCCGAAAAAATCCTGGATCCACCCCTGGGTTTGTATGAGGTGTAGCTGAAAGAGACTTAAGCTGCTGACACCGTCCAGACTTTGTCCAGACTGTTATGTAAGACTCATATAGGGAGGGAACTCCAAAATCTGACCGTGGGTCAGACTCAAGATTTCAGCTTTGGCTCAGGAGCCAATTTTTGTTCAGATTTGGTGCATCTGAATGTTAGTATGTCGGACAAAGACCAGTGTTAGTAGTATAACAGTTCTATTGTTTACCTCAGTATACAGTGATCATTGTGTAAAGAGTTGTTATGTTCACAGCCGGTCTCTCCGGACAACTCCACTAACTACACCTTCCTACTAGCTATCACGATACAAGTGGCTCCCCCATTTACGTCAAGTTCAACTGCATCGTGAGCCAGCACAACCACACCACTGGTAAGCTGAAGTGTACAATTGCTCTCTTGTTTGTAGTTGACTGAGTGTCATTAAGTGCTATGTACTATTGGTGGATGAGAATGAGAGATTAATCATTGGTCTGATGTATCACAAGTACTCACACCACTCTCCGACAGCTGTCCACGAGCTCAGCTAACTGTGGCGTTGTAGCACCACGCTTGTATATCTGAAAATTCTCCCTATGCTACAATATCTGTTATGCTCTACTACGTCATGCTATATGTCATATACAACATTATGCTGTACTACGTCATGCTGTAGTACCTTACGCTATACTATGTTATGCTATACTACACTATGTTCTTTGATACCACCTGATAGGGAGGGTGTTATGCTATTCATATGTTACTATTTACATTATTTCATTTTACACTGTGCTAAACACTAACGCATTACATTACTTTACATGGTGCTACTCTCTGGTACGCTGGGCTGTGCTACTCCACACTATATTATGGGTTATTGGAAATGATCATGGCAGTGAGACATGACTCATCTACTGTAGAAGCGCCCCATTGTAGTTGGTCAGCGGAGTCTCTTACACTGGGACACCTGATACAAGATGGCCGACGCCATCGATCATGGAAATTTGTCACACTCATCCAACAGTTGTAAGTCGACTATAATTATATCTGTGTTCATTCTGCGGCAGGGTTTCCATAGTAATATTGGGATTTCCCATTGTTAAGCTACCACAATCTAGATATAAACTCTGGGTTCTTGTTGGGGAATAATGGCCTTGAATGGTGCTGATCGGGAGTAAAAATTCTCTCTTACTCACACTGACCCAGTTAGCTTATCAAAGGTTAGCCAGCCCCGCCTCCCACAATCTTCACTACTTGCAGATGTTTGGGGAATGAATGGCATTCAGTTGTGTGATGTGTGACACACCCATCATATAGAGAGTTGGAGTTATCCTCTCATAGCGCATCTGCAACTTGCAATGAGTCATCCAGAGTCACAAGCGCTACGAACTTCGCTTTCAGATCAATGATGTATTTCTTTTATTTTCCGAGGCACTTGCTGTAAAACTGAAAATTGAGCTTGGAAAAATATTTAGCGATTATAGCAATTTTAAGAAAATCGCTGATTATGAATACAACTAAGTTTTCATCGGAGTTGTCACATCATGACAGCTTTTTGGAGTTGTCATCTTATAGTTAACAGAGAACTCCCCGGTCGTAGGCATGTTCATGACTTCATCGAAACTGTTTTTATCCGTTGCGGAGGTATTTCTACTCTATTTTTGGAATGGATTCCATCCACAAATGCTAACATTTTTTCTCACTATTAAGCTCATTTTGGGAAAACGCTAAGTATTTCTACCGCTAATGATGCCACTTTTACAGTAACTTATCAGAATACTAAACAAGTAAAATAATAAACAAACTGAATTGCTTTCTGTATTCACCAAAAGACCATCAGACATGGATTGATTGGCAAGGAAGGTCTTATGTAAGTTTTAAGTCAGTATGTGGCATTTTCACTCCTAGAGTACTGTGACCTAGAACACTTCCCTATTTGGACTTAAGAACACTGTGGTTGCTGGTTTCAAAATAACAATCACGATTGATCTCATCGAATGCGCTAAAATTAGCTCAATAACTCAAAATCAAAGATCAAACTTTCAGGAGGGTCCAACCAGTACCTTTCAGTAATATAGAAATTAGAGATTTATCAATCAGCAAATTTTGTCCTCAGAAATTCAGCCACAAAATACACAGGGAACCATAAGGCGTATGGTTACACCACTGTACACTCCAAGCTATCAGCTTTACTAATACCAAAACATACCGTCACATGAGTGTATGATCATAGAGGGGCCCTACCTGCTATGCACATCTCTTTCTCATATGATACGCCTCAGGACATCATTCACTCACACCCCTAGCTCAGACAAGCATAAACCATTACTGCACACTGCTTCAAATAGTAGTTGACACTTTTAGTACTGGATGAGAGTTTGATGGAAGAGCTGATGACAGAGTTTAGGGATGTGTTCCTGACTAAAGGTGCATACGACCTCCACAGTCAAGTACCATATCTCTCTCGGCTCGCTGGGCATTACAAAGCAAAAGGAGTCGCTGACAATAACAACTGGGTCGATCTTCTCAAGGTAAGGTACTCCCCATCACTCGGAACAGATTCAACTATACTTTCAGTGTTTCCTTCTCAAAGGAGAGGTATGTAAAGCGTTGAAAGTACTGGATAGTCACAGTTTGGCTCTCATCATCTACACATTTTCCTGCTCAAATTTGTAATTTACACCTCTTGTCTGAGTAAACTGGCGGCCATTTTTATGGCATCGCGTTTCAGGCATTATGTTAGGTAAGGTGAATACTGCAGAACCAGATTTGACAGCAACGGTCTAACGGTAGGGAAGATAGTGATGAAAAAGTCCCCACTATCATTATATTGCGCTATAGAACCTACGTCCATTAGATCGTAACATGGAAATACAACTCTGATGTATTTCACAGGAGTTGGGTTCTCATTTTTGGGATCGCTAAAATTTTTATTTCTTGATGTGTTTGAATGGGATGCTAACAAGTCTGGTACTACAATGCGTCGAATCGCATCTCTTTTTTCTGAGACTACAAGAGCATTAGAGTTGTCTTCTTTCTCAGTTTGCCTCCCAATTCCATACCCATGTGATCCACTCATCCAGCTCTATGATCACTATGCAAGAAATAATCATTGGGCCAAATAGAGAAGGCAACTGATTATTTTACTAAATCCACCATCTCAAAAGGTGATAGTTCAATCTAGTAGCATCTCCTTTGTTGGGTTAGTTTTCAGAACAAACTTTTATAAACACCTTTTGGTTCAAGAGGGAAAGTTTAATGAGTTTATTAACTTTCTCAGGCAGAAGTTAACTTGCTATATGACCTGCTTAGCAATAGACACTTTCACTCAGTCTCTGTTGTAATTCACAGGCCCACAGTCTGTACAACGCCTGTTTCTCACGAGAGCACAACTCCAAGTGGACAGAATTGGCGTACAGAATACAACAGAGCTATTGGGGAGAGGGTGTTACCCAGAGCCCTGAACAGCTAGGTGAGCTGACTGACGAACTAAAGAACCAGCTGAAAAAAACACGAGTCTCAATTGCGGATAAGCTTGCAGATCTTGATTCACTTGTTGGCAGAATCCAATGTGACGTTGACCTGCTTGAGAGTGATCAAAGCAGACAATGTATCGACAAGCTCACCGAAGGAGTGAAATACATGTCTGCAGCATGTAGCAAGGAAATGGTGAACTTCACAAACGCCGTCATTGCAAAATCTGTTCAAATTATTGGTGAACCTCCATGCTCTTTTGCTGCTGTCGGCATTGGATCTTTGGCCAAGGGGGAGACAACTCCTTACAGCGATTTAGAATTTCTTTTCCTCATAGAAGACACAACTGGGTTGCGGTATTTTGAGCGTTTGGCTCTAACCATTTACTTCTGCATTGGAAATCTACAGGAAACCAAACTCAAGTACATGAATATCAAGGAGCTGAAGAATGACTGGTTTGCAGACGTCAGCACCAGTGGCTTCAAAATCGATGGCCTGCAGCCTCAGGCTGGAAACATCCCAACAGGAAACGGTACTGCTGAACAGAAGAACAAGTTCATCAAGACAGTGGATGAGATGGTGGAGATCTACACCCAGGTCTTTCTTAACCCCGACCCTGAGGAGGCCAAGAGAGGTGACTTGTCAGCGATGCTGTCCAGCACGGTGCTGCTCTATGGAGATCATGACCTTTATGATGACTTTGTAAGGCGCATTCATTCCATTGCACCCTCAGAGGCAAGGCAAGAAGCCTCTAAGGCTATGCTGAAGAATGACATGAAGCGGTACGACTACCTACCAGATGAAACCATGATGCAAATCAAAGATCTGAAGAAAGACTTCTACCGCTTTCCATCAATACTTGTTTTTGATCTGAAGATATCGCATGGCATTGTCCATCCAACCTCATGGGAAGTACTGGAAACTTTGAAAGATAGAGGATTTGTCTCCTCATTCGCTTACCATAGCCTGATGACCTTGCTGTCAATCAGCATATACAGCAGGCTGTCAGCTTACGCCTATCATTCCTCACAGAATGACGGCATGTCTGTCTTACAGCAGACAGATGGCGGTGCCAGCAGTAACCACTTGTGGAGTTTCCCCCGGGCTCTGTTGCTGTACTACTTTGTATATTGCATTCCGATAAAGTTCCAATGGAGAGGACTAGAGGCTTTGACTGAGCCAGACAGTAGAGTCATGAAATTCAGCTACATTGGGACCCTGCACCATTCGGGTGATTATACAGCTGTGCTTGAGTGTATGGAGAACCTTGAACGCGTGTCGGAGTTATCTTCTCTCTCACAGTATCATCTGATACGGATTGATTCATTGATTAAGACTGGCAGACATGCTGAAGCAGGAAAGCTGATTGATGAGACACTTGGACATGTGGCAGAAAGTGAAAAGGCCACGTTGGTAGCTCTTCATCAGTTCAGAGGCATCCTTTTTGAGGAAGAAAATAAATACAAGGCGGCACTCGAATGCCAAAAAAGAGCTCTCGCTCTCAGGCTTCAAATCCATAACCCAGGATGCGACTTAGCACACATTGATTCAGATTTGTATCCAGTGAGAGACTCGCTACCAAGTGGAGATGAATCTTCATTAGAGGAGAGCCATCAAGCAGACCACTCCCAGGGCCAGCTCACTTCGACTGCAGGTCTCTCACATCTTGATATCGCCGCTTCTTACAGTGACATCGGCAGCATCTATCGCCTGATGGGGGAGTTTTCTCAAGCCTTGCATTATCACCAGAAGAGTCTCGTCATCCAGCTCGATATTGCTGGCCCCTCATCATCGGATGCTGCCACATCATACAACAACATTGCCATCATTCATCAACAGAAAGGTGACTATCAGTCAGCTATGGATTTGTATCAGAAGAGCCTTAGCACCCTTCTCAAAGTATACGGCGACACACCACACCCTCGCATCTCTGCTCTGTATAACAACATAGCGGGAATATACAAGTCACATGGACACTACAGTTTGGCACTCAGCTTCTACCAGAGGAGTCTCAACATCAGACGCATCGCGTACGGTAACGGTCCTCACAGTAGCATAGCTGCCTCGTACAACAACATCACCGATGTCTATGAGTCGCAAGCCGACTACAAATCTGCTCTAGAGTGGAACAAGAAGTGCCTGAGCATGCAAATTGAGATCTATGGAGACTCTCCGCACCCGGCTGTGGCTGGTGCTTACGGTAACATCGCTAACATCTATCAATCGCAGGGTGACCATCGAGCAGCTATGGAGTACAGCCAAAGGGGCCTCACTCTGCTCCACAAGATTCACGGTGACTCTCCTAATCCCCAAGTCGCTAGTCTCTACAGTAACATCGCTAACATCCATTGATCACTCGGCGACTACAGCCTGGCTTTAGAAAACCACCAAAAAAGCTTAAAGATGCGGCTAAAAATCTATGGAAGCGATCCGAATCCGGATGTGTCCAATAGCTACAACAATATCGCGAGCGTGTACCATTCACTCAATGATTACAGTTCAGCACTTGAGTTCTGCCAGAAGAGTCTAGACATCCGGCTGAAAATTCACGGTGATACCCCTCATCCTCAGATAGCCTCCTCATACAACAACATGGCCGCAATTTACCAGCTGCGGAAGGATTACGCCACAGCACTGGAGTTCTATCAGAAAAGCTTAAGACTCAAGGTCCAAATCTATAGTAACTCCCCACACCCGGACTTGGCCTCTATATACAGTAACATCGGCACCGTCTATAAGGATCTCGGTGTCTATGATGAAGCTTTGGAGTATCACAAGAAAGGTCTGGCCATCCGACTCCAGATTTACAGCGACTGTGTTATTCATCCAGAAATCGCAGCTTCATTTAACAACATGGCTCTTGTTTATGAGTTGCTAGGCGACTACAGGAAATCACTTGAGCTGCTCAACAAAAGCCTGCAGATTTTCCAGGTAGTGTTCCAGTCTGACAGCCATCCACAGGTGGTCACTATTAGAGAGAATATCCGCATAATAAGCAATCGCCTAGAGTCGTGACAATCAGCTGGCGATTCACCATTGTCATGGTATTCGAGTGAAGGTTTGCTGTTGATCTCCATATTTATTTGCTAGTTCTAATGCAGATTTTCATGTCCTCAGTGTTTCCAAAGCATCCTTATTACCTCATCGACCTGAAATAAAAATTTTAAAGAATCAAGTTAAGAATAACCGGGACTGTAGAAAATGGAACGAAGAAATAAACAACACAATGTTGGCTGCACCAATTCCTACTGACAATCTGGTGCTGTACAAGAACTTTGCCTAAAAACAAATTTTGCGCATTAATACCAACTGATTAGACTCCCGTTCGATCTCTCATATTTAGTTTCCCAGGTCTGCTTCAATACAATAGGCACTATTATTATAAATACTGTTATTTGCGGAAAAAGCTATACTTTGACACCGCTAAAATTTCTATGTCTACGGTAATATATTCTATTCTTATTTTATGATGTTGTTTATTCTAATTAATTCCATGACTCCTTGCGAGCAATGCAATAAAACCTCAACACCCACCGCGAAAATACACTCTACATGACTGCTGGTTGCAAGATATGACATCATGCACAATTGCTCGCCCCATCTTGTTGGATATGGAAAAGAGCATATTATTGGCATATTTATATTTTATACAAGAATGCTGCTTCCTACTGTTGATAGTAGCCATTGATGTTGAGGGAGAGAGAGAGAGAGAGAGAGAGAGAGAGAGAGAGAGAGAGAGAGAGAG
>ERZ1740065.3250-NODE-3250-length-10163-cov-11.601405_pt1 | contig 10163 bp, 7 predicted proteins | sample MGYA00581738_ERZ1740065 | MGnify/ENA primary metagenome ERZ1740065 (study PRJEB43018, sample SAMN04849749) | marine metagenome | isolation source: floating plastic debris | place: Pacific Ocean | collected 2008-09-01 | study: EMG produced TPA metagenomics...
CTCCCTCACTCCCCACAGTGACTCCAACTGACTCTCTTCTTTCCTTCTCTCCTTCCATCCATCTGTCTCTCTCCCTCACTCCCCACAGTCACTCCACCTGACTCTCTTCTTTCCCTCTCTCCTCCCATCCATCTGTTTCTCTCCCCCACTCCCCACAGTCACTCCTCCGTTTTACATGATGCCTTTATCAATTGCTTTTAGAGATCTCATGCTAATGAAATGCTTGCTGGGTTGAAGTACTTTGAAAGGCCAATCAAAAAACAGCCCGGAACAGAAAGTCTGCAGGAGAAGGTAACTCCCAATTATCCAGCGTTACCGGTCACTAATCACTAATTTCATCACTCTTCACGGCAATTTAATACCACCCCTCTTACAGAAAGCATATCAATGGGGAGAAGTAGACATGGCTGCCTTTGCTCGCTGCCTCATAGCTATGTGCGAACAGGTCAAGGACATATTGAAGACAGAATCAAGGCTAATCAGGCTGAAATCGCCCGTGTATATTCTGGGTAAGCTGATCCCCCCTCCCCCGCCACCCCGCTCTACATGTATATCCACACCCAACTGGCTGGTGTATACTGTTGTCTAGGTGACATTCATGGTAACTACCATGACCTGGTGTGCTTTGAGAAGGTTCTTTGGAGGATGGGGCCTCTAGTCACGCCCTCGTCTTTCCTGTTCCTCGGCGACTATGTAGATAGAGGTAACTACGGCGTTGAGGTGAGGAAATCAAACATATTTATCATTTCCAATGTAAGCCTATTTTTGTAAAGCACGCCGTGACTTTTCTAGGTTGTCTCCTACTTGTTCTCACAAAAAGTTCTCGCGCCAAGTAAATTCTTCCTGTTGCGCGGGAACCATGAACTGCGGTCAGTGCAGGAAAACTTTCATTTCCGTAAGGAATGTCTGGAGAAGTTTGGCGAGGCTCTCGGCGAGAAAGTGTGGGAGACAATCAACGAATGCTTTGACGTCATGCCATTAGCGGCCGTCATAGATAACAAGGTAACAGCTCTATTCTCTACTTCATTCCTCTCGGCTACACCCAAACTAGTTGCTAGAATGGTGGCTTTGTGTCATATTTGTTTTGAATTGTGCTTCACACCAAGCCCCTGTTTTTTGAAAAGTTATTTAACCATTGATAGCGTATTGTACTGCGTACTGTACGTGAAGTTATGCAGATGATTTACATTTGTCTCTTAGTCTTTATCTTGTTGGTCACCAAAATCAGCTGAATACGATTGTAAAGTTGGTAAAATTGGTTTATATCTCCTCTCACCTACCCGTCCTATACAGAGAGTTATATCTCCTCTCACCTACCCGTCCTATACAGAGAGTTATATCTCCTCTCACCTACCCGTCCTATACAGAGAGTTATATCGATGGTCGCTATGTTGCTTCCAGATATTCTGCGTTCATGGCGGTATCCCGTCAGTCGCCAACTCAGACGGTACGTTGAATGCACTCGATGACATACCAGTGCCACTGTCGGACCCGGAGTTTGAGAGTCCGCTAGCGTGGGAGATAATGTGGAACGACCCAGTCAACTCCTCCTACCAGCTCAGTGAGGAAGAGGAACAGAGCATAAAGAACAATCATGGCTTCGTCTTCAATTCTCGCAGAGGTATAGATATAACATGTCCATCTGTCTGTCCGAGCATCCGTCTGTGTATATGGGACTAGTTTACTTACTCCCATGTTCAATGATAGACAGTGATGGCCCATCGCAGCACTTGTTACACTGCTCTTACAGGTACGGCGTTCTTCTGGAATGTTGAGGCGCTGATGGCGTTTTTAACACGGAATGGTTTGTCACACGTTGTCAGAGCCCACGAGGTGCAGCAGAATGGATTTCAGGCGAGTGTGACACGTGACGCTGGCTGTGTCACAGCCACTGCTGCTACTGTTCTCCTGTAATAAAAATGCTCTCTTGTTTGTTAACAGGTGCAGCAGAGAGGCAAACTGCTCACTGTGTTCTCCTCATCTGGGTACTGCGGCGGCAGCAATGATGCCGCCTGTGTACTCGCTGACAGCAATAAACTGAGAATGATACGTTTAGATACCACGTAGTCAACTGCGCTATCACACGTGTATTGCTATTTATGGAGTTGCCTTCTCATGCATAGTGACTTTGCAATACTGTTTTGTAATTTGTCTGTACATTCCTCTGCGGTCTGTTATGTGTAAAGACTTTGTCTTTATACCCAAGATTCAACAGTGGAAGACTCGCTGTTTTGTATATATCTGTTTATACCTCTCAGTTGTAGCATAAAACTATTTTATATTCTTTACATTGAGTACGATCCCTACTTTTGTTATTTTGCTGTCTATGTCATTTCCTGTAATAAAAAACGTTCATCATGTGATAGATCTCTCTTTTCCCTCGGGTATGATTTAAGAGTAATATAGCATTCGACCTAATACATCTGCTACAACAGTATGATCAGAGCTGAAGTCTCTGGTGGGATTCTATCGGAATAACAAAAGGGTTGCGTATTACCTATGCTGAACGTGGTCGATCTCCCCAGGGGAGATAACTCTATGGTCGATCCGAAGAGAAGAGTACATGGCTATCGATACAGCTATTCCAGTTTGGTGCTTTATCGCATGTCACGTGATAGGTGTTCCTTCGTGAAGAGAAGTATACTGTCGTTCGTGGGAGGTTCTGGGTTCTGCTTCAAATGAAAGCATGGCCGAAACAACGTCAAATTGGAGTAAATTGGGCGATTTCTTCTTTAGGTATGTATTTAAGCTGTTCTATAGTGAACAATATTCTGCAAATTTATTTTTTAGAACGCTGTATGTGCACAGAGTGTTTTAGTAACGATTTGTTGCATACACCTACTCAACTATTTTGTTCTGTAGGAGATTCGAGCTTTACAGCATGAATTGGCGCGATCACATGGTCATATCTGAATACAATATTGCAGCTGCTTCATACGGTGGACCAATAGGTATGCTCAAGTGTAGAAGTTGACATATTCCCACCAGTATTAGTTTCATTGACCGAAGGCCAATGGTTGCTTACTCTATTCCAGCTACGGTGAAGAAGCCTATGTACGAATCTCGATCAGATTCAAAATCTATTATCAGAACATACAACGCTGCAGGAAACAAGTTATGTGATGTAAAGGTTAGCCATTAATTGTGTGTTTGAGTATGCATATATGACGCATATAAGCTATGCCTAGGCTTAGTTGGTGACTGACATACCATACATGTACATGTACACCTTCCACCATGCTCACACCCATTACCTGTTATTCAGTGGCAGGAGGGAGGCAAGATAATCAAGATTGGCTGGTCTGCCTCAGAGAACCTTGTCTGCGTCCAGGATGATGGCGTTGTCGTCATATTCGATATATTCGGTCAGATGGAGGGAAGGTTTGACATGGGTCAGGTAGGGCTACTCTCTGGTAATGGTACACTTCCTATATCTCCCCCTCTCCCCGTCCCTCCCTCCCCCTCTCCCCGTCCCTCCTTCTCATCTCTCTTGCCCCCCTCATTCCCTCCCCTGTGCTTGAATGGTGAAGTTGAAGGCGTGAATATGTTCGTACATATGATCATGGCATTATTAGTACCATTGCCTGAACTGCCAGCATTTGAACACTCACTTTGTCAGAAGATGTGTGTAAGGCTTGCTGCATGCTGATTTCCTTCTCTCATATCCCTACCAGGAGGCGCTAGATCGTAAGATAGCCGATTGTCGTATCTTCAACTCTTACCACGACTCTGGTGTCATCATTATGACGACGACATACAAGTTCTGGATAAAGAGTGACATCACCAGTAAATCCTCTGCCCGGCGGCTCGCCGACATACCCGGTGAGCTTCACTTCATCCAACTCCGCCTTGTGGTGATGTCACGATACCACTGTGTATCGCGATACTTTACTCTGCCTTGCAGTTAGTCTTCCACCTGTGCAATTTGCATATGTAGCCAACTTCATGTTATATCATCCGGGTCCTCACCTACTGTAGAACGAGATTTGATAGTATCGGTTTAACCGTAGTAAAAATAGCGATGGAAAATTATTGCTATCATTTGATTGCGCTGGAAACACTGCCCATTAAAACATGTGTATGGGAGTTGTCTTCTCATTTCTGGGATCACTGTCATTTTGATTTCTTCATGAGTTTGAAGAAAACGCTAACATTTTCATTGCAATCATATCCTGTTCTACGGTAGAATCCTCTAATTGACGAGGACCATCTCTCAATAACACATTTTACAGAGTTGCTATAAACTGATGTGTAGGATGTTTTATACCATTCGATTTGGGTATTTCGTGTCGGCTATGACTCCAGAGATCTATGGTAAAGAGCCGTGAACCCTGCGACCTTTTATTGAAGGTCTGAACGCCCCTCCGTCCAGCTGGATTCCCATCGCGAGGGATGGCAACATGTGTGCTCTAGTCGCGAAGGACAGCGCCCTCTGTGTGACGAATCCACTCGGTCTGTGTCAGCTGCAGGATATCAATATATCCAACCCGGATGTAATCGCTTACACGGACATGGCCACCTCATTCAATAATAAGTATATCGCCCTCTTCACCCAAACCGGCATGCTCTGGATTGGCACCACAGACTTACAGGTAAGTTGTTGTTACACGTACCATATCCATGGAGTATCATAACGAATAAATACATATGTCTACCGTAAAACTAAGAAGAAATACAAGGAGAGTAGATATGAACCAATTCAGAAACAAACGCAATCAGTGAAAGTCATTATTCTGCATTTGTTGAAGAGCACGCAATGCAATGTGGTGTAAAAAAAATGGAATGAATATTTTTCAAAAGTTTCATACAGTTTTTACACACGCTCGATTGCAATTATTTTTAATTATTTTATGATCGATAAAATCAATAGCTTAGAACAACCTACAACTACAAATTTAATGCTAACACTATGTAACACAAATTCTGACATGTTTTCTCACTCTGATAGTCGGAGAACACACGTACTGTACGGATATCAATGTTTTTGTCTTACATCACATTATCTCCATCAGTTCAAGAAGCGACTATACAGCACTGACCGGTGATGTAACTGACTGTTATAGAGATGTTTCTGTCAGTTTGAGAGTGGCAGACAGAATCGACCCACCCAGATGGCGTGGTGTGGCAGTTCAGCTGTTTTAATATACTGGGAAAACCTGGATTTCCTAGTTGTCGGACCCAATGAAGACAGTGTGTCATTTGACCTCGACCTGCCAGTGTTGATCGTTCCGGAAATGGATGGTGCGAGGCTGGTAGCCGATGACATCCACGAGTTTATAGAGAGAGTTCCAGGTCAGTGATGTCTGCTCTCGCCTGCTCCTGTTGTCACTGCTATACGTCTGATATTACGACGTTCTGTCATTCACAGACGTCACCACAAAGATATTTGATATTGTGTCGGTTGAACCCGGTGCGTATCTGTTTGAGGCTGAGAGGAAGTTTAGGGTAGGTATAGCTTTGTACTCGTCTAGTGAGGGTCAGCAAACAGAATGATCTCTTGATTCCTACATCTGCTTGGGTATGAATCATTGCAGCAGCAGAGTAAGGAAGCCAACGACTACCTCTCACTCATACAGGATCAGATGCCATTCGCTGTGGAGCAGTGTATCGAAGCTGCTGGTCACGAATACGAGCCACCTCAGCAAAAAGAACTCCTTAAAGTAAGGGAACACAACTCCCGTGTTTTTAGACTCAAAATAACAAGTGGTTGACTACCTTTTATCTTTTTTGGTGTGTTTTAGGCAGCTTCGTTCGGAAAGTCCTTTGCTAACACATCAAATCCAGACCAGTTTTATCACATGTGCCAGACAATCCGTGTGCTGAATGCCGTCAGAGAATACACCATCGGCATACCTCTCACCCTCAAACAGTATCCTTCTACACTTCATGCATCCTCCCTACCTCCTTCCATACCCCCATCCCTTCCTTCCTTGCTCCCTCTTTCTCGTCCCCTCATTCCCTTTTTCTTACCCCCTCGTTCTCGCCCCCTCCATCCCTCTTTTTTGTCTCCCTCATTCCCTCTCAATCTCGCTTTGAAGTTTGAGTTCTTCTGATTTTCAAAACTTCTGGCTTCCAACTGAATCCTGTCTATGGTAGTCAGTGTTTGTTGCCTTAGCTACAGAAATCAGGCTGAACCTACTGAAGGTTGAGACGTTGATCGACCGTCTCGTATACAGGCAGCACTATCTCCTCGCCAGGAAGATCTGCCAGTATCTAAGGCTAAGAGATGTTGAGATGAAGATATTGGCTCGCTGGGCTTGTTATATGGTACGGAGAGTATCCCCCCAAACTTTGGGAGACCATATTTGATTCTTGGCTACAGCTACTTTTAAGAGTTCACTTTAGGTAGAGAAGAGCAGAGAACCTGATCACGTCATCGCTGCTAGCATACAAGAAAAGTTGGGTGATTCCTCAGGCGTCTCGTACAGCGAGATAGCCACTCAGGCTATCGACAGCGGAAAGAAACAACTAGCTGTAATGGTGAGTAGATGATGTGGTCTGTGTTGCTGTGATTGGTTTTCAAAGCCATAGTAGACGTAGACATTTCTGATGTGCATCATGAATACTGATTTATTTTTTGATTTTGTAACAGGTAGTGAGCGTGGGTTAGTCTCAGTCTCTGCTTGAAGTAATTGTATCTGGTACCGACCGAGACAAACTTCAATGTGATAGTGCTGCTGGTCTATGGCCCATTACATAGACGTAGATATTACTTTGTCATCAGAGTGTAAGCTCGTGCATCATCCTCTTTCAAATGTCTATCACTATGGTAGTGTGGCAACTGGTTTCTTGTGTAGAAATCGCTTGTCATCGTTGCTCGCCTGCCATGTTCTGGCTTCTTGAAGCAATTGTCTGACAGGTTCTCTTTCAGCTGCCATCCATAATCCCAGGAGCTGCACAGTGGAAATAGATATTTACTCTCAGGGATTTCCTTCACTCTCGCTTTTAAATACTGCCTCCTGCCTCTTTCCTCCTTGGAGACGCCATCAAACAGAAGTCTCTTTGTGTGCTCCCCAACTGGAGCCATATCCAGTATCTGGTGCAGTAAAATATTGGCTTTGAGCTATTCTAACAATCTTCTGTCCGTAACCATGACAACATACCTTAGTTGAGGGTTTTCCTGCTAGGATTCCTTTCACTCTATCCACAGCTGTCTTATTTATACCATCATAGAAAGCTCTCAGGGATTTCTTCTGGTTATTATTTTGCAGAGGTGGTAGTTTTTCTGTTGTGTTGAATTTAATGGTGTTGTTTTCCAGTCTCCTCTTCAATACCTCGTACCTTTGGGATGGCCCTGCAAGTAAGAGTTAGGAAATCATCTTCAATGCTTCCGCCATGCAGCAAATAACAGCCAATAACAGCCGAGATTCTCACCTTTGACAACATCCTGCTTCGTTTTATGGTTCCAGAATAGCCTGGTAACGGTCTCTTTGTCTACGGTCTCCTGCCATATCCTACACTGGCGTACACTGTACAGGTCGACGGGAGGCATTGGACTTGTGGTTCATTCACTGCAGACAGCCTAGCCTCTCACTCGCCTCTGTTGTGTGTAACGCCAGCCCAATAGCTCATGGAGTATTGTTGAAAATTCTGTAGACTATGCTCACTCATTGGGTGATAGGTACTAGGGCCACAGTTGCGATCGGAATATGTTTCCAAAAAATTCATGACTTGTGTCCGACCAAACAACCATTGAAATTTTTGTGATCACGTTTTTGCAATTGTGAAATTTGCAAAAAATTGCAAATAATCTCCTCTTGCAAAAACATTCCCATTTACAGTGTACCTCTGGTTGATGTAATGTACCAGTACGTATACCATAGTAAGTATAAGTATAAGTATACCAGTGTAAGTACTTATATCCATATACTAATGTAAGTAAAGGTTGAGGTCTTACAGCGTCAGTTGCAGACGGTCTGCAGCCACTTCCAGGAGTATAGGGTACAGGCGAAATCAGCAGTAGAGTTTTATATAGCCTATGATTCACTGCCAGCTATATCCAGTGTAGTAGAGACTTCCTCAATCTACTGACAGTAGAAATAGCCTGAGTTACTGACTGCTAATACTAGCACTGTGGGGCGTGGCTTTATAGCCATGGATGTTAGTTTAAAAGGCTCTTTGCATATACATCTTTATGTTACACATATGTGTATAGCATACAACAATTCCAGTACTTGCACATAAGTATGCTTACATGCGCTGGCTGCTATGGTACGTGGCTGCTATGGTACGTGGCGACGATCCACTCTTCCCCAGATATCATCCACTCTTTATTTCACAGCAGAAGCACTAAAATAAACCCGAATAAATTAAAACAATGTTCATCATTTTTGTCATTTCTAGCTTGTGATTTTAGTTGCTAGAGCACGAGCCTCGGGTGTTTGCCCAGATCCCTCTCCTGATGAAGATAGACAGCTATGACACTGCTCTAAGGAAGGCTATAGAAAGTGGAGACAGTAACCTAGGTAAAGCCAACTCCTCATATCAATCAGTGAACATTGTTTCTCACTCATACTAACTAATGGTCTAACTGTCTGTTGTATCTGCAGTCTATCAGGTGATCTTTGATCGGAAGGACCGACTGAGGAATATGGCTAGCTTCCTGTTAGAAATTGGCAAACACCCCGAGGTGTTGAGTCTAGCCATGAAGGTAAAACTATCTGCCATATTAGGGATGCTGACCACAGACCACATCATCAATATTAGAGTCTATGACTGACAGGAATCCCTCAGGTTACCAGTGCGAGATCAGTAGCTTACGTACTGAATGCATGCCAACCTTGACCTTGACCAAATGGTAAACTGAGAAATGTTTGCAGCTCGAAATGTTGGCATTTTAGTAATGTAATTTTACGAAGAAATATGGTGAAGGTTTGTTTGTGGTTTGTTTGTGAAAGGTATTTGCGGTCATGCCACAAAAATCTTAAAAGTTTGAAGTGATGTTTACGTTAGTCATGTGGTACTGTATGGTATGTATTGTGTCGCAATCGTTGTCCTATTTGCGATGCTGATTGGCCATATCTATTTCTTCAGTACTACCAGTCGGAGAACCCTGAGCTATTGATGAGTCTGTTCAAGCAGGAAGACCACCATATGGATATGGCTACGTATAATGTACTGGAAAGTCTGGACAGGCAGGTAACTCATCGTCGTGTTCCTGTTGATGACCGGCTCGCTGTCATCCGCTGGCAGGTTTCCGTGACTTTTTGTAGGGTTTTGATGGCAAGCGGGACAGTCTTCTGTCTGCACAGCACAATTACCGAGATGCTCATGACGATTGGGCTGTGAAGGTATGATACCGTTACCTAGGCAACACAGCTAGCTTTAGATTCAGATTTATTCGTACATTCAGTATCTGAGAGATAAAATGGAATGTTTACAATAAAAATAAAAGGCAGAGAAACACTGAATAAGTAAACAAAATCCATCTAAGATTGCTGTGCCATAAAATACGGAAAAAATGAGTCGCACGTTTGGTTGTTTTGGCTCGTGGTGGTAGAACACAGTGAGCTTACGGAAGGATGTTCGATTAGTGTTGACTTTGATTCTGTCGTGTAGGGGATGCTTACTATTGTTAACTATTTTAAAAAAAGATTCTTGCTAATATCATATATGAAACTACTGAGCGTAGATCATTCTAAAGCCTCAAGCCTCTCAAGATAGTTTAAGTCTGGTAAAATTATACGTGTGGCATGACGCTGGACACGTTCCAGTCCTTCCTGGTCAACTTTAGACAATAGAAAATACCACGCCGGAGCAGCATAGGCTAAAACAGGTCTTATGTTGGTACAGTAAAAAGTGTGTAAACCATGCTTATCCATACCTACGATTTTTAATTGGCGCAGTAGAAAAAGTCTAGAGTTGGTTTTCGAAACAACACTGTCTACATTGATACTAAAAGATAGATGACTGTCAATGTAGATGCCTAGGAACTTGATAACGTCGGATGGTGAGATGTTGAGAGTGTTAACAGTGAGTGGAACCTCAGACTTGGCGTGGCGATTTAGAGAGATGTTGATGATTACTGTCTTTTCGGTGTTGAGAGTCATACTGTTATTCTCAAGTTGCATTCCCACTGCGCCGATAGCCTCCGGCCGATACTATAATCTCACGCATTTGCGCGGGGTCAGAGGGCTATCCAGCCGGTGATTTGGCTTCAGCCG
>ERZ1740065.3251-NODE-3251-length-10161-cov-15.998813_pt1 | contig 10161 bp, 8 predicted proteins | sample MGYA00581738_ERZ1740065 | MGnify/ENA primary metagenome ERZ1740065 (study PRJEB43018, sample SAMN04849749) | marine metagenome | isolation source: floating plastic debris | place: Pacific Ocean | collected 2008-09-01 | study: EMG produced TPA metagenomics...
TAATCTGAATCTCACCTGAGTAAAAAGTCCTGTTAAATAAGCTTTGGATTAAAAAATATTTTATCTGAGAGAGTTTTAGAACTTGGCCCACAGGTCAGACCATACGTATTTTCTGAAAGTTTTAGGTAGCATCAGCTACCTAGAAAAAGATCCTGCTAATTACGTTTCTATGGCGGCTATCACTTGCTGAGCCGTCGCTGTCCAACCGACAATACCGCCCTGGGCTCGAATCATAGCTAGGGTGGCTTGCTTGAATTCAGGAAAGTAGCTTTCGGTGGCGTCTTCTACCAGTAGGCATTCGTACCCCCGGTCGTTGGCTTCTCGCATGGTGGTTTGGACGCAGACTTCGGTGGTGACGCCGGTGAAGATCAGGTGGGTGATGCGGTGCGATCGCAACTCCTCCTCCAACCCAGTCCGATAAAATGCCCCCTTTCCAGGCTTAGCAATCACCACCTCATCTGGCTCCGGCTGCAGTTCCGGGATAATCTCATTCCCCGGTTCCCCCAACACCAAAATCCGACCCATGGGACCTTCATCGCCAATTTTCAACGTGCCTTGTCCCCGGTTTAGTTTGGCAGGCGGGCAGTCTGCCAAATCCTCTCGATGCCCTTCTTTAGTATGAATAACCAGCAGCCCCTTAGATTTAAAGACCTGTCGCAACCTTTGCACAGTGGGGATAATGGTCTGCAACCGAGAAACATCATTCCCCAACGTCTCACCAAACCCACCGGGCTCCAGAAAGTCTCGCTGCATGTCAATGATAACTAGGGCTAAGCCGTCGATGGGTAGCTCATAATCATAGGGTTGGGCAGTAATCACCGGCATTTAATCATCGCCCCCTTTGATAACAACCGGTCTTTCCCAAATAATCAAGACGATACAGCCCTCATCACTGGCCACCTGATGGCTTGACCCCGGTGGATTAATCACCAACGTACCCGCCGTGTGATTACCCTGATAATCTCGCTGGGCACCGGACAGCACCACAATGTGTTCGTAGCCCGTGTGGTCATGCTCCGGTACTGTTGCCCCAGGCTCATATTTTAATAGCGCTGCTGCGGGGCCCTGGTGACCATTACCATAGAGACGATGAATCTCAATGCCAGGGCGAAAGGCTTCCCAGACAAGCTGGTCCGGCTGCTCTGCTAGCGAAAACAAATTAGATAGAATCACCGACTTAGGCATTTGCCCCCAAATAGACTACCGCTAAATCTGATAGGGGCATTGCATGCAATGCCCCTATCAGATGTCTTTATCTGGACCTTTATTTTTGTGCAGTCCCCTTAATGCCCCGCCATCCGCTGACCAATGAGGCTCAGATCAGCTTGAGCAATCTCGCTTTCATAAACAAACCTGCCGTCACTGATAACAAGAATGCGGTCCGCTAACGCCAGCAGTTCATCCAAGTCTTCACTCACCAACAAAACCGCCACCCCTCGATTACGAGCATCCACAATAGCGTTGTGAATAAAATCAACAGCCGCAAAATCTAAACCAAAGCAAGGATTAGCGGCAATTAACAGCTTCACCGACTGCGATGACAGCTCTCGGGCCAGCACCGTTCGTTGCACGTTGCCCCCAGACAGATGACTGACCGGCGTTTCCACCGTTGGCGTTTTGACCGAAAATGTCTGCACCAGCCCCTGGGCCATCTGTCGCATGGCCTTTAAAATCAACAGCCAGTTCCATCTAGCCTGGGGCGAACGGTCAAAGGTGCGTAGGGCCATATTCTCAGCGACGCTCATGTTGGGTACACAGGCGTTCCGCAGAGGCTCTTCTGGCAGAGCATAGACCTGATGTTTAAACATCTCGGCTCGGGTTGCTGTGTACCGCTCACCGTTTACCTTCAGGTGTCCGGCGGTAGGAATTCGCTGACCCGCCAAAACCTCCACCAGCTCTCGCTGACCATTGCCAGAAACTCCAGCAATCCCGACAATTTCTCCACTGTGAACGGTCAGATTTATCCCCTCCACCGCAGATAAACCATCATCTCGATTGGCATGAATATCTACAATCGAGAGAACGGGCGGGTTACTATCAAGGTCAATTTTATTAACCGATTTAGTCTCGCGAGCTTTACCCAGCATCATCTGGGCCAGGGCTTCTACGGACAGATCTTTAACAGCCCCTTGCCCCGCCAGCTGACCCTTGCGAAGTACTGTAACCTCATCTGCAAACGCCTGCACTTCTCGAAACTTGTGGGTTATGAGCAGAATACTAAGGTTGCCGTTAACAACCTCCGAACGTAGCAACCCCAGGACCTCATCAGCTTCCCCTGGGGTCAAAACCGACGTGGGCTCATCCAAAATCAGGATGCGGCTTTTGAGATAAAGCTGTTTGAGAATTTCCAGCTTTTGTTTCTCCCCAGCTGCCAGTTGAGCCACAGGGGTGTGCAAGTCAACCTTAAACGGAGACTTGTCAATAAAAGCCTGCAGGTGTTCAGACTCTTGCTTCCAGCTAATGATCGGTTGCTGGTCGTAGCGGGCCAATACCAAATTCTCTGCCACGGTCATGGCGGGCACCGATGTAAAGTGCTGATACACCATACCAATACCGCAGGTGTGAGCGTCTTTAGGGCTTTGAATAGCCCGTTGCTGTTGGTCAATTAATACCTGGCCAGAGGTGGGGTGATAAAAACCCATGACGCATTTTACCAAGGTACTCTTACCGGCACCGTTCTCTCCCAACAGAGCATGAACCGTCCCTGGCTTTAGGGTCATTGATACCGCGTCAAGAGCCGTAAAACCACCAAACTGCTTGGTCATGTTTACCACATCTAGCCGAGGTGGCGTCTGGGTTTTGGCAAGACCGGGCAGCGCTGCAATATCCATGGTCTAAGCCTTGATTGCCTCAATTAGATCAGACGATGTAGCGACCGCACCAAAGACCCCCCCCTGCATCTTGATCATTTTCAGCGCAGCTAAATAGTTACCGTAGTCGGTGGCTCCGGTACAGTCCGAGAGAACTAAACACTCATAGCCGCGATCGTTGGCTTCTCGCATGGTTGTGTGCACACAGACATCGGTGGTGATGCCGGTCAAGATAATGTTTTGAATGTTTTTGCGCCGCAACAGCAGGTCGAGGTCAGTGGCAAAAAATGCACCTTTACCAGGCTTGTCGATCACGGTTTCACCAGGAAGCGGGGCGAGTTCAGGAATGATGTCCCAGCCGGCCTCACCTCGCACCAAAATGCGACCGCAGGGGCCAGGGTCACCAATACCGGCACCAATCTGTCGGGAACGCCACTGCTTATTTTCAGGTAAATCTGACAGGTCGGGACGATGCCCCTCGCGGGTGTGCAAGATGGTATAGCCCAGCTCTCGCATAACGCTTAGCAAAGTTTGCAACGGTTCAATGGGGGCACGGGTCAGGGACAGGTCGTAGCCCATTTTGTCCACGTAGCCCCCCTGACCGCAAAAGTCCGTTTGCATGTCAATGATAATCAGCGCCGTATTATCAGGACGCAAATCGCCATTGTAGGGATAGGGATAGGGATCTGAAGTTACGTAACGACCCATGGATAGTGCATCAACTACACAGCAGGCATACCATTTCTGTCTCTGACCAAAATGTCCACCATGAACTAAGCTGCAAGTTTACCAATAGCGCTGAACTATTTCTTGAGCAGCTGCTGTTTTAACCGTTCAACGCGCTCCAGTAAACTCTCGTTGGACATCCGGGCACTGAGGCGCTCTACCAAAAGGGGAAAGGCCAGAGGGGATGGCCGTTTTGTTGTTTGCCAAACAATATCAAACGGCTGCAACCGTTCTAGGGCAAGACTGAGACGCTGAAGCTCAAGCTGCTGGGTTAAGACTTCTTGTTCTGCCTGTTGCAGCAACAGATTATCGGCTTCATATTTTGAAAACACCTCATAGATTAAGGACGCACTGACCTGAAGCTGGCTACCGGTTTTACGCGATGACGGATAGCCTTGGAACACCAGATTAGCGACCTGGGCAATGCTGCGAAACCGACGCTGGGTGAGTTCTGAAATATTGAGACTGGCTCGAATATCATCAATAACGTTATCCAGCTGAAAGAAATGGGAGCGATGCGCTTGAAAAACTGTTTCAAAGGGATAGCCCTTGGGGGCTAAAATCTCAAATCCATAGTCATTGACTGAGACCGTAAAGGTGGCTTTTTGGTACTGGGCAAACCGATAGGTCCAGAGAAAGCCCAGCCCTTCATGGACAAACCGACCCTCAAAGGGAAACACATAGAGATGTTGTCCCTCGCGGCTTTTCCAGGTTTCAATTAAAAGTTCGTTCTCCTCAGGTAAATGGGAGATGCGATCTTGGGCCGCTAAAATTGGCATAACGCACTCAATTTCAGGGCTGAGGCTGTCTCCTGATTTGACCTGGGTAATCTGCTGGCGCAGGTGATGGCTCAAACAGTCAGAAATAGCTAAGTTTCCACCGGTCCAGGCGGGTACCGTCGTGGATTTCTTGCGGGTGTTTTTCACATAGAGCACCATGTCCTTCATTTGGAAAAACTCTAGCTGACGACCGGCAAAGAAAAACACATCGCCTTTTTTAAGACGAGATACAAAATTCTCATCCACGGTGCCCAATTTACGTCGGTTGGTATAAACGACCCTGACTTGTTGGTTCCCCGTAATGGTGCCAATGCTAAGGCGATGCATGCGAGAGATTTGTGCGGTCGAGACTTGATAACAACCGTCATCGAGCACTAGCTTTTGATAGCGCGGATAGGCGTTGAGACAGCGTCCGCCTTTTTCTAGAAAGTCCAGCATCCAAGCAAAGGCGGCATCGCTAATATCTTGAAATGCCACTGTCTGGCGGATAGCGGCCAGGGTGGCTGCCGGTTCAAAGCCATCGCCACAGGCTAGGGTAACGAGATGCTGGGTAAGGACGTCGTAGGGTAAACGTAGGGGATGGCGTGATTCAATATCTCCGGCCGCCAGGCCCTGGCGAAAAGCGGCAATCTCAACCAGTTCTAAGGCATTGGTGGGCAGAAAAAACACGTCTGAGGTGCCGCCGGGCTGATGGGCGGAGCGTCCGGCGCGCTGTAGCAGTCGGGCCAAATTTTTGGCACTGCCGATCTGCACGATGCGCTCCACCGGATGAAAGTCTACGCCTAGATCTAGGGACGATGTGCAAATCACCCATTTAAGGTCACCGCTTTTGATACCGGCTTCAATGGCCTGGCGTTCGGCCATGGCAATGGACCCGTGGTGTAGGGCCATGGCACAGTCGGGTTCGGCAAAACTGAGGGCCTGGAACCAGCGTTCGGCTTGCGATCGCGTATTGGTAAAAATCAAGGTCGATTTCTGAGGGTCCAGGCTATCCACCAGCTCCTGAAACAGGTGTAGCCCCAAATGCCCGGCCCAGGGAAAGCTATCCACTGAGTCTGGCAAAATGCTCTGGATATGGGTGTCGCGTTTAATATCAGACTGGATAATGACTGGCTTAGTATCTAAGCCCACAGCTGTTTCGGCCGCTTCTTCTAAGTTGCCGAGGGTGGCAGAGATGGCCCAGGTCTTGAGCTGGGGCTGCAATAACCGCAGCTGAGCCAAACATAGCTCCGTCTGGGTGCCCCGCTTTGAGCTCATCAGCTCATGCCATTCATCTAAAATGACTACCCGCAAGTTACCAAAGCGCTGCCTTGCCCCCTTATAGGACAGCAGCACCGAGAGAGACTCCGGTGTGGTGATCAAAATATCCGGCAGTTTCTTTTTTTGACGAGCCCGTTGGGAGGCCTTAGTATCGCCAGTGCGGGACTCCACCTGGAGCGGCCAGTCCATCTCTGTGATGGGCTTTTGGATAGATTTCTCGATGTCGCGAGACAATGCCCGCAGGGGCGTAATGTAGAGCAGCTGTAACCCTTTGCCAGGATTTGCCAGCATATCGGCCATGGGACCCATGACAGAGGCATAAGTTTTACCGGAGCCGGTGGGTACCTGGATTAGACCACTATGACCGGCTAGATAAGCGTCCCAGGTTTGTTGTTGAAACGGGAGGGGCTGCCATTTTTGGCGTTTAAACCAGGTGAGAATGGGCGATAGGAGATTGGCCATTGCAATTTATCCCAGACGGTGGGCAGTGGCCACCCTACAGTTCCACCACAATTTCAGAAATGGGTTCGCTGCAATAGATCGAGAGCTTGCAGGCGACTTCGACAGCTTCACGGGGTGTGTGGCCCAAGTGTAGGGCGGCTTTAGCAAAGTCTTCACCAGCCCCCACGGCTTCAAATTCGGGGACTTCGTAGATATCTAAGCCGCCATAGGTACGGAAGAGTTTTTTGTCGTAGGCAATCAGATAGTCGTTTTCTGGGGCATGTCCGGTGTCACGTTTGTGGATCCATTCACGAAATTCGACAAAGAAGTCGATGACGGCCAGGCGGCTACCATCTACGGGACGATGATTGCGGCTAAATAACTCCATCATGGTGCCTTCATAGCCGGTGCCCGTACTACCAATGACCAGGCCATTTTGCTGAAACAGCTTATTGTAGATAACTTCTTTGTCGGTGGCTTTGAGGTAGCCGGCCACCAAAATGGAATCAGACGCAAACACAATGGCGTCTTTAGTTTTACGGGCAGCAATGACGGTCATGGGAGAGAGTCAAACGTTACGAGGGCCACTTTAGCAGGTAGTCTGGGGCAATAACCCAACACAATTGGCACAATGACTGTCACATGTGCCGATTGTTAGTTGGACAAAGCAGTTTAGTATTTTGAAAGCGGGCGTTGCTGATCCTCGGGATGGATTTTATCTGCAAGATGCTGCCGTATGGCACATCTAAGCGATCGGTTTATCCTCTGCATCAGTAACGGCTGAAAGCGTAGCTGTAGCAACCAGAATGACGCCCGAGATCCTGGATCAGTTTTTTTCAAAACCACAGCAGCAACAGTATGTGCAACGTCTGTTGGGTCGTGTGGGGTTAACCCGGCGACGGGCGGACTGTTTTGTGCGGTTGTGGGCCTATTTACAGCTGAAGCAAACCGACTCACCGGAGTCGTTACAGCAGCTAAAGCCAGTTGATGTCTGGGTGGATTGCACCTGTCGTGAGGCGGCGGCGTTGTTTTATGCTGAGTCTGAGCGGGGCAGCGAGCGCTCTGCGGGGATGATGTTGGATAAGCTAACGGCGCTGGGGCTGATTCAAAAGCAGTTTGATGGCAATACAATTGCGATCGCAATTCCCCAACCCCCAGAACTCCAGCAGACTAAGCCCAAACCCGCCAACGTCTTTGCCGACCAGTTTGACCCTCGCTGCGATGCGATTCCCGTGGCTAACCTGCTAGCCAGTCGTTACAACTGGATGAACAATAACACCGCCGCCGTGCCCTATCGCATTACTGAACTGCTACGACAGTGGGCGGAGGGGTATAGCCGGGGTATGCGTGTACTACGGCGTAGCGACAACCTGAACCCGGTGGGGTTTTGTTTGCTTTACCCCACCACCCGCGATTCTGAAATTCACTTTTTTGGCCCACCTAATAAGGGGCTACACCTGAGTGGTATTGCCACTGACGACCCGTTTACCCTGGCGGTACCGGGGGATGATAGGTGCCGCGCTGTCTTTATTCGTAGCTGGAATATTTTGCCTGAGTATGAGGCTCAGTCGCTGCTGCTGTTGCAGGATACTCAGACCACACTACGGGCTATACAGCAAGACTTTCCTAACCTGTGTGATTTGCATACGTTGATTATTCATCGTCATTATGAACCGTTGGCGACCGCGCTTGGGTTTCAGAAGACGGGGTTGGATAGTCAGGCGGCGGTTTATTGGATGTATTTGGCGTTGGATCGGTTTTTGGCGATTGATATGGAGGATTTGCCCCATCGGGCTTTGAATTTGTCGTAGGTTGGCTGGGGGTTAGTAGTAAAAGGGTTGGTGGAGAAGTAGCGTGTGTTGCTTGGGGTTCCTCCGAGCACCCCAAACCCCTTTGGGCAGGGCGGGATGCCGCCCTACAACCCTCATACTGGGATATCCCTAGTAGCATTAGGCTGGGGGTACGGCGGGGTCGATTATATTTGTTTTTGAGCTTGACTGAAGAGAATTTAGAATCTGGAAAAGATTAGTTTTGATAAAAGTCAGCACCTTTATTCACAAAATCAAGGGTGAAGGCCTGAGTATGATCTGTGTCTGGTTTGAAGACGCCGGCGGCGGACATGTCGTTGAAGAATGTTTGCCAGCGTTCGTTGGTCATGGCTCCAATGCCTTTGGATTCTGCATCACCTGAGATGGCGATGCCGTATTCTTTCATTTTTTCTAGACTGTAGGCTAGCTGTTCGTCGGTCATTTCTGGGTTGTCTTGTTTGATGAGTTCGTTGCCTAATGTGGGATCGTCGAAGTAGCTATACCAGCCTTTGATTGAGGCGTCGACAAATCGCTGTACTAGGTCGGGGTCGCTGTCTACAATTTCTTGACGGGTTTCGATGGTGGTGGCGTAGGGGGTGTAGCCGCTATCGGCGAGGAGAAAGACAACGGGGTCAAAGCCGCCTTCTTTTGCGATCGCTAATGGCTCAGAGCTTAAATACCCCTGCTGCGCCGATGTTTTGTCAGCTAAAAAGGGACCGGGGTTAAAGTTGTAATTGCGCTTCATGTCGTCAGTAAAGCCATATTTAGCAGCTAAAAAGGGCCAGTAGGTGACGTTGGCTGCCTTTGAGATAAAGATAGGTTTGCCTTTCAGGTCTGCTAGTTCCTCAATGCCCTGGTCAGGGTGGGCCGTGAGAATTTGCGGATCTTTTTGGAAAATAGCCGCTACGGTAACTTTGGGAATGCCTTCTTCAACAGCTTTAATTGCATCCGAGGCATAGCCCATAAAAAAGTCCACGGCTTTACCCATCAGTAGCTGGGTACCGTTGATTTGGGGACCGCCCATTTGAATGGTGACATCAAGACCGTATTCCTGATAGATGCCCGCAGCAACGGCCTGATAGAAACCACCATGTTCGGCCTGGGCATACCAGTTGGTGCCAAAGGTAATGGTTTGCAGTTCACCCGCCACCGATGGTTCTGGGGTGGCAGCTGGGTCCGTTGAACTGCCACAGGCGGCCATTAGCCCAGTACCCACGGCTAAGGAACCGTACTGGATAAAGCGACGGCGATTAACTCTAGTCATGACAGATACCTCCGTATTGGTGTGGGATGTCATACGGTCACGCACGTCATCCAGTTACTTGGTCAGCCATTTTATGACCTGGTGTCCCAGTTTTACCGTATTGAGTCGATCAATTTCTCGAATCCCGGTGGGGCTGGTGACATTAACCTCAGTTAGGTATCCACCAATAATATCGATGCCGACAAACATGAGGCCATCCCGCTGCAGTGTCGGGGCTAGCTGTTTGCAAATATCCAACTCCCGCTCGGTAATATCCACCTTAGCGCTGCGACCACCAACCGCCATGTTGCCTCGAAATTCTTTACCCGTGGGGATGCGGTTGACGGCTCCTAGGGGCTCACCATTAAGCAAAATAATCCGCTTATCGCCGTCTTTGGCCGCGGGCAAATAGGCTTGCACCATCACAGGCTCCTGGCCCTGTTTGGTACTGATTTCAATCATGGAGTTAAAGTTGGGATCATCGTTGCTGAGGAACAAAATACCTTCTCCCCCCTTTCCCCCCAGGGGTTTGAGCACCGCTTTACCACCGCAGCGTTCCACCATCTCCCGGATGACGGCTTTGTCTTGGCTGACGATGGTATCAGGAATAGCCTCAGTGAATTGGAGGGCATACATCTTCTCATTGGCGGCCCGGATGCCCTGGGGTGAGTTGATAACCTTAGTTTTGGCAGGGTCAATGTAGTCGAGGATGTAGGTGGCATAGAGATAGGGCACGGTGACGGGGGGGTCCGTGCGCATAAAGACGGCATCCATGGTGTCCAGGGTTTGCCATTGGGTATTACCCAGGACATACCAGTCGGGAACAGCATCCCAGCGGTTATCGCCGAGGGTGACCGGGGTGAGGGTGACGGGGGTCAAATAGGCCATGGCTTTGCCCGCAACGACACCCATTTGCTGGGCCTGGGTGATGTAGACCTGATGACCGAGTTCTTGGGCGGCTTCCATCAGGGCGACACTGCTGTCATGGCCGGGGTCTAGCTTGGCAATGGGGTCAATGATAAATGCAAATTTCACAGTGTGGACAGATAAGTGGGTCGGTTTGATCTTGCCATGGGTTGGTAGACTTCGACAGC
>ERZ1740065.3252-NODE-3252-length-10161-cov-11.820800_pt1 | contig 10161 bp, 8 predicted proteins | sample MGYA00581738_ERZ1740065 | MGnify/ENA primary metagenome ERZ1740065 (study PRJEB43018, sample SAMN04849749) | marine metagenome | isolation source: floating plastic debris | place: Pacific Ocean | collected 2008-09-01 | study: EMG produced TPA metagenomics...
CCTCCACTAGCTCTCCTCCACTAGCTCTCCTCCACTAGCTCTCCTCCACTAGCTCTCCGCCACTAGCTCTGTGTAGGCCTATATAACCAGGTTGCTCAATCCTTTCGTTATTTCCGCAAGCAATATCCTCTTGTAAAAAAGTGGCTCATCAAAACCGAATTTTGTTTTCTATTATATTGATTATGTTAAGTTCATTCTGAACACTACATGTAGATGGTATAGGGTTTACCTGTACCCGCGTACCTGTACATGTCATACACTGTTGCCATGCCAGAAAGAAAGACTAGACTATTGAATGACAACACTTGTACAGTTAAGTTGTAGATTTTGTAAATACATGGTAGCCTTATTTTAATAAATCTGCTTATATTGACTCAGACACAGGTTCCAGAGTATCCAGAGGGAGATTCAGTTGTAGCGAGGGACTGATTGGTATTGAAAAGAGGAATTAGGATTCCAGAGATCCCTAGTTCGTGTGACATATGCTCTATCTGTAGCCAATAGAATGAAGGCTCTAATGCCATTTTACTTGCATTCCCATTCTACTAAAATCAGAACACAGCCTCCCCCTGTATGGACCTTCCTTCTGCTTATAACTACAGTGCTAGCTAGAGCTTGCCCTTTGTTTTAGATAGCGGAATACCCAGCGACCTGTACATGTTGTCACATGACTGACAAACTAGGCTTCATTCAGCTGCTCGAATCATTGCTGTCCTTGTCATTAGCAAATGTGGTAACTGCCCTGCATGTCACCATTTGATGCAGTTATTTACACACCCAAAGGTGAACTATAAGCTTTGAGGTATCGCTTTGATCCGAAAGACCACTCGCTTTGCTCATGGAGTACGATTGTAGTCTGTTCTATTCATGGTGGCTTGATCATAGAGTGCCAACTTGCTGTCATATGTTAGGGATGTCAGTTTTACTGGCTAAGTGGGAATTATGTAGAGGCGACGTTCGATAACCACGTATCGTATCCGCAGGACAGAAAAGCAGTTTGATTGTACCTAGTGTCTTCTCAACCGTATTTTTTTCGGGTCTCATTGATCGATCGTTGTGTGATTAAATTGTGGGCGTCGTTCCGCGACGGAATGACGTCACGCCCGAATAAAGTGTCGCGGTTGGATTTTGCGACATGCATTCTCGTTTTCGTTGGGAACGTCCAGTTTCCGGATTCTGGTAGAGTCTCATTACAATAGTATCAGTGCTGTAGTGTATATTCAATTAGAGCTATCTCCTTTAACCTACACTGTACTGACAGTGACAGGGACGAGAATGAAATAAATAAATACTCCGAAGACTTTAAACGTATCTATAGATTGATATAACAAACAATGGCGACCTCAATCAGTGACAAGCTCTTTCCAACAGAGATGACCAAGTAAGTGAAATGAACTATTTCCTTATGCCATTCAACTCAATTGTGAGTATCAGTTGATTGTATACTATGATGATAGGGAAGATGAAGGTGACTGGATGCAGGATGATCAGTCAACAGAATCTATTGAGGTTAGTAGGTTTTTATAAACCAGCAGTCAAATTGTGATGGTGAGAGGCAAAGTCTCACTTGCATATTCTTTGTACCACCAGGACGAATTTGAGGAGTATGACCAGCAAAGTAAAGATGGCAGTGCTTGGAAATCTCAGTTCCCATCCTCACAGGTTGCAATTAGACCAGACTTGCACGCAGCTACTCCTCAGCTCTCATCACTCAAACCAAGATTCCTTTCTGAACTGGAGGAGTTTTTGGGCAATGAACTCGACTCACTAGGTGTCACAGCTGTCAAGCCGAATGAAACTCGCCTGCAAGTAAGTGTATATTTGAAATACGGGGCTTCCGATTGCATGTCACTGTGAACCTTCTTCTACAATCCCAGGCGCATAGAGAGGCGTTTGAGTACTTTATTGAGGACTTCAAATCTTACAAGCCAATACTTGCTGCTATCAAGAATGAGTATGAGATGATGTTAAACCATCAGAATACCTACATTAAGCAGCTAGAGCCACTCAGACAAATGTTGGTGACGGTCACTGAAGAATGTGACAAGCAGATCATGAAGCTGAGAGATGATGAGAAAAATGGTAGTACTTTTTTCGTTCATTTGCTGAGAAATAACACTGCAATGGGTTCTTACATGCAGCACATTTCTATCAGCAATCAGGCAGGTGAAAGCTGATAATGAGGGTCTGCAAAGTGTCATTGACGGCATAAAAAATGACCAGTTTGCTTTACAAACGCAAGTTGACAGGCTAAAGCAGAAAATCTCGGACCAGTACGATCGATACAGAGCAGAGGTAGGTTTATCTAAGGAATTATTTTATCTCCCCGAAGTACATTACAATTACAATTACAATTACTTGTGATCTCAGGCAGACACCCGGAAACTTCTGGTGTCAGACATTAATGACCTGCGAGCGCAGCAAGAGGACTTGCTCTACCAACAGCAGCAAGCTAGTAAGAAAGATAAGTCAGAAGACCCCGTGGCCATCAGACAGGCTCTTAAGTACGTCCGATTTTATTCACTCGCTGTAAATCATGGTTCACTATCCACAGCGAGAGATCTATAATTTGAATTTTTAAAAAGGGAATCTAGAGGGAATGAGCAGCAGGCCTCCAGGCAAATAACAGATATCATAGCCAACTATGGTGATGTCATACCAAAGGATGATTATCTTCAACTTCAGCAACAATTTAAAGAGTTGGAAGCAGCAAATACCAAGAAAATATCGGAGTTTGATTCCTTGAAAGAAGGTCATGAGTAAGTTTGTCCCTCCATCACGTTCCTCAATCCGACATCTACTGGCAGGTTGTGTATGATGAGAGATAGATAGGCAGCCTTGTGAGTATCGATAACTTGTACTCGATCATTGCGAGTGTACACTTCAATGTTTTACAGAAGTCTGATGGAGACGCACAAACAGGCCATCCAGCAGAGGGATGAGCATTATCAGGAGAGTGAGCGTCTACGTCAGACAGCCACTCCACGACCTGATTGGCCCGCATGTGCTGAAATCATCTCTGGAGGTTCATTTGCCTTTGTATTTCTCTTAGCAGGCATGCAGTAGGCCATAGATAGTAACTGGTAACTGCGTTTAGGTAAGACACGATGGGCTGAGCTGAGCAATGGAAAGAATAGTGATGACATGGTTGGAATCCTGCTCTCTGAGCTAGCTGGTACGGCTGGCGATCTGAGCACAGTGGAGCAGTTCGATGGCCAGGTAAGTGCACTTGTATAGCAGGCAGGTAAGTTAGGGTATCAGACACTGCATGATTGGCTGATTGTTTAACCTATATAGGGCCCCGGAGAGAGCGTTCCTGCCCACCTGCGGTTTGAAGGAGTTGTGAAGAATAGGAATACGAGTAGGCGTGACATATCTCTACTGGTAAAGGAAGTCTGGAAGGAGAAATATCTGGCTGATATTCAGGTAATATTTCTACTGTACCGGTCTTCAATGCTGCCATGTATCCGCAATCAGTGTGGATTTATGTGATTTAGACTCTCCCTCAACGATCGTCACTCTCTGAATTCTTCATCAAATACCTCAAGAGTAGATTTACGAACGAGAAGATGGCATATGAGTGGTCTTACAACACTCACTACGCTTGCTTGAAATACCAGCATGATGAAAAGATCAGACTCTTCTATGGAATATTGAATGAAGAAATTGATCAGGAACTTTACTTTACTCAACTTCACTACCTGAGTGTTCTGCTCAGCTTGCTGCAGAACGGGGTATCGTCGCAGGAAGAATTCCGGAATATTCTAGCCGGGCTATTTGTTAAACCAAGAACTGAGGAGGAACTCGATCTGTTGGTACAGGCTGCCCAGCTTGAGCTAGAAGACACAGAAATCAGCGAGGATCACCAGCGACTCCTATGTGAGGTAAGCTGTAGCCACGACAACGAATTGTTTGTAAGGAATCATCTTTATCATATCAATGACTGTTGTAATCATGGTGATTTCCATAGGCTCTTGGACCTGATAGTAAGGTAAGATTGAACTAGCAGCACTGCATGAGCTAGACTAAAATCGTCAGCATAGACTGAGACTGACTCAAAACTTACTCTTGTGTGATGGAGGTGTTATCACATGACCAGCGTGCTTACTCACATAATTCATGCAGCAACACGGTGCTTGCAGGTAGAACTATGTCTAACTGATCTGTGGTCTCTGTCATTCATTCAGTACCCACTCCAATGCTATAGCTGACTGCTAGATTGTCTCCCTCCGTAAACCACAGCTCAGTTATGCGGGAGGGAGAGAAGAGTAATTTTGCCGATATGTGTGCGCATAGTGTGTATAGTTATCTGTTGCTATAGAAATGATTATGTTGCAGGATGATGAGGGAAAGTTTGGACCATTCGTGGATGAGCTGAACAAGCAGCACGAACAAGTGAGGAGTGACTACATCAACGGCATAATCGCTAACTTAAGTCAAACGTACGTATTTCTTATGTTTAAACTTATACCCTCTTTCTTCATCATTCCTCTCTTTCTCTCCCTCATGCCCTCTCTTATGTTACCCGTCTTGTTCTTCATATCTTTCCCTTCGCTCCCTCACTACCTCATTATCACCTTCACGTTTTATCCTAAAGCTTTCTCTCCTCCCCAACCCCTTTCTCTCTCCTCTTCATTCCAGGCCCTCATACCCACCTCTCTGTCAGGTTTTGACAAAGGTTGCACGAATCGCATGTTTGTAGGTCTGAGACTGTGCGGCCAGCAGAGCTCGAGTCAGCAATCTACGAGAATGATAAAGATCTTGAATCCAGTGTCATCGAATTGCTGCTGCTATTTGCCTACAAAGTGAGTGGGCGGTCAGAGCTGGAGTCGGCAGAGCCTGTCACCAGGGAATTCATACACAGTTCATTCACAACCAGATATATTAAGAACTTCTGTCAATCGTGAACTCAATCAACATGACCATCTCACACCCGCTAACCATAAATTTATACCATTGTACCCATAGCAACTACATATATATATGCATGATGATTTGATGATCATTATCAGTATGAGGAATACAACTTCTAAGGAAACATAATTTTTATTGTTCGTATAACATGAACCATAGAGATTGAGATTGAATAACCCGTTTATTCAGATACACACACATGTAAAAGCAGTATGCAGTATTGTCATATCATGTCTATGTCTATGTGTATGTAGTACACTAATGATCTCCTTACATCAGATCATGATGCACTAGTACTAGTGGTCTAATCATGTCAGTGGTCATCTCTGTTGGTACGATTAGAGTTATCGTATCTTTGCATTTTAGTCCTTTATTCCCTAGACTATAGAGGGCGGACCCGAAATAAATTGGGCGGAGCTCCAGCGCCTATTTTAGATTATTATGTCGGATTAGTAACACATCGATTAATACTGGACGAAAATCAGCCACACCAATAACAACATTTACCCCTTGCAGTGCTTGATGAAATTAGATTACATCTGTATTTCAGTATTTTACTAGCATACACGTTATAAAAATAGATATTATCAATAAAACTGTGGTTCTAATGCCGTAAGTATGAAACGTTTTCCGCTCGTTGCTCCCCTGTTCATCCTGGCTCTTCAGTACCCGGACGAAAACAAATCCAGTCACGTTTTTGCAGGTACCTGCCCATTTCTGTGGTCGCTTAACGCTTCAGTTGTTTAATGTTTATGGCATTACTTGATCTTTACTTAAATTATTCGGTTATGTGGTATGGTAGCATGAGCGAATGCAGCTTTAGACTCCTGTGCTACTCTTGGTGCGTCAATTCCTGCTTTCTGTTTATTTTTTGGTCTCAAATCACAACTCTTCGGTGTAATAGAGTCTTGTATTTACTGCTGGCCGGTCAGCGATGCAAGCCGTTGAAGAGAATTTGAAGCGAGAGCGTATGTTTGCTTGTGTAACGATAGTCTTTCATCCACTCCAGCTTGAATGCTTATGGACGAAGAAGAATCGGCTATGAAATGTTTGTCGACACCAGATGATAGTGATTTGAAAATAACTAGAAGTGAACACCCCTCGTGTAATGGTAAGGAATCTATTTTACGGGTAGCTGCCAATCTCCTGTCTATCGGCTGTCCTAGGCTGTCTTGGGGTGCGCTTAATGACCTCACAAGGGCCGCGTGTATGGCTTTTTAGGACTTATTATGACTAATTAAGAACTTCTTCGTTTGTCTCAGACATACTAGAACTTGTGACCTATGACTTTTCAAGACATGAGGCCCGCCTTGTGCTGTCTTCATGGCTTTTTATGACTCTGTCCTGTTGATTTCAAGACATGAAGTCCTGACAGGTTCTGCATGACTTGTGCCTTTAGGACTTCAGTTCAGACTTCGCTCTAGCCAAATCATATAATTTTCTGTGCATTCTAGCTGCATACAGCAAAGCTGTGATAGTCGTGATAGCCTCAAAATAAATAGCCGGCACTCACAAACAGATACAATGATAAGCTCCAGTTTGTCTTTCACTTTTGTCTTTGTGAAAACAGTTGGTGCATAAGAACACTGCTGGGAAATTTAATGTCTCTAACTATCTCATGTGCTAGAATTGCGAACCACCTGCAAAGTAACATCATAGCATCAATTCAAAAGTTCATGGTTGATGTGAAAAAATAACCCACAAGCAGTCAATAAACGAACATTAGCAACAGATCCACTGGAAACTTGGAGCTGGGAACTATACTGGAGTTGTTCATTGCATCTGTTTGTGAGTGCCGGCTATTTATTTTGAGGCTATCACAACTATCACAGCTTTGCTGTATGCAGCTAGAATGCACAGAAAATTATATGATTTGGCTAGAGCGAAGTCTGAACTGAAGTCCTAAAGGCACAAGTCATGCAAGACCTATCAGGACTTTATGTCTTAAAATAAATAGGACAGAGTCATAAAAAGCCACGACGACAGCACAAGGCGGGCCTCATATGTCTTGAAAAGTCATATGTCTTGAAAAGTCATAGGTCACAAGTTCCAGTATGTCTGGGACAACTCAAGAAGTTCTTAATTAGTCATAATAAGTCCTGAAAAAACCGCGGCCCTTGTGAGGTCATTAGGCGCACCCCAAGATAGCCTAGGACTGAAGATTGACAGTTACGTTATGTCCAGTGTCTGTCTCAATTTTACCGGCAGTCAAATGAGTGTCTCATTCCTCTTCAATTTAGAAGATTTCAGCTCCCCGATCACCTTTACCAATGAAGATGGTCAGACAATATTGGTGACGCTAGCAGGTGAGTGTATGAATGCATCCTTGTTTCTTTGCAAACATGTGCTCATTTGTTATTTAAAATTTTGAAGATCCAATAATATCGGACCAGGAAGTCAGTGTAACGGACACATCGGCAGGTGAATCAGTTGACCAGCAGCCAGCAGTTCTCGATATTCTCGTTACGACGGTCAATGAGGTTTGTTGTTATTGATTGGTTACATGTCATTTCATTTTGTAGTTACGCATGAACACCAGTCTCTTTCAAATTAGCATGCAGAAGTCCATCATAATGGAATTAACAAGACAGAGAAGGATAAAATTGGTATCTCCCAGAACTGGATAACATCTAAGACTGATAAGAGGGTGCTACAGGATCAGGGTCATCGCTGGAAACAAGGTCAATGGACGAGTGAGGAGAATGAGATTCTCAAGCGCAATATCGACCATTATTGTGAGGTGTGGATCTTCGTGTTTGGATGTTCAATAGGAGAGAGAGTTATCCGTATTTTACCTGAGCTGCACTAACCACACTAACCGCACTAACCACACTAACATCATGCTGTTCCTATTGCACATTAAAGCAATCTTCTGTCATCTGTAGCTCGTTGGTCCTCTTTTTCAGACGAAAGGAATCCCTGACCCGAACTCGATCATCTTTGAGATGTCCAAAGATATGAGGAAGGATTTCTATCGCGTGATAGCGCAGGGCCTCGATAGGCCGCTCTTCTCCGTTTACAGAAGAGTAATCCGGATGTACGATCAGAAGAACCATCTGGGCAAGTATTCGGCAGCTGAGATAGCCAAGCTGAAAGAACTGCGAGCAATACACGGCAATGACTGGGCCAAAATAGGAGCCGCTCTGGGCCGGAGTGCTGGCTCTGTGCGTGATAGGTGTCGGTTGATGAAGGACAGCTGTACGTATGGTACGTGGCATCACGAGGAGGAGATGAGACTGTCCAACGCTGTGTACGAGCTGAGCGGAGCACAACCTGGCGAAGAGGTCCACCACGGACTCTGCTGGGCCAACGTCGCCGCGAAAGTGAAAACACGTACAGAGAAACAGTGCCGTGCTAAATGGCTCAACTTCCTCAACTGGAAACAGAAGGGAGGAGCGGAGTGGTCTGGCGCCGCTGACGATGCCATCCTCCTTGATAAGTGCGTCACTCATTTGTCTTCTCTTATTTTGACCAACCGGACACTCCTGTACTTGTGATTATGGATTAGAGAGGTATGAGGCTGGAGAATTGGGGACGACAATTTCCAATATGAGAATCTCACTCCTGTACAAGTATATAGGCTATCGGTTACAGGTTATAAGTTATCAAACATTGATAACTATATGTTTGGTATCGGTGTCTCTGCCAGCCAGTAGGAGTCGAGTCGCTCTAAGAATTGTTTGTATCCTTTGTTAGAATGTTTACCGGCGGTTGGCCAGGCGTTAGTAATGTAAATCTTCTAGTCATTGCTGTCGGTCAGCGGCGCTGCTATCTATATTACAGGATAATGGCTACTCAGGTGAACGACGAGTCTGAGGTGGACTGGACTCTCCTCTCCAAGGGCTGGTCCAGGTACATTCTTACTGTCACTAGCCTCACTGTATGTATGCAGATCTGACTGCAGTCCACATACCGGGGCTACTGATTTTGAGAGCATTGGTTTGGCTGAAAATTAATCTACTCTACATGTCACGTAAAAGTAGTAGTATTAGTAGTGGTAGTACTCATACTAGCAATAGTACTGGTGGTAATAGTAGTAGTACTAGTAATAGTGCTAGTACTACTACTAGTGATAGTAATAGTACTGGTGATAGCATTAGTATCATTTTCCAGTAATATCTTAACTCTTAAGAGGAAAACAATTTGAATATGGTATGACAGAAACATACATGGGCTTTGAGAAAAGTGATTGAGGAATGATGGGAGGTAGTGAAATAGTGAGAAGGGAGTGAGTGTTTGTCAGAGAAAGCGCGAGAGAGAGGACAACTCCTAAATACACAAAGAATTAATCTGAGGCAGGCGCCACATGTAATGGAATGGCAAATGTTGTGGTATACAGAGGTTTTACAGCATCACTGATTGCAAAAATTGTTGTCAGCAGTATTTTGAGACATTGATACACTCTCATGGTGTACTATCGTCTATGAGTATCAAACCTGTATGACGTATCCCGAGGCATTGTCGCTACGAATGAACTCATTTACAACTTACACTGCGTAGACTGCCTCGCATATTATGCGAGAGTTTCTGAACGGATTGTGTAAACAAAAAATCTCAGCTATCCCATAATGCATTTTCTCGGCCGAAATAAATCCCACAATGCATCATTTTCTGGATGCGAGAAACTGGTGCATCTTTAGCCTTCAAACCGCGTAGAAAATTCAGCCCAATTCCCCCATCCATAATTATCGTCAATAGATGCGACCTTGACACTGAGAAATATGTCAACACACCGTAGGCTGTCCCCGGCAACAATCCATGACGTGAAATGTTTACACGACCGTACACAATGGAAATGAAAATTTCCTCGTGTAAAGATGTGATGGGTAGCTTCATTTACATGATGGTAGACGATCATTTACTCGACGCAGTCGCATCAAATATCCGAAAGCGCCCTTAGTGGCGGTGTCTGATTGGTCGTCACTATAGTTGGTTTATTGGCTGACGTAAGTCAGTAACATCATTTTTAGAACCTCACACTGCTATTATTTTGGCATCAAATCGTTCTACTGTATCAGATAACTGATAACGACAGAAGTGTCCGCGTTTCCTCCAAACTCATCACGAAATCTATAATAAGCTATAATATACATAAACTATAATATACATAAGCTATAATATACATAAGCTATAATATACATAAACTATAATATACATAAACTATAATATACATAAACTATAATATACATAATCTATAATATACATAATCTATAATATACATAATCTATAATATACATAAGCTATAAT
>ERZ1740065.3253-NODE-3253-length-10158-cov-11.952093_pt1 | contig 10158 bp, 15 predicted proteins | sample MGYA00581738_ERZ1740065 | MGnify/ENA primary metagenome ERZ1740065 (study PRJEB43018, sample SAMN04849749) | marine metagenome | isolation source: floating plastic debris | place: Pacific Ocean | collected 2008-09-01 | study: EMG produced TPA metagenomics...
ATCTAACTATCTGTTACTCACACCCCCCCTCTCTCTCTCTCTCTCTCTCTCTCTCTCTCTCTTTCCCTGCCTGTCTGTGTGTCTTACATTTCCAGCTCTATACCATGAGGCTTTCTCATGTAGATTCTACTAGCTCTCACCTGAGTGTTAACATACCCTCACCTGTCAAGGTTGCCCGGCACAAAAGCACTGTTATTTCAACAGCTAACATAGAAATCAGTGCCCGTTCACTAGATGATGTGCGGCTGCATATAATACAAGGTATGAATCCCGATGCTGCCATTCTGTGAGATCTGCTGCTGTGATTTGGTTGTGCCGTACTGTCACCCTCTGTCTAGTGCTTCACTCTAAACTCTCCTGCACTACCATATATGGAATGTCTGCATCAACCTTGGTCAATGTCACAGTCCGGGCTGTTTTAAATTTCACTCCCTATTTCCAGCTCCTACACACGGCACAGTGGACGAAGGACGGCATGAGTTCAGTTATCGTGAACTCGCTGACGGTCTGCTCTATCAACATGACGGCAGCACTGCCAATGACGATTTCATTCTGTTACAAGCGAGCGATGCTACAGACACCAAGACCTCTCTACTCTCTGTTGTTGTGGAGGTCAGTGACAGTTTGTTGACTAGAATCATCGTTCATACAATGGTGTGTTAACGAGACGTCTAATGTCGGCAGGGCAACCAGGATCTCACTCTCATCGTTAACAAACCTCTGGACGTGATGTTCGGACAGAGAACTGCCATAACCTCAGACAACCTGCAGTTTTCCGTTGACTCTACGATTTCAGATGAACTAATACTCTATAAAGTGCAGATAACTCCTAAACAAGGTACTTGGTTCTATTATGAGACTAGTACTCCGTTCATACAGTCACACTGCGTGGGAAGTAGATGAAAGTGTAGCTCTGACTCTGGACCACACACAGACTGATTGATGCTGGTTGGTTGATCCACGTTTTGCAGTTGTTCACATTGCCAACTGGCTGATAGAAAATCTCTGCTCCCTATCAATGGGACTGAAAGGCCCAGTAATAAATGATAGCACAAATTACTGTAGTTTCTTTGTTTAACCTGACTCAAGATTCGCCTGACTTGTTTTCTTTTAGGTTCATTGGTTGCCGTACTGCCCCAGGTAATCGGCGAACCTCTGCAGTCAGGCTGGGCTGCTCTGCCAGGCAATCTCATGATGAGAGAGACTCTAGAATTCACTCAGGGTGACATCAATGACGGGCTGGTGTTCTACCAACATCAGTCTGATGATGGAGCGGCCGTTGCCGACTCGTTCTCTTTCGTGGTGAGTCACTGAATGTCAGTCCTTGTCACTCATTTGGGCTGCGACAATCGTGCTGTAGTGAAGTTTGTGTGTGTGTGATTGGTGTTTATTTATTTTTCTTGGTATCACACTATCTGGCCTGAAGGGACTAGTCTCTACACTGTATCAGCTCACTAATCTCTGCTCTATTGACTGACAGTGAATGAACTAACAAAGACTGAGCTCATAGGGCAGGCGGTTAGCCTGTTCCTATTGTTAATTACACTGACTTCAGCTCTACTCACTTCTGTTGACAAATAATATCCATGTTGCTTATTCAGCGGGCCCCTTGTTGTCTATTGCAGGTTTATTACAATCAGTCGAGTGATAACTTCAACAACAGCGAATTTTACATAAATATATTACCTGTGGACGCAATCGAGGCGCCGAGTATCGTAGCTGGAGTCAGCCTCAGCCTGCAGGTTGGTCAGCAGATAGCAAAGCCATGCTGTTGGGGATTTTCCGTCAGAGTGTTCATTGTGATGCTGTGTATAGGTTTCTGAGGGAGAGACAGCTGTCCTGACCCCAGAGCAGCTCTCATTTGCCGATGGATACTCTTCACCAGATCAAATCTCCTACACAATAACACAACCCCTACTCGAGGGTCAAGGTCATCTGGAACTCGCAAATAACTCCCAGTACAGGACGTCAATGTAAGGAACTTAAGCTGCGCATAGCTCTTATTGCTTTTACTGTCATAATCTATTAACTGTATTTCTGTTTAGTTTCACGCAAGACGATATCAACTTGGGGTTGATCTCATACCGACCTCCAAGTGACCTTGAAGTGGGACTGAGTAGTGAAACCTTCATATTCAGATTCACTGGTAAGATCAGCAGATTTTATGGACACCTTGAACGGAATCTGTCTGTTTGTCCCTGTTCGCCTGCTTCATATTCCACCAATTTCCGCTCAGCCGCAGCTAGTTGTGGCTAGTACGTATACATCGTGAATTGTGAGACGAGTCACCAATGTTTGGTTTCTGCAGTGTCCAATGAGCTGGGAAAGAGTGTCTTAGAACAGTCGTTCGCTATCATCATCCTTCCAAACGACAACAAAGCACCATCTGCCAGGGATCCTATCGCACTCAATGTGGATAGAGGCGGGATAACTCCTCTCACGGATAACATATTGGCGGTGGATGACGTTGATACTCTAAAAGAAGCTATCAAATTCTCCTTGGAGCAGCAACCGCAACATGGAAGTGTGATGAAGGTCGACGGTGTTTACCGGACAACTCTGCGAGATGGTATGCACCGCTGTAACTTACTCTTACTACCATATTTGTAGTTGCTTGTGTTTGCAGAGACTCCTTGCAGTTTATCATTGTATTGATCACATTGGTGATAGACTATTGCTTTACTTTCTTACAAGTCTATGTAAACATACTAGTATATGAGATTGGTAGATGTTATGTATGGTTGATGTATCACGTTTATCTACATCATGTGCACATAGTACCTCAGTGATTGGAGATGGAGCTGTTGCTGTGTGATATAATGTGGTGTTTGAGCAATCATCTTCAATGTCATTATATAATCCGTATGAGGTGAGCATCAGCTGTGACAAACTGTGAAACTTGTTCATAGCTTAGAATCTAGATCTATGCCAACGTTGAGGTACTGATGTCATCATCTAGGCGTGGCCATCTCTGACCATCTCTGCCACGGGAGCGCCACTGATATGACTGATGATGATGGCTAGCCTATGATCAGTGCTAGATGCCAGACATTTAGCGTTTCATGTACATAACACAGATTTAGGTTCTATCAGTAGCAAAGAGGAGGTGCATTAGTGATGTTTGGTAAGAGAGATCAACTTCTAAATTTGAGCTGATCTCAGCATTATAAGTGATTGGAGAAGTTTTACTTACTGCATTTGATATCTAGTGAGTGATTGGAGGAGTTTTAGTGGCTGTATTTGATATCCAGTGAGTGATTACAGAAGTTTTAGTTACTGTATTCAATATCTTGTGAGTGATTGGTGGTTCTGTTCGTGTAGGGGACTTCTACTCATACCTGGAGGTCATGTCAGGCACTTTGTACTACGTCCATGACGGATCTATGGCGCTGAAGGACATGTTTACTCTTAGAGTGTCTGATGGCAGACAAGACAGTATCGTGGCGATTTCCGTCGTTGCGCAGTTTAGTGATGTTGATGCTCCAATGAGAGACCCGACAGCGAGTATGAAACTCAGTATCAATGAAGGTCAGTATGATAATCATTTACTTATCACTGAACAGTGTGTAGCCAAGGGAGGGGGAGTGAGTGCTTGGTGGTATGATTGGCTGAGATCTAATACAAAGTGTTGGCTATTTGCCATGTAATTACAGAGATTCAAACACTCATTGGATGGAACTTTCTCAGTAACAATATTGATTTCCTGAGTTGAGGCTAGGTAGGTATGGATTTATGGGGTGGTCTTCATCTTCACACCTCCTCCTCCAAGCTTGTAATCGTTCTCTTGTGAAAAAGTTGTACGTAGCCAAGTTGTATGCGCTGAAAGTCTGTTTTCTCTGCAGGTGAAGAGAGGCAGCTGACACAGTCTGTTCTCAGCTATAGAGATGTAGTTATAGCAGACCCAGTTATATACCACCTTGCCAGTCAGCCTCAGTTTGGGCACATGTACGCTGATGGCATCGCGCTGTCTATAAACGACACATTCAACCAATCACAGATCACCTCTGGTCTCATCAGGTACGACAGGGAATTACAGGAAATGATGTCATGTTATAAACAGCATTCTAATGGAGCTGCTACAATAGCTATAGGGCAGATGAAGAAGTTGGAAGCATTGAGGTGTTGGATGTCATCCATCTGAATGTCAGCGATTTGGCAGGAAACACAGCCTCATTCCAACAGTTCACCATCGCTATCGCTGCCGAGGACAACCACCCTCCTCAAGTCACCGTTATAGATGACATGGAGGTACTTTTTCCCAACCTGAGCTGCTACTGCCCCTCACATTGCGTCTTCCATCTTCTTTCTGTCTTCATTCACTGGAATCAAAGCCTTTGTGTTATGGTTTCAGGTTGGCGAAGGTGAGAGACAACAACTCACCCAGCAGCATATCTCAGCCACCGACCCCGACAGTATTCTCACTAACCTCATGGTTGTCATCGACTCTGTACCCACTGTCGGAGTACTCAAGATGATAACAGTCGGTGAGGCTATAGGCTGTCTCTTCGCTCTGGGGGACGAGGGGGGACTGTATGGGTGGTTAGACTAGCCCAGAAGGTCAAGGACTATGTTGATGAGTTGATTGATTGCCAGGTGGTGTGGACGGGTTGCAAAGCCGGCAGTCGCAGGTGCAGATGTTTCTGCTGAGTGACCTATATGCCGGGCTCGTTTACTACGATCAGGACGACCACTTGCGGAAGGAGCCTCGCAGCGATTTCTTCTGGTTTCATGTTTCTGACGGAGTCCAAATATCTCAAGTCGTGAGATTCAACATCACCATAGAGGTATACCCACACACACACAGAATTTCATTAGTGATTTGTAGCTGATCGAACTCATCAGCAGTTGTCTCCTCTCTGTTCCAGCCCAGAAATGATGAGAGACCCGAGATAATGACGGACACCCTATTCGTGGAAGAAGGGTCATCCGCAGCTGTCACTAACAGCTGTGTCTACATCAGTGACATAGACACAGAATTTGGTGGCTCGCCTTCAGCTGACCACATGGTCACTGTTGTGATGATACCGCGAGATGGTCAGCTTCTCTGGACGAACGGGTCTGTCATATTTGATGGAGATAGATTTACATTACACGTGAGAAATCTTTCCTGGTTCCTCCAGCTCCTATCTCAGCCAAGTTCTGGAACTTAACAGATTGATATTACAGGAAATGTATGGGAGCATGATCTACTCTCACAAAGGCGGAGAAGAAGTATCCCAGGATTCTTTCACGATTACAGTTTCAGACGGATATTACGATGACACGCGGACAGTTCCAGTAGACATTGCGCTGCTCGATGATGAAACGCCGCGTATAAAGATAAACGACGGCCTAAGTTTGAAGGTATCAGCTGGTGCCTTGACTAGTAGTCAAAGCAATCCCACAATTCTCTGACAGCCCTTACCATTTATTCCAGGCTGGACAAATAGCGATGATTGACAGTACAGTGCTGTTTGCCACTGATATAGACTCCGATGACAACGCATTGAACTTTACCATAAAAGAACCTCCCCGTCGCGGTCAGCTGATGAGGGAGGGTAGCGACAGCATCACTCACAACGCTGTGTTATTCAGTTCGGAGGATCTTAGTCTAGGTATCATTGATGAAGTTACATTGTATAGAGCAATTGTATAGTAGTGATCAGTGAGATGTATCTGGTACTATTTGCAGGACGAATCAAATACAGATTAAACCAATCACTGGGAGAAGAACCGTTTGACTCGTTTAAGTTTGATGTGATTGACAACAACGGCAATACGCTGATGGATCAGACATTCTACATCGACATTATCCGTGCGTGGAACTTACCTCCAAATAAACTCTGCTGCTCTCCATAGCTATGTCACAACCTCTGGTTACTATTTCACAGAGGACCGACAGCCGCCATCGATCCGCATCAACACTCCACTGCTGGTAAAGGAGGACAGCTTCGGACCAATCACAGCCTCTCATCTCTACATCACCGACGCCGAGGTGGAGATGGACCAGCTGGCTATCGGTGTGGTGAAAGAACCCAGACTAGGTCAGGTTGTCATGGAGGATGACAGAGGCAGAGGTATCGTGAGACAGCTCTTTATTTCCTCCGGCTGGCCAAAGGGATGGGAAATCCAGAGTCATTACAGAGTTGCACGCTCCATCGTTCTGATATGATGGTACTATGCGAAGAGTGTTTTCAAAGCTACATTTTATATATAAATTTTTAGTAGCATGGCACAATGCTTTTGCTTCAAGACAGATTAGTGTGTGAGCTAGTTTCAAACAAGTCTACAATGCAGTCCTTCATTTTGATATTCTCAATTAAAAGCAGATGCTGGCTGGCTATTTGTTTCAGAGACCATCAACCATCTGACCAAATAATTCTATACCTTTATGGTTCTGGGGCAAAAACACGATTCCCTGAAGACTTATCCTTACATATATATATAGCTAGATATACATTGTTGTGTATAAGGAGGGGTGGTATCAAACCCTTCCACTCAACCATTGCGGTTTGTGAGAAGTAAGTTAGTTTACCCGATTCCATAATCACTATTTCAGCTCTGCCGGTCACCAATTTCTCGATGGCAGACATAGTCTCAAACAGGATATTCTATACCCACCATGACGCAAGGGAGGAACATGCTGATGACTTCGTGTTCACTGCCACTGACAGAATGAACAGCGTGAGTTCCGCGTACCCCTTTGAACCTTTCATCTCTGACCTTGTGCTGTTACTAGCAGCTTTCTAACGCAGGTAACACAAGTATTCCGGATCAGAATCATTCCGGTAGACGACTCACTTCCTGTCGTGTCTGTCAGGAGAATGTCTGTTCACGAGGGGCAGGAGAAGATAGTTTCTGAGTTTGATATTCATGTCACTGACAACGACACTGCGGTAGGGATGAGACCTCATACCTCCATTGTGTATTAAGTAGCATATGTAGCTATTGTTAGTAACTATCCTTCTTTGCAGAATGATGAGCTGCAGATCATGCTAGTGGTGCCCCCAGCTCATGGGGTGATCTCTCTGAAAGATGATGCCCTGGACAATGCAAGGAAACCGTGTCTGGTTTTTACAATGGCTGATATCTATGAGGGCAAAGTTGTCTACCTACACGATAACTCCGATACCAGCTCAGACAGCTTCACTTTTGTCGTGTCCGATCAAACGAATGACGGCTTCTTCGTGGAAAGAGATAGTAAGCTTTTCAGGACTACTGATGCCGTGGTATGTTTGAGAGCAGAAATTTCATTTTGGATGCATGTGTAACACGAATGAATAAACCAGCAATGTACGTAGGTCGAGGAGATAGACATCGTGCTGGTTGACGATGGCATCCCTGAGCTTGTAGTCAACACCGGAATCCCTTATCTTCAGCCTAGCGTGCCTAATCAGAAGGTGGGTTTATTTTGCTAACAATTTCCTCGCATTGTCAGACGTCTCTGTGGCGCAATCGGTTAGCGCGTTCGGCTGTTAACCGAAAGGTTGGTGGTTCGAGCCCACCCAGGGACGACCTTTTTTGCAACTAATTCGAGCCTTCCAAGAACGACACTGAATTTGGTTGTTGGCTGAAATGATAACATTGGTTGTTTTAGGTGTTCAGTATCATTGATCAGTCGAAGCTTTATATAGCAGACGAAGACACGGAAAGCAGTGAAATAGTGATGAGAGTAACTGAGTTACCAAAGCATGGTACCATCTACAACATGAAAGAGCAACACGTTGTTTCACAATTCACTCAGAGTAAGCTTCAACTTGTCTTTTTGTATGTGTATTACACCCAGAGTCATCTCTCGTCCTCCTCTCGTTGCTGATGTCTGTGTATTTCACATTCAGTGAGGCAAGATGATATGGTGGTGGCTGGCGGCTGATGGTTGTCTTGTTGCATATTTTGAAGGAGATGTCGATGGTGGATTGATTGCCTACCAGTTACACAATGCGGATGGGCTCAACGAGATGAATGACAGCTTCACATTTGAAATTCTGGATAGTCGGCCGAACACAGTCTCAGGGAACCAGTTCTCCATCCACTGGTCACGTCTGCAATTCCTGTCTGCAGATGTGATAAATGTCACGGAAGCAACAAAGCTGGTAGAAGTGTCTGTCGAGAGGCAAGGCTCCCTCTCTCAGGTCAGTCCTCTGGTCCAGCTCACACTTACACCTCTCATACATACGCTTACATCTTTTACACGTAAACTGCTAATTCCGATTGCAGATGTCTGCAGTGAACTGCTCTCTCACCGGTGGACACAGCGGCAGCCATCTAAGCGATGTCACTGTCCTCACTGATCAAATACAGTTTGGTCAGGGGGAGATGACTGCAATTTGCAGGTTTGCTGTAACGAATGACATCGAGTATGAAGGGATTGAGGAGTTTGAGTTGAGTCTTATCGCCCCAGTTAGAGCTCTGCTCGGCAGCCCGTACAAGACAAAGCTTATCATCTCTGACCCTGAGGACGGTTCGTACTCGGACTATCTGTGCTGATATAATAGCGCCTCCCCCCTCCCCGTTTTATATTGACCGCTGATGCTACGATTTTCCAGAGCCGATTATCCAGTTTGCCGAGGCGATAGTTGCTGTGAATGAATCCATCGGGCTTGTGTCAGTACCCATAACTCGCGTCGGTGACGTCTCTTTCAAGCACTCCGTCCTCTGTTCCACTCATCCAATCACAGCCATTGGCAGCAGCGGCAGACAGCTAAAGAGTGGCACAGATTATCTCAGTCTCACAGATCATGTCATTGACTTTGATATCGGAGTCAGACGACGTAGTTGTGATGTCGTGGTATGTTGTTGTATGTATGTTCTACCGTCTGCGAGGCATTGTCTAGTATCGATGTACATGTCCGCCATTGACAGGTTTTAGACGACTCCTTCTATGAGGGTAAGGAGGAGTTCGAAGTGCTGCTGACCAGGGTTTCTGGCTCAGCAGCTATAGGAGACTTACAGAAAGCAACAGTCATAATAGATGGACCAAATGATGGTAGGTTACAGCCTTCCTATTGGCTGCTGGCTATACTCGTAAACAGCTCCACACTGTCTAACTTATCTCAATACACAGAGTCAAGGATAGTGATGGTGGATTCAAGTGTGCGAGTTTATGAAGATGAGCAATACGTCGCTGTTACTGTTATGAGAGAAGGCCTCGATCTTGGTAAATCGGCGTCAGTCTGGTGTACGACCAGAATATCTGACCCTGCCTCTGCCACTCCCGGTGTCGACTACGTACCGATGTCACAGAAACTGCAGTTCAAACCTGGCCAATCCCAGGCGGTATGTACGCCTGTCTGTGAGTGTTGGTGAGAAATCCCGTGTGAACCAAGTTTACTAATATGATTCGCTGCATTAACGTTGTAGGAATGCAGGATACAGATCCTGGACGATGACTTTGACGTGATTAGAGAGGGAATAGAAAGATTCGAAGTTTTCATCACGGCTTCAAATGTTGGCTCTGTGATTGGACAAACTGACACTACGGTGATAGAAATCGATGATACAGACCTGGACTGTAAGCTCACTAGCAGAATATTCCAGCATCTAGTCTTGAATACATGACTTGCACCACATGTGCCTCGTCTGTATTGCAGTACCAACAGTCGAGTTTGATGCTGCGAAAGTGACTGTCAATGAAACGGCTGGTACGGTATCTGTACCAATCAAACGGTCTGGAGATTTGAGCTGTAAGGTGTCTGTCATTTGCTACACGAGGCAGCAGTCAGCGTCTGTCATGCAGGACTACACAGAACGAGTGGGTGTCACAGTCTACCATTTCTTTCACTGTCTGATTGTTATTTCCCTAAATGATTTTTATGCCTCATTTTCAGACGCTGACCAACTCATCAAGAATTGTTATTGCTGCTGGACAGCGGGCAGCCACGTGTGACCTTGACATTTTGGATGATGGTCAGTATGAGATATCTGAGTATCTTCTTCTGCGACTTACTAAGCCAATCGGATGTGCCAGTGATCTGGGTGAAATCGATGTGGCTGTCGTAACCATCGAGGATTTGGAAGACGGTATGTTCCAACTGGTTGATTCAATTCAATATCACCTCCATATTGATGTTTGTTGCTCTTACCACTCCCTCTCTCTGCCTCTCTGTCTCCTTTCATTAATCTCAGTCTTTAAAGAAAAAACAAAATATAAGGGGAAGGGGGCGAGGGGAGACGCGGGGG
>ERZ1740065.3254-NODE-3254-length-10158-cov-11.621697_pt1 | contig 10158 bp, 9 predicted proteins | sample MGYA00581738_ERZ1740065 | MGnify/ENA primary metagenome ERZ1740065 (study PRJEB43018, sample SAMN04849749) | marine metagenome | isolation source: floating plastic debris | place: Pacific Ocean | collected 2008-09-01 | study: EMG produced TPA metagenomics...
CTCTCTCTCTCTCTCTCAACATTAATTTTGGTGCATCATCATTTGTATTCATCTCATGGTTTCTTGTAACTGACAAATGGAGCCAAGAAAACTTTGCCTTCAGCTTTATTTCATCATCACGTGGAGCGACGGTTTTTGTTCAAACTCGAACCCGTCACTTCGTAACTCAACTGGATTTTCATTATGTCGCAAGCCCTCCATCACAAACTATTTGAGTAACTACCCTACACTGATCTGTTATTCCGCTCTGTTTGGAAACCTCTTCTGTCTGAAACAACAAAAAATATCAATTAAAAATGCAATGATTGATATGGATTGTGAATTTTCTCTAGAGTTGAGTGAGCAATTTATCTCATTCTTTCAATCATCATAAACTACTAGTACTACTACTACTATCACATGTTGCATATTTCAAGATAAGCATAAGGAATCTTATGAAAATCGAAACCAGTTGACACAAAACTGATTTTAAACTGAAAACAAACTTTATAACGGAACAGATTAGTAGAACTGCTTCACTGACGAAAATAATTGGTGGTCTTGTGATGTGCCAATTGGAATATTGTTGTATTTTGATGCAGTTTTGCCTCATGGTACTTCTATAATTTAGATTTATTTGTGGTGACTATTATAATTAAGAATATACCTTCCAATATCTGCCATAATTCAGTTATATTTGTTTTTGATTGGATCATCGCTAATGGTCTATTTCCCTGCCCTGAAAGTTCTTGAAGGATTATTCAAGAATTTTTTAAGACTCCCGTGAATGTGTGTTCTGCACTCCTGCACATGTAATACATGCACACTCCCGCGTACACTCCCGCACATTGACACACACTCCCGCTCCTGCACGTATACTCCTGCGTACATATCAATGGCGGAATTACAAAAGCCAAAAAGGCTATTCATATGAGAGTTGAAATTCCATAGCTTTTGCTTTCAAGCCCAAGTCAGCAGAGATCGAGTAGAGAATGACCAGAGTAAGAGGAGCATAGCCAGAGTAGGAGGAGCATCGTGGTAGTGGGAGGAGCATCACCAACACAACCCAACAACATAATATAACACAACCTCTCTTTGACAGGTAGAATGTTCAAGTATTTTAATCGTCATCATTTACGGACAATCTTACCTTAAGTTCTGCTGCTGCTCGCCTTTCAATCTTATGGGCTCTGACATCAGGAATCTACGGGTAAAACATGAAAATTACGCTGCCGTGATTGAGTAATTCAACTTTCAATGACACTGATTCTACTGCATGTTTTTCATGAGAGAATGAGGAAAGATTGTTGCTGCACTGCATTAAGTCAATTAAAGTTGCCGTAAATCTTTGAAAATGATCAAGTCTTGTAGCAGTGCTCTAACCGAATACGATGAAATTCTAAGATAAATTCACAAAGAAGTAGGTCAATCCAGGTCATATCACCCTGTAACGCCATACACACTCTATTTAATACTTTCTCCTATTATCATGTTTTTATAATTATTTATGTTATGAGTACTTTTATCAATGATATTTTCCGTTGTTTTATATCAATCCGGTAAAGTTTCTCTCCCACTCTAAGCTCCTCTGTATGTTGAAAAACTAATTTCTGGTATAAGATTCCCACTGCTGATGAATGTAGAGACTTCAGGTTCACTTACCTCATTGTTCGGGTACACAGTCAGACAGGATTGAGATGGACTCATGTATGCAATAATTCCAATCTGTACCAGTAAAACGATGAATAGACCAGCAATCACCATATGGTAATATTTTGCTGGCGACTGGTTGGACGACTTGACAGTGGGTAGCATTGCTTCATTCATCTTACCCATCTGGCTGACTCAGTCCTTGTGGATTTACTGCAAGATAATTTGGGCAATGCTAGTAGATCGTATTGTATCAGAGAGAAACATGCAGCTTTCTCTCTCTCTCTCTCTCTCTCTCTCCACTGAGCCTTAATGTTAGATGAAAGCGTTTTAATTCAATAAATTATACAAAATGCCTTCTCAATCAGCACAATGTTTTGGCCTTATGCGTCTGCCTGGACAGTTGTCCCTGGAACTGGTTTGATACTGCTAGAGCAATGGCTGTCGTATGAATAAGGTCACCAGGAGAGCCAATGAGAACTGAGGAGCTGATATATTCTATATGCTGCAGATGTATACACCTTTGTAGGCACATGACAAGAATATTTCACTGAATAGAAATACTGCTTGAAATGCTCATTTGAAATATAGGTATTAATGATTCTTCGGTCGATCGGCCCGCCGATGAACTTCTAGGCCTACCTCAGGGCCGCCTAAGGCCCACATAGGGTGATTCTTAGAAAAGCCTAGTGAGACTTGAGGATCAGAATCGTTTACGCTGATTCCTCTAATAAGCCTCTGGGGAGTAGCTAACAGCTGAGAGAAAGTTTCACCAATGAATCGGCGTACAACTAGCTTCCATGAGGAAATACAATTTCTTTCATTGCAACACTAAGTTGCGGCTTGCTCTCCATCATGACTGTGTGCATATCGTCACAGCCTGGAAATGTCGTGTGAAGCTTCGCTGATTCATGGGTTTGACAGGTTGAGTCTGGACACAGTCTTCAGACATACTATACACCCCCAGACACATCATGTTGAAGCAGACAGATTGACGCATTGCATGGATTGAGTAGTTAGTGAACTAACGATGGGATCATAGGTTGACTCTCAGCAATTAGGCATAGGAATTAAGAAATATGACAGCTAATCTCGGACTAGTCCGTGTGAAACAGCATAGATCGGCTCTTAACTTACACGTGACTGGTATCATATTTTATAGTGTAACTGCATAGTTTAGAGCATTGAACTCGACCCATTAGATAACATAAGATAATGTAAAATGAGCAATATCGTAGCTATCATTGTCGTCTCATTTATCTCTCCCTCCCCCTCATCTCTTCTTCCTCCCTGCCCATCCCCTTTCTCTCTCCCCTCCTCCCCATAGCCGGCCAGACAGGTGCTACTACAGTGTGCCCACTCTCACTGCAGTGGACATGATTTATCTATTCACTGGACACTCCGCATATTGATCACACGCAGTGACAGCAAATGGTGGTTCTGTCTTCAATAGTAGCTGGTACACATGGTTCTCAAGTTCTTCTAATTTCTACCGAGAGCTTACAAATGTGTGCACGTCAATCACACGGATGAATGGTTTGAGGCCAACGCAAGAAAATTGTCACTACAAGAACAGAAATTTGCTCTCAATTTCTTAAGAGTTTCCTTAAGCCATTGCAATGCTTGCCCAATCAGGATTAATCAATTATTCTATGCGTGATGAAGTCATGTGGATATGTCTATTCCAGTGCTACACAGTTGACATGTATGTGAGGTAGAGAACTGGTAGAGAGCTAAGCAATCATACCTGAGTTCTGATGAAGCCGACGTCCAGCTGGTCTCTGTATTCTATGTTTTGTTGAAGATAAGCCATGGCAATCCACCACTTAACAAAGGTGAAGTGGATACAGGCTTAGCAACCCCATTCACCATGGTTCTCGGCTTAGTAACCTCATGGTCTTCAGATCTATCCGTCACTGAATAAGGGCAATGGCTCGCCTCCTATGTACCATATATTACTGAGCTCCTGAGGTATCAGCCCAAGCATGACATTGCGATTAATTTCTATTTATATCTAGATGGCATGTTATGGCTGGTGCCCTATAGAACAGCAGCCAAGAGCATTAGCATTAGCAGTTCACAAATTTCAACTGCTAATGCTTAGCTGCCATTTTAAAAAAGTTGCCATGCCTTTAGCAGGAATTACGCAGTAGCTGGACAAGTAATCAGGCTGCTGTGTCATCCAATTAGATTCAATATCTCCAAGCTTTTGACAATAAATACCAATTAGTAATAATGATAATGATAATAATAATACTAAATATCAATTAGTAAGGGATCATCCTGGTTGCGTACTAATAATATGGTTTCATATCTTAGATGTATGATGTAGATATGAACATTCTTCCCTACGCAGTACTGTACGAAATGTCGTATACAGTTTCGAAATTTATGAAACGTCAGCTGATATATTATATTATATATTATATCATACATTATAGTATATATCATATTATATATCATAGCTTACAGTAAATAAATACATCTAAAACTTTGTTTCGGTTACTCTGGTTGGCCCCTATGGAGCTAGTTGATGCGTTGAAGAATGTCTGAGTAAATGAAAAACAAAAAAAAGATGGTTGAAAAATGGCAGTGTTATTTCATTTTAAGGTAAATATCATGGATAGAGAAATGAGGGGAGACCATGACGTAGTTGACATTCTTAGTCACATTGAAAGTATTAGGATGGGAACTGTAGTGAGATTGGCAACTCTTGGTCTTAATAATGAGATCGAATGCATTGCCCCTCATCAAAATTTATCACAAATTAAAATTGAATTCAAAGGAAAGTGGGCTTTTGTAATTCTCCTGTCAATAAAGGTGCATGCGGCGTGTGCGAGTGTGTGCGCGCGTGTACGCGCGTGTGCACGCGTCTGCAAGGGTGTGCACACACATTTGTGGGAGGATGCATGAAAATTGACAGGAGAATGACAAAAAACGGAAAGTGCTTAGTGTCGCTTACATAAGATGTCGCATTTTCGCCAACAGTTTGGGGGAACTCGTCCCTTATCCCATCGTTCAAAAACCTGCAGAGAAAATTCAATAAAACCGGAAACTAAACAGCATTATCATAAAGTCATGAATGCGTTAAAAGAACACTTTGATCACCGGAGATCCACATGTACTAATCTGATGTCTTAGAATCCTGTTCTGCATGTGAAATTATCAGGAGGTAAGTCAGTTTTGAGAAGTCGGCCAATGAAACTTGTCCGTTGATGGCGTAGGTGAAAGGCTATAGCCGGTACGGCTATGTGTTATATATGACGATCTCAGTCCTAATGAAATGAAACTGATGAGTCAAATCTCCTTGACCTTGCATAGACATGTTGATACTGATGCTCAGAGGGCATGCTGACAATACAATTGTATTTTTGTGGCTCAAGTGAGATCTATGTCTATGCAAAGCCAACTTTAGTCGTCAGATATAGCGCATAGCTAACGGTACTGGCTTTAGCCCTCCACCTATGTCATCAACGGACAGATTTCATCAGCTGATTTCTTAGTACTAGCTTACCTTCTGATCATTCCACATGCAGAATGGGATTCTAAGACATCAGATCAGGACATGTGCGTGTGAATAGCTGGTGATTCCAATCTTTTTTTAACTGATTGGGTTTTTATCATTCTTCTGTCAATTTTCGCACACACTCCCACACATGCACGCGCATATTCCCGCGCATTCCCTCTCACACGCGCATACTCCCGCACGTGCTAATGCACGCCTATCGACGGGAGAAAGAAAAAAGCCACCGATTGTTTAGCGATGAGGACTGTGGTTCCTGTGACTGTGTGATGAGTAGAGATGTGGTTCATGTGGCTGGGTGATGAGGACTGTGGTTCCTGTGGCTGTGTGATGAGTACAGCTGTGGTTAATTTGCCACGTAAGAAAGATTTAGGCAGATTTTTTGATAGATGTAAAACATCTGCGGCATCAGCCTGATTCCATTAATCAAATGTCAACAGATTCGTAAGAATGAAGAATGGCAGGAGTTGATGTGCTGTCATAAATTTCATTATGTTAACCAAGTTTAATATCTTACCCGTCCAATGTTACCAATTGATCTCTTCGCTATATGATGAACTCCTGTTGCAGTTGCCTGTAGGAGAAAAAGGGAAGGAAATGTTTGAGGTGATATCCATGCAAGATCTCTATCAGTACGTAACATTACATAAAACCACTTCAAGAGTTGATTATGTTGATCACGACGACAAGTTTCACCCAACTGTAGATCCAGTAATGTTTCCAGCTTTTACAGCAGAATATAAAACTATTATAATGGTTTTGTATTTTTTGGAAACCTTAGTGCAACATCAACCTATATGAAACAAAACCGAGGATGTAGATTCGCAGATATAATTGATTTTTATATAACAAGATTGTAGGAATTTGAACAGAATAACAACTTTAATTTTTAATAAAATGGAATGCATGACTTGGTAATTCCCAATTACAATAATTTTGATATAAGATAAACGTCCTAATTGCAGAAGAACTACGTGTATGAACCATTTAATACCCTCTCACGTAACTAACGTCCCGGAGGACCCTGGTTACAGGAAATCCCCTCACAGATGGCTTTCTATAAGTGAAGGAATAAAAAGATCACTAGCTATTATTATAAGTTGATGTGCTGACAAAGAGGAAACAAGACAGAAAAGCCAGGAGAGGCTCAAATCAGATTTGGGCTTGCGGCTTTGTGGCATTTCATCAATAGAAAATAGCAAACCCCCTGGCATTAAATGAGTGAAGTAGTGTATTGTTCGGATAAATAGGAGCAGGCTAACAGACATGCACACTTCCTTGCTTACCTGTGCGCTGTTGGGTGATGAAGTTTCTGACTCATTCATTGACAGAATCACAGCAGACTGTATAAACACAAGTACAACCAGCATTCCGACAACGGTCCACGGCATGTATTCGCGACGTCTCATTTTACAACCCAACAGTTCTTGTGTTGATAACATGTTAGCCTTCTCTTCCTCCATTGGTATTTATGACTTACTTGTATTGGCTGCAAGAATAGCACGCTGTCAGTACGAGAAATCGCTGAGGAATAGTCACCAACATAGCAAAATCTTACGCTTCTCAGAATACGCAAAAAAACATACGTAAGCAAGCAATGACAGCATGAAAAAGAGAAAGAGAGAGAGAGAGAGAGAGAGAGAGAGATCATGTATACTCACAGCCTTGTAGCTCTGTAGCTTTGAAAGTTCTAACAACAACTGTATGTTCAAATAGCGAGTATATATACGGGTCGGGTTGACACCGACGCCACTTTTAGCCAATTCATGCAGGTTCCTTGGTGACTATCACTGAGTCATCGTCATGCATAACTCGGTGCAGGTGGAGTGGATCAAAGTATGAAAGTCATGTCCTGCACTCATATTGTATAGTTGTAAACTGAGGGGGTACTGAGCAATCCACCACTTATTGCGAAATATAGACGCATTTCCTTCATCTCTGTTCCAACTGGACTTTACCTTGCTTGAACATGTGTACTCATTTCATCAGACTGAACAGGAAGAATCTCTCCGCTTACGTAAATCAGATATTGACGTACTGTACTGGTACCAAAGTATCACTCCCATGACCACTTGCATCAACGGCAAAAACAGAAAGATGCGTTTAATTTGCAGCCCCAAAATACCGGCCAGCATATGAGCAATGATTAGGAAACAGGTGGAGTTCCCATGATGCTAGCGATTGCTCTTTCTCCCCTATGTCTTTTCCTGTTGTTGCATTCTCATTCTTGTTCACGGTCTCTCCTCTTCCTCATTCTAAATATGCTCTACTTTTCTGCTCCTCTTTCTCTGCCACTTCTCCCTTCACTTATCAGCACCTTTCTCTCTCCCTTAAGACCCAGAGTAACTGTCACTAATTTTGCATAAATTCACTCACAAGAATAGAATTTGAGTTCTTGGGTAACAAGTGCGTCAATGATTCATCAGCATGATGCAGCAGGTTGAATTTTGACCACAAATCGTATGCAAGAGTAAACATATGGTAGAAACAGCTATTAATTAAGCTGGTGTGCGTCGTTCATTATATTTCCCTGCAGTCTGAGCTGTGTGGCTCATACCTCACATTTGGGAGCTAAAATAAGATATTGAGAGCCTTCACATCCTCCCGTATGCTTGATGGTACGCACCAGTGCATTCGTAATCTCAAGTGCGGTGTGACTGGGCCTCTGTGTTCTTCCTCTCTCTCTCCTCTTGCTCTCGTTCTCCTGCTCGCTCCGCATCAGCCTCCCTCTCGCTCTCTCTTCTCCTCTCATCACACTCCCTCCACATCTCCCTCTCCCTCTTCCTCTCCACCCTCTCCCTCCACTCCTTCTGTGGTGCTACCGGGTTCACCAATATCCAGACAAATGCGGCTCCTGTCCCTGGATGTCAGCAAACATTGCCAACTCATGTGACAGGTGACAGAAAGTGAACTCAGTGCTACTCACTCATAATCAATGAAATAAAACACTTTTTAGTAATAAGTAATAAGTAAATGGTCAGAAAATCAAACACCAGCGAAGATTGCTTTCATACAAGCTCGTTATTCGTGTAGTCGAGGAGATTATGACTAGCATCAGTACATTTCCTCAGTATTGTAAGGATAATACAGCTGTTACCGAACTTAGGCACTCATTTATTGAGATAATTTTACATAATTTAGCAATGATAGCGATGATAACGATGCTTTGGGCATTGAAAGCATCGCCATTTTGTCAATGCTCTCACTGCCGGTGCTATTGAACAAGTAAACAGCTGCCCATTCTGCTCCACTCATTCCTGCTAACGTTCCTGGCAATTAATCACCCATATTTTCTCACAGGGAGGAACAAGAGAGTGTGTGTTGTCACTGATCTTTGCCCGCGATGCCTGCATACAAGTTTTAGATGATATATGTATGCAGGGTACACTGGCTGTATTCTAGTAACTCACCTGAGCAGCTCTTTTGGTTCGATGTGATTGGTTGATAAGTGCTGGACACTTTGAATCCTGAGGAAAAAAATACAGAGAATAGTACAATCTACTTAACTTGGCTGTAAACCTAAATATTTTAGCAGACAAAATATTTTTGGCGTTTTGCTCAAATCAGCAGTATTTTTAATAATAACTCCTAAAAGTTTCAGCGATTTTCTTTGAATTAGTATATAGCATAAAGAGCAATCAGAAATGTAGCACTCAACTTTAATAGAGCTTTATTAGAGTCAATATTATTGCGATTGTTGCGAAGTCGCTACAATATTTGGGTTTACAGTATATCAGAAGAGATAGCATACAGAATCTGCCCCCATTAAAATATATAGCATAGCATAGTGTGTAGCATGTATTATTTGGATGAAGAATGGCAACATACATAGGAAATTTGCAGATGAATATCATTGATATCTTTCAAGAGCATAATATATCATGAAGCATTAAGCCACACTCTTCATTCTTAGGCAAACATGTTGAAAAAATGTGTAAGCAAATTATCTGAATATACGGGGATGCGGGGGAATGTTATGCGGCTCTGATGCAGCCATATATAAACTCTAATTAGGACTGCATATTTTCCAAGAACGAGAGAGCCAATCAAATAGCGCTTCGCCGAAAGTGCCGCTTAAAAATTCAAGCATGCTGAAAGTAGCCGGTGATGGTCAAAGTTGACACTCGCAAGCTAAAAATAGAAAGGAATTTGTTGCGAGCGTGACTATAGCGTGAAAATACGTCTAGTGTGGACCAGCCTTTACACTTACGCTTTACACTTACACTTTACACTTACACTTGCGATTACACTTACACAGTCTGAGGCTGTTAGGGTGCAGGACCTCCTTGAGCTACTCAACGCAGTGATCAACAGAACGATCATAACCATTTGTAATAAGACGATGATCAGTAAGACCACCGTAGACGCGGGTGAAGTGATTCTCCTTCCTGCAGCTTGTTGATCCAAGTCTTTGGTGAGACTTACTCTCTCAGCATCCATTCTGCTATCCAGGTAAATCAAAAGTTAGATTCCCTCTTTCTAAAATAAAAAGTCAACATCAAAGCCAGAAATTAAAACCAGTCAAGCTTGATAGACAGACAATTTTGGAGATTTAATTTGCTGAACCTACACGGTGAGCACCAAGTTGAAATGCAGGACTCAGAGGCACCTCAACAGTTTTTTTCCGATACCAAATGTCAACTTTTAACAAACAATGAAAACCTCTAATTTCTTTAATTCCTTTACTCTAGTGATTCAATTGTATTACTGCGCTGGTACACAAATTGTATCACGCGCTGGTACACGGATTGTATTGCGCACTGGTACAGGGAAGTGTTGCCAACCCTATGATTTATTATAGAGCTACAACTTTTTAACTTGTGAGGCAGCTAATTTAACCTATTAGGTCATGTAATTGCTTTCTGTGTGCACCACAGGCCCACAAAAACTGACTAACTGTATTTGGTGAGCTGTAATGAGCTGAAATAGAGGCCATAAAGTGGGTTTCAAGCATTGTTTATATATTGTTTATATATTGTTTATATATATTGGCAGCATATGCGTTT
>ERZ1740065.3255-NODE-3255-length-10157-cov-11.347258_pt1 | contig 10157 bp, 5 predicted proteins | sample MGYA00581738_ERZ1740065 | MGnify/ENA primary metagenome ERZ1740065 (study PRJEB43018, sample SAMN04849749) | marine metagenome | isolation source: floating plastic debris | place: Pacific Ocean | collected 2008-09-01 | study: EMG produced TPA metagenomics...
GTCTGTCTCCTATCTGTTTCATGTTTTGTACAGAAGTTTTATCACGATTCGTCTGGGATCGACCAGTCTACCATATACTATTAAATGTAATCAAACTTCTCTCCGTGACTTCTCTTGTATTGAAAGCACTTGTCGGCAGGTGTCTGTCTCTCGACGCGTAAACATGTTAGACAACCTATTATTCAGTAATTCAGAATCCATCAGCATCACAGCAACTCAAGTGTCAACTCTCGCTAACATCGGCATCAAAGCTGCACAGGCAAGCAGACATTTCTATCAGATGTTATTGTTGCTGAGGCGAGGGTGTCATAAGAACATCTTGGTTATCTCTGTAGTTTGCAGACATATGGAGGCTGAGATGACTGATTCTGAGATGGGCGAACCGTCTGGGCATCCCGTAGCACCTGGTATTGCCCCACACAACAGCAACGAGCTTTCTCCTGAAAGTAATGGTAAGTTCCAAAGTGTTTTTAATCTGTCTAGCTGATCAGGTGTGAACCTATACGTCTGCATTCCTCTGTGCCGGTATCAACATACTACTTTCTTGTCCCTGATATTCCCTAAAAGTGTCCCTCAAATGATCACAAACCCAACCAGCATTCCTTATAGAACTATTGGAACAACCCAATTCAGGTGCTAGCTAGTGCTTGTAGCACTGATTCAGACTACCTACGATTTTCATGTGTGAAGTCACCAGATATCTCCATGTCTACTCCCGTTCTTTTAATTAGGATGAGAGCACATGTTCTCTATATAGCCCAGTACATTGCACAGCTGTGGGGATCCTCAGCGGCTTCAGCTCAGAGTAGACTTACGAGCTACTCATCACAAGCTGCAATGACAGTCTGTGCTCCTGGTGCTGGACATTCATGCTGTATTTCTGCATAATGTCTGCTGTGGCTCTATGAGCAGTTCTTGCTGAGCTATGATATGGTGGCCAGGCTTTAGGTACATGTGTACTGTTGTGTAGCTGTGTACTGTTGCGTGCCTGTGCACCATTGTGTAGCAGTGTACTGTTGCCTAGCCATGTACTGTCGTGTAGCCGTGTACTGTTGTGTGCCTGTGCACCATTGAGTAGCAGTGTACCGTTGTGTAGCCATGTACTATTGTGTACTGTTGTGTACTGCTGTATAGCTGTGTACTATTGCCTAATCGTGTATTATTGTGTAGCAGTGCTCTGTCGGGTTGCTTGTATCGGTCGTGTTGCAGTGCACTGTCGTTTAGCTTTGTTGTTGTGTAGCAGTGTAGTGTTGTGTAGCTGTGTAGTTGTGTAGCTGTGTAGTTGTGTAGCAGTGTACTGTTGTGTAGTTGTGTACTGTTGTGTAGCAGTGTACTGTTGTGTAGTTGTCTTCTATGCTGTGCTGTTGGTGAGTGTGTCAGTTCTATACATGTTTCCTCTCTTTCATGGGACCCTTCAACATTTTCGCTGCTGAAGCTTAATTACCTTTCATCGATTTTGTTCTCTTCTATAGTTTACTGTGGAACTTGATTTGAAAATCACAGAAATGTTAGTGTTTCTTTCCAAGTCATCAAAACATAAAAATGATAGCCATCTAATGATAGCGATCCCATAAATGGGAAGACAACTCCTATTTAAGGTATAATGAGCGTAATTTCTATACTGAATTTCAATGATAGCGATAAGTTTTCGTCGCTATTTTTGCTGTCGTCAGATCGTCGACATCAAATTCAGTTTGCAGTACTCATTCCAAAATGGCAGGAATAGCATTAGTAGAAGTAAGAGTAGCCATTATCAGCTATGGCTTCTAAACGTTAAAGAAAACCGATTCTCCAGTATGTTCCTGATGTGATTTGATAAGTATAGACAATGATAGCTACTTCCAGCACGACTCATAGTCTGCAACCTTGGCAGTAAGGGCGCGACCTTGACCCCTCTTAACTCTATTGCTGTAGCCCGTACACCTTGAGGTATATCCACACTACAACAATTCAGCCAGCTGATCAGTACTAGCCGGTAGCCAAGATTTGTACCAGCCAGGCGATTGATAGTTATGGGCGAGGCGGAAAGCTAGGCAGATATGCTTTCTGATTCACTGCCGGCTATGGATTGAGCTTTCAATTGTTCAACAAGCAGATCCCTGACGATCAGCAGGCAGACTGTTTCGTTCCTTTCACACTAGGCTTTCAGTCGGCGGTACTGATCGGCAGGCTGAATCGGCATAGTGTGAATCCAGCTTAAGATGCCCGGTTCGATCAAACTTGGCGATGCATCCGAAGATGCACCAGCAGCAGTATCATGAGAGATACTGGCTGATGTTAGTTGTACCAGTACTCCTCTCCAACTGTGCCAGTTTGACCTAGAGGGAAGCTAGCTGACTATACATTGGTAGACCATATGCCTGTTTAATGTAGAAGCAGATGGGATAGAGAAAGAGAAGAGAGTAAAGACATGCCATTCGTGTCAAGGTCACATTGAAGAGGAACGCATCCACAGAGTAGGCGGCTTTTCCTGGCACTCCGACTGCCTCAGATGCTATGTCTGTGATGAGAAGTTCAATATGGTGTGTCACTTCAAGCTCGGCAGACTGTACTGCCTCAGTGATTATCAGAGGTATGTACACGGAGGTATCACACATACATACACCGATTATCAGAGGTGCCTACACTGAGGTGTCCGACATACATACACTGAAGTATAAGAGGTCCATACACAGAGGTGTCAGGGGTACGTACACTGAAGTATAAGAGGTCCATACACAGAGGCATCAGGCACATATCAACTGAGATATCAGAGGTAGGTAGGGTAACATGAGAGGTATGTACAATGGACAGACACATCGCACACTGTGTGATGAAATGATTGTTACGTGTCGAGTTAAGTTTTTGTAACCAGGCTCCTGTTTTAACTTAGTTCAAAGGGTTCTCAGAGCCAAACTATAATGATTTCCACAAAATATATTGGGAGGTTTAAACAATACATAATATCCCTCTCACCTTGCCTATCCCTCAACACAGTTCTCCCCATCCCTCCCCTTTCCCATTTCCCTCTCCCTCTATCATCTCCCTCTCTCCTCTCCTTTTATCCTCTCTCTCCTCCTCTCCTTCTATCATCTCCTCTCATGTCTCTTTCTCCCTCTTCCTTTCTCCCTCTCCCTTTTTATCTTTCTCCTCTCCCTTTCTGCTCCCTTCCTTCTGCTGTCTCTCTCCCTCTCTCGTCCCTTCTCTCCTGTCCTCCACTCTCTCCTCTCCCTGCTTGCCTCCCTCTTCCCTCCATCTCCTTCCCACCTTTCCATTGATCAGCAACACTTTTTCTCTGGAGCTTTTGTTCCGTACGACACAGCAATGTGACTGTCAAATGAAAATCGACACATATCTCTGTGTTTATTTTAGGTTCTTCAAACTTCTGTGTTCTGGATGTGGACTGGCAATCAACCAATCACAGTTTATTCAGAGGTCCGCGAGTGGCTTGTATCACCTCGAATGCTTCTATTGTGTCATATGTGGCCACCATATCAATCAGGGTTCTCAGTACTACGAGGCTCGCAAGCCAGGCAGTTGTGCGCTTGTGTGCAAGCGGGACTTTGAAGGCAAGAAAGCTGAAGGTGAGTGATTCTGATGTCAAACTCAGAGGGACAGCGAACCACAGAAAATACCACTGTGGAGCGGGAAATTTTTCCCGTCCATCTAATTTTTGCATTTTCAAGAATCTTCGGCCAACCGCAAAAATTTATTTGCAAATATTTCTCTGTTTGATTGACTGTCTTTACACCGGATACAAGAAAAAAAATTTTATCACGAAGGAAAACGCAAAAATTTTACTCGCAAGAATTTTTATTTTTCCCAGTATTCCGAGTAAAATTAAAATAAAATGAAATAAAATCCAGCAATCTTACAAATATTCCTCCTGCACGTATATTTGATGAATCAACTTAGAGATTATGAGTACCAGACCCGTCAACCTGTCAGGCTGAAAATACTGGAGATTCTGTTTTTCTGAACTTTGAGAAGTCATAGCTCAGACCCTCTCCCCCCTACAGCTAGGGCTCTGCCATATTCGAGCTCAGCTCAGCAATATCTAACCGGTGAAATAAAGGAGAACATTAGGAAACCAATAATAAACATTTTGACCCTAAATTATGGCATCTAAGATACGGGAGTCTTCCGGGAAATACGGGAGACTTGAGAGGTATGATGAGTATGAGTATGAGCACGCTTGTAGCTTACAAGTATCGTCAGTTTTGAGACGTGAGTTCTCTACATTGAAAAGGGAGTAAAAATTTGTTACTAATTTATTGGCTGCAATTACAAAGCTCTTTCATTTATTTGTCTATTTCTCTGCTCTAAGATTGCTCAAGATAAAAAAATCTTAAAACTTCTTTGAGAATTCTTAAGATTTCTTCATGACTTTCTAAGAATTCTTCAATAGTTTCAGGGCAGGGAAATAAACAATTACCCACTTTCCTTTCCAGATTTTAGCACTTATGGTAAAAGACCACGAACAGTCTTGACAAGCGAACAAGTGCAGGCGTTGAGAAAAGTCTACGATGAGAATAAGAAGCCATCACAACAAGTCAGAGAGTGTCTGAGCAAAGAGACTGGCCTGGGAGAGCGAGTGGTACGAATTACAGATAACTAATAGGGTATCAATGCAGTGAAATGCAGTTGCAGTTCAGTTAAACAATTCTGAACGTGTTGTCATTGTAATATTCTAGTACTGACACATAACTTGTGCCTAACAGAAGGATCTAGTGGAGTTGGAGTGTGGATGTATTTATTCAGTGACGGCTCGCTATAGACTGGCTCAAGTAGCCTGATGGTCAACCATAAAAGTGCACAATTGTACAAAGCACAGCTGGATGATCTAATCATGAGTGGATAAAAGGGTTTTTGTCGTTCTCCTGTCGATTTTCGCGCTTACTCCCGCGCCTATCCGCGCCTATCCGCGCTTACTCCCGCTTACTCTCGCTCATGCTGATGCACAGATATCGACGGAAGAATGACAAAAGTCGATAAAGGATACAAAGGATATATCGTCATAGTATATATAGATATATAGTCATGAGCTCCTGATAAAAACGAGTTTGATGCTAAATATTATTACGTAGCTAGAAATTAGACTAAGAACAGGCAAGGTTCTTCCCACCAAGGTGCAGTGAAGGGAGGCGGTAAGTGCACCCTTATAGCAAAACAAATCCTCAGGAGAACCCTGGACTCGGGTAATATTTAGGCTCAGATTCAGTTGCCTGATGGTTCTTTCCATCGATGTGATTATATTGCGCAAGACTATAATTACCCTCCGGTACAGCCCTACTTTACTTTGGTATTATTATTACTATTATTTGATTAATTGTTATTATTATCACATTATTTTCATTATTGTTATTACCATATTGTCTTTATTTCATTAGCACTATTATTTGATGCTATATTTCTGACATCGACCTGGATATTCTGACCGGATATTCTGACCAGATGTTCCGACCGGTAGTCTGACCGGATATTCTGACTGGATGTTCTGACTTGCAGATTCAAGTTTGGTTTCAAAACAGAAGATCTACTGATAAGAAGCAGCTTTCACAGAGCGAGTAAAACTAGGTCAGTCAGATCAATAGGCTGGTACACTTAATATCGCAAAATACTAAACTTATCCTGCAATGAAATCTGTTACTTTCACCCTAAAACGCGCTATGCTTATCTTGCACCTCTGGCTAAATGTGTTTTGGAAATTCTGCTTTTTATTTTTGAGGCCTTTGAACTTCATCAACCCAAGATGCTGCTTATGTGAGGTGAAATTTTTGCATAGGTGTAGCGTAACATTTTGTTGTATGGCTCTCTCTTTTTCATCGTAAATAATTTCAGTTCCCACCTAATCGTACAGAGCAAAAGCATTCGTACCGCATTATTAGTGTGTTTTATTGTACTTCATTGTATTTTATTGTAATATGAGCCAATAATAAATATTGTGTTGTGCCAAATGATAAAAAAATTTTAATACAGACGTTGAATCCATTGTCATATGCCTAGTGTTGATTGTAAGATACAGTTTCAGTAGGAAAAGCTTGTTCCACGATTGCGTAGCCTTGTAGAGATATTGGTGTGAATCAATTTATGGCTTTGATTCTGTGGCGAAAGCTTCGACCTGTGCCAGGGATGCCTGGGCCAAATTGACTTCGATAGACGCCAGATTCATCAATCCTTTGAAGTAGCTGTCAGACAAGTAGTTGGTTACTGTGCTGATACCTGGAGATAGAAATAGATGGTTTATAGAAAGGTAGGTATATAGCGGAAAGGAGGAGATGGAGGAAAGATCAAGAGAAAAGAGAGAGAGAGCCAGGGAAGGAGGGATGAAGGTAGGGAGGCAAATAAGCTGGGAGGGAGAGAGAGGGAGAGAGGTAGAGTGAAGGATGCGAGAGAGCGAGGGGGCGAGAGAGGGGTGAAAGGCGAGAGAGAGAGGGGGGAGGGTTGAGAGAGGGTGAAGGATGAGAGAGAGGGGTGAAAGGTGAGAGAGAGGAGGGAGGGAGGGAGATAAGAGAGAGAGGGAGTCGTATCCATAGGAAAGAAAGTTAGCTCACCCATGAACTGCGTTCGTCCGAGTAGTAGGCTCAGCGTGTGGTCAACGGCCATCGGAGTCGGCACCAAATCCGGTCTGAAATGGAAATGATATGCGTGTTTCAAGATCTCTGGTAAAAGCTGTGAGCTAGTGAATACAGGTGCAGTATCATGACAGCAGAGTGTAGATAACCTGAGCAATTTAAAAAGTTGCTTTTGTACCAATAGTACGTAAAATGATAGTTCAGTTGTTTACACAATATTAAACTAGGTAATAGAGATGAAGAGCTGGATACTGAAGACTCCTCCTCTAAGGCTTGTAATGTCTGATTAAACGCACCTGTTTTCGACGCATGAGGTGTTCCTCACTGGAAGTCCCGAAAACGGGTCGTTGATCTTCGGGCTAAAAGTTAACATCAACAAATCGGTTTCACTCAGATGCTGAGAAAACGCGATAAAAGTGGCTAAAATCAAGTTATCTGTTAACACATTGAGCCCTGGCCGATTTTGGGTTTTCACCTTAAGGTATTTCAAATAGCATTAGGTTCAATTAGGTTACATTTATTACCTGTTTATTCACTATTGGCTCATGATTTCAATGGTGAAGATCATTCTTTCCTAGCACAACTCGTTCTTTCCCACCACCGGACTTGGATTGATCTATCTTCTAATGTGACATTTCCTAAGTATTTCTTATATATTTCCTCCTATAACAGCAATTCCAGTAAATTTATTGTTGCGGATGATGATCCTCTGAATTTAATCCAGGCAGCAATGAAACTCTGTTCAATAGACAGACCTGTCAACCTGAAGTACTGGAGATTCTGTTTTTTTTTTAATGTTGAGAAGTCATAGCTCATAACCTCTACCCCTTAAAGCTGGGATTCTGTCATGTTTGAGCTCAGCTCAGCAAGATCTAACTGGTGAGCCACAGGAGAACACTAGAAAATCAATAATAGCAATATTGACCCTAAATTCTGGCATCTACAATATGGAAGTCTCCCGGGAAATACGGGAGACTTGACAGGTATGTCCATAGATGAAAAATCTCCACTATTTCCCAGGAGCGCATTTAGCTGCCAAAACCAAGAGGAAAAATAGTTATTATCGGATTCCTGTGTTCTCCTGTGGTTTAAACCGTAGCTGAGCTCTAGTTGAACTGTAGCCATACTGTAGCCGTACTGTAGCCGTAGTGTAACAGTACTGTAGCAGTAACAGTACTGTAGCAGTACTGTAGCAGTACTGTAGCCGTACTGTAGCAGAACTGTAGCCGTACTGTAGCCGTACTGTAGCTTGCGTGTAGCACAATGTTAGCTGTAGTGGTTGGGACTCTATGACTCTATCCTTGAAATGCTGAATCTCCAGTATTTATTATTCTAAAATTTGTTCTCTACGCGCTGTTCCCATTTCCTCTCAGGAGGAAGTTGAATACTGTAAAGGCGGTAATTATAACGAGGTTCTATTCATAGCGCTTATAATGAGTTACTCAGTAATGTTATAAAAATGGCAATTTTAGTTATATGGAGCTTAGTAAGTTTATATGTCAAGCATTCCAATCCGTTGTTGTTACAACCGATATCATTTGCTTTCACTTAAAACTGTTATACTTTAGGCCGCAATCAGGACCACGCTTACAGTATCAGCATACAATTTTAGTGACATTGAATCCACTTACTAGCAGTCCACTCCATAGATGAAGTCATTGAAGTCACGGAACAGCGTGAAGAAATCATCAGCAGACGTTACGTATCGATCGAAGTCCTGAGGATACTGATTGACAAACGGCCATGTTGAGACATGGGTGTTGTATGACTGGCATGTTGTGATTGTTGTCTTCATACCTAAAAATAGTGGAGAGATGAATAGCATTAATTAATTTTAGTTACAAGTTCGGTCTCTGGCATCCTTTAAAGTCTCTGCCAAGTTACTATAAGCATTTCCTTAAAGTTCCTAAATACTGCAGACAATTTTAGCGACCTCACAATAATAGCTGTAATAGCAACTCTATGAAAACACTATTAAAGTTGAATGCTTTATTGTCGATATCTCTTTATGTTATACACGAGCTCCAAGGAATTCGCTGAAAATTCTAGGCATTGTTATTAAAAATGAATAAAAATACTGCTGATTTGAGATTATATCATTCATATATTTATCTTAATTCTATGATATTTTGCTGACTAAAATTTCTATGTTTACATGTTGTAGAGCAGTCGGCTTTTGTCATTCTCCCGTCGATATTCGTGCATCAGCACATGCAGGAGTGTGAGGGAGTGAGCGCGGATAGACGCAGGAGTGAGTGCGAAAATCAACAGGAGAATAACAAAAACCCAGCGTTCTTTAGAAATAAAATACTATTGAATACTAATGAGAAATTGCGCCAAATGGGAAGATGAATCAGAGAATGTTTTCACTGATGCAGAAGTTGCCATCTCTGCCATCCGAAGAGCAGGGTACGTCTATTCACCGTGTAACCGACTGTTTAGTGACGACTGTGGAATGTGTGGCTGTGTGATGAGTGCAGTTGTGGTTTCTTTGTTTATTTACTACTAGATGAAAAAAATAGTTGAGGCCAATTTTTTGACTGACGCCTGAATCCGCTCTTGATAATGACCAATGATTCTAACATATCGTAACATAGAATGATTCGCAAGAAGTTCTGGTTATCGGGCCAACCTACTCACACCGATACCACCTGACAGGCACCTTGCGAGTGCTGTCAGTAGTGTTAGTGTTCAGAGTGCTGTTGTACATACAGGTGCTCTCAGTGATATGTGTACTGCTATCAGCATTATCAGTGTTTTGTGTCTGTAACGTTGCTGATGGCAAAGCTCAAAGTACTGAGCAAGCACCGACAGCTGCTGTCGGTTTAACGCCTATAGGGTATAACCATTGACGCACTAGTTGCGAAACACTATGCAATCGCAACAACCATCATGTCTTAAAAATCCTTGTGAATCATATAAGTGGCCAGCTGTGGCGTCGTCGTCATGGTTATTAGTGGTTGGCCTAGTTAAGTGGATTATTCAAATTACCACATCAACAGCAAATGCAGTTTCCTAGAAAAAACTGAGCCAATAAAACCTTTACTGGCCTTTGTGAATCTCCCGTTGATGTGCACACATGCGGGCACATGCGGGCACATGTGGGCACGTGCGAGCACGTGGTGAGGGTAGATATACTTACTCATGGTGATGGTCCTCAACCTGTTCACCAAGCCGTTGGTACACTGCAGATCCTCCAGACACTTCACCTCTAATGCCGTCAGCTTCTCTAATGCTGTAAAATCATATCAACTCCATATGAGCAGACATCCCAAGTTTCTCAGCTCCTGATATTTTTATTAAGAACATTCCTCATGTTTGCCAGTTGGCAATGACATTTGTGTCATATGTTCACATATCTATCGGCTCTATATAACGTATTTCTCCGGTTTGCCTGTTCACAACTTCTTGTAATACATTCCGTGTGATGTACACCATGTTGTGATGTACGCTACGTTGTGATGTACGCTACGTTGTGATGTACGCTCCATTGGCAGACATATTGTGGAGCATTAGTTACATAACAGCAGCTTCCAGACAAAATGGGAAGAGAGAGAGAGAGAGAGAGAGAGAGAGAGAGAGAGAGAGGGGGGGGGGGGGGGG
>ERZ1740065.3256-NODE-3256-length-10157-cov-10.519402_pt1 | contig 10157 bp, 7 predicted proteins | sample MGYA00581738_ERZ1740065 | MGnify/ENA primary metagenome ERZ1740065 (study PRJEB43018, sample SAMN04849749) | marine metagenome | isolation source: floating plastic debris | place: Pacific Ocean | collected 2008-09-01 | study: EMG produced TPA metagenomics...
ATCATCAAAAGATTTGCCGCGACCTGATTTACGATCGCCGCGAGTATGACGGCGACATCGTCACCTATGACCCTCTCACCAAACTCACCACCTTGTTTGAGGGCAAGAGTTTGAAGAAGAAGGAAGCGATCGCCAAAGATCTGCCTGTTGAAGAACAGCTCAAACAGCACATCATCGACGGTGAACGGATCGGGTTAGAAGACGCTCTCGATGTTGCTCTCAAACAATATGAACCGCTCGCCATCATCAATACCTTTTTGCTCGATGGCATGAAGGTGGTGGGCGAGCTGTTTGGCTCCGGTCAGATGCAGCTGCCCTTTGTGCTGCAGTCGGCGCAAACGATGAAGGCAGCAGTTGCCTACCTGGAACCGCTGATGGAAAAGTCTGACAGCGACGGTTCGGGCAAGGGCACGTTTATCATCGCCACGGTCAAGGGCGACGTGCATGACATCGGCAAAAACCTGGTGGATATCATCCTCTCGAACAACGGCTACAAGGTCGTGAATCTGGGGATTAAGCAGCCGGTGGAGAATATCATTCAGGCCTATCGCGAGCACGATGCGGACTGTATTGCGATGAGCGGTCTGCTGGTAAAATCCACGGCCTTTATGAAGGACAACCTGGCCACCTTTAACCAGGAGGACATCCGCGTGCCGGTGATTCTCGGTGGGGCCGCGCTGACACCGAAGTTCGTCCATGATGACTGTCAAAACACCTATCAGGGCAGGGTGGTCTATGGCAAAGATGCCTTTGCCGATCTGCATTTTATGGACAAACTGATGCCCGCCAAAGCGGCAGGTAATTGGGATGATCTGCAAGGGTTTTTGGATGAAGCCGATCAGGCAGAATTTGGCGATCGCTCAACCAATGGTGCAGTCTCGACCGCTGATGAATCCAGCTCAGAGTCCGAGCAAGCGACGGCGGCTGAACCCGTCGTGGTGGACACTCGTCGGTCTGAAGCGGTGGCGATCGATATTCCGCGTCCGGTGCCACCGTTTTGGGGCACTAAGATTCTCAATCCAGCCGACATTCCCTTAGCAGAAGTGCTCACCTACTTAGATCTGCAGGCCCTATTTGTCGGGCAATGGCAGTTCCGCAAAGCGAAGGAGCAGTCGCGGGAGGAATATGACGCCTTTTTGCAAGAAACGGTATATCCGATTCTCGACACCTGGAAAGCCCGCGTGCTTTCAGAACCGCTGCTGAAGCCACAAATCGTATATGGCTATTTCCCCTGTTTGGCAGAGGGGAATTCTCTGCATATCTACAATCCAGCGGTGATGACAACGGAAGAGAAAGCGCCTGAACCCATCGCGACTTTTACCTTCCCCCGGCAAAAGTCGCTGCGTCGTCTCTGCATTGCCGATTTCTTCTTGCCTCAAGATCAGGCGAAACCCGGCCAGTTTGATGTGTTTCCGATGCAGGCGGTGACCGTCGGCGAAGTGGCTACAGAGTTTGCCCAAAAGCTGTTTCAAGCCGATCAGTACACGGACTACCTTTACTATTACGGGCTGTCGGTACAAACGGCAGAAGCCATGGCTGAGTGGTGCCATGCGCGCATTCGACGCGAGTTGGGCTACGGCGATTTAGAACCTGAGACGCTGCGAGAGATTCTTCAGCAGCGCTATCAAGGCTCGCGCTACAGCTTTGGCTACCCGGCCTGTCCGCACATTCCCGACCAGTTCGTGCAGCTGGAACTGCTACAGACCGATCGTATCGGCATGTTTATGGATGAAAGCGAACAGCTATATCCCGAGCAATCCACTACCGCGATCGTCACCTATCACCCAGTGGCCAAATATTTCAGCGCTTAGTGACCTCGTCGGAGTGGCACCGGCTAAACATGGGTTTATCAGTTTGGCTTGGCCTGATGGAACTAGGACTCAGACATGCTTTCTGTTTGAACGTATATCCCCCCTGGCTCCTGAAATCGGTTCTTGGTGGTTGAATAGCCTCTCCCTATCAAAGGTGTCTGGTCGATACCGGCTAGCGCGATCGCCCCGCGCCATCGGCTGAGTTGAGGCCAAGCAAACCAGCACACCCCTCTCGTTAAAATGACTGTTGCGTTGACGCGATCGCGAGCGGTGAGAGGAGGAGGGCGATCGTGCAATTCTGCGGCATTGACCGCTAGATATTGTCCGCTAAACTCTAATCTGAACGATGACAGACCTCAGGGCAGAGAAGTTGACCACCAGGGGGCAGTACCACTGAAGCCTGGAAAAGACCGCCCCTCTACTCATCTGGGGCAGCTCAGAATCCTGTCAGATGCCTCGATCGCGCGGAGAGCTCATGATGAAACTCTCAGATTGGATTAGTCTCATTTGCTTTGTAATTGCCTTGGTAATCCTCTGGCAGTTTCGTCAAGTTGTACTACTGGTCTTTGCGGCAGTGGTGTTGGCGATCGCCCTCAACAGCTTTGCCCGGCGCTTAGTCAGACGACTGCAGCTGCTGCGATCGCGAGCTGTGCTGCTCACAATGGGGGCGGTGATCGTCGTGCTGGGGCTATTCACCGTGCTCGTGTTGCCGCTATTTGTCGGGCAGTTTGAACAGCTTTTAGCCCTGATTCCCCAAGGGTTTAACCGTCTGGATGTTTGGGCTGACGACATGCTGGCGAATCCACCGGATTGGTTGCCAGAGGGCGTTACTGAGGTCGAGATTCCAGGCTTGTCAAATCTGGTTGAGCAGTTTGTTACCCTCAGCAGTCAGTTTTTTGGCAACTTTTTCAGCTTCTTCTCCGGATCCGTCATCACGCTGCTGCAGCTACTGCTCCTAGTCGTCTTGACGATCATGTTTCTGAGCGACCCGCAGGCCTATCGCAACCTGCTGCTGCGCTTGTTTCCCTCCGGGTATCGCCGTCGAGCTGATGCCATTTTGACCAAATGCGAATGGTCGCTGCTGTGCTGGTTGGGCGGGGTCTCGATCAATTCCCTCTTCGTGGCCACGCTCAGCTTTGTCGGACTCATCCTGTTGCAGGTGCCCTATCCGTTCGCCAATGCCATGCTGGCCGGTTTGTTTAACTTTATTCCCAACCTGGGCCCGGCATTGAGTGCGATTTTTCCCATTATTGTGGCGCTGTCTCAATCGTTTGGCAGTGCGATCGCGGTGCTGGTGCTCTATGTCGTCATCCAAAATTTAGAGAGCTACTGGTTTAGTCCCATGATGATGCAGCGTCGGGTGGCGCTCTTGCCAGCTGCTACCCTAATCGTGCAGCTCTTTTTTGCCAACTTTTTAGGACCAGCGGGGCTGATTTTGGCCTTGCCGCTAGCCGTCGTCTGCAAAACGTGGATTGAGGAAGCCTGGATTGTCGATGTGTTGGAAAAAAAGTCAGCGTCCTCCCCGCTAGCCACTGTTGACACTCCAGCCCTGGTCGAGGTCAATCATAGCCATGACGTTGAACCAATAAAGGAAGGTGATCAGGGCAATGAGGGAACAGCACTGACCGATTCCTGACTGCTGGCAGTGTCGGCATGGGCAGCCTCCGTCCATTGTTATGCGCTGCGCTCTCGTTGGTTTACCCTCTACCTTCGGCTAACGATTAGTCCCAAGTCTCCCTGATGGGCTCGCGATTGAAGCCAAAATTTGGTTTCGGAGATCAGCATTAACTCAGACAATCAAGAGCACTCTGATCGAGGCAGAGCAGCTTCGCAATAGTTCGAGGTGAGTGGGTGAGGCTGTGCTTCTGGGCAAAGTACGCGCCATTTATATTGCACATCGCGTCCACTCGTAGCGATCGCGGCACGTTTGACGGCATCGGCCCAGCCGGGCTGCAGGCGATGTAGGCAAAGGGGCTGTAGTCGCTGCGATGCACGTTTTTGAGCGTACTCGCTATTCAGCTGTTGCAACGCCTGATCCAACGCGGGCAGTAGGGTGTTCTGAATCCAGCGATCACCCCGTGAATCGAGCCATTCCACATAAATGTGATAGTTCATCTTAGAGAGGTTGGGCACCCACTGATACTGGCCGATAGTCAAGTCAAATTGGCGCTGCACCTGTGCCATCGCCAGCATGATTTGGTTGACGTGGAGCTTTTCGCCGGTCAGGTTGCTCATGTCCTTGCCCTTGCGCACAAAGGCGAGGAGCGGAGCGCGATGATAGAAACCTGTAACTTCGACAATGTCGTTAATCTGGTAGCGATATAGCCCGCCTGGCGTCGTGAGGAGAATCTGATAGCGCTGACCGATCTCTAGTTCGTGACTGAGATACACTGGCGGGCTGTGCTGTTCCATGGCGTCTTCGGGAATGAATTCGCAAAAGTTCAGCGTCAGGTCGAGTACGCCGCTCGGCGTGTGGTCAGCGATCGGCAGAGTGACTCTGGCCTCACTGGCCAGGTAGCCCAAATCTCGCAGCGGCACGGCCCCGTAGGCTGAGGCCAATCGCGATGTCTGCATACCTACACTCCCACCAGTCCAGCAGCCGACCAGTTGCAGCTGGGGCCAGCAATCTTGGGGGTGCAAATGGCCAGTAGCAGCAACAATACGCTCTAGCACTTTGGCGCGTTGGGGTTGAGGTCGTAAATAGGGCTGGAGCGATCGCCGTGTGGTCGCCGCTAAGGCCGCAGATGCCATGCCCAATGTGCCATCGTGAATTGCACGAATCAAGTTCTCGTGATGCTCATCCATCACGGCGGCAAGTCGCAGCAGGGTGCTGGGGTTGGGAGTGCCCACAAAGGAGATATCGCGCGCCAGGGCAAAGCGGGCAATTGCCCAGTAGCGCTGGTCATAGTCCTGAATCTCAAAGACCGGATAGGGGACTGCATAGGCTCGGCGTACCAGTCCTGGCATCTGCTGGTAAATGCCCCCCGACAAGCTGCCGTAGGGAATACCGCTGGGCGTGTAACCCTCCACCGCCGCACTCACGATACCCACCAGAGCGTGGCTGAGGCAGCGCGGATGTTGCGGCAGCAACCGATAGAGCCATTGCCGCATCAAGGCAGAATTGCGCGCTTCCGAGACAGCAGTGACGGGCAGGTATTTGGGCTGTCCGGTGGTGCCGCTGGTCAGCGTAAACATCGTCACTGGATCGCTCACCAGCACGTTGGCCTCACCCTGCATCATGCGTTGTACATAGGGCCGCAGCGCTTCGTAATCGCGAATGGGCACGGCTCGTTGATAGTCGGCCGAGGTTTGAATCCGGGCAAAACCATGGTCTTGGCCAAAGGCTGTGACTCGATGGCGTGTCAGCAATGCTTGTAGGCAGGCCTGTTGCGCTCGTTCGGGGTTGAGGGCAGCCGCATCAAAGCGGTTAGCCAGCGCCTGACCGCGCCAGCGAATCATCATCGGAATTAAGGGTGACATGAATTAAAACCGGCTCAACAGCCGGGGCGTCAAAACTATTTTTGGGCAAATACTTGAGTCATGGGCAGCGAGAAAGCATTCCTACTGCTGCGATCGCCCGCTGAGAGAGCACGCTGTCCAAGCAAACTCAAAATTCGGTCTGCATGCCTGCCGCAACCTGAGGGGGGCCTCACCGAGGAGAACTGGGAAAGGCGATTAATGAGCAACTCGGGGAGTCGATTGGCAGTGAACCCTTGAGGTGGCCTCTAATCGCAGCGTTTGGCGGGCGTAAGCAGCGATCGCCTCGTCTTGCACATCAACCCCTAAACCGGGTCGCGTCAGCATGGGAGCGTGGCCGCGGTAACCAAACTGGACGGGAGTGCGGCTGATATCTTGACTGAGCAAAAGTTTGCCGTAGGAGCCCTCAACGAATTTCACCTGGGGCAACCCGGCAGCTAGATGGCGTCCGGCAGCAGACAAAACGGCAGTTTCACCAACCTGACAGCCGACCTGAACGAAGATGTTGGCCTCGTCGGCTAAGCGGGCAATTTCGAGGGTCTGAGCCAATCCCCCACATTTTGAGAGGCGCAGGTTGAATCCCTGACAAGCCTTTGCATTAATGAGTGCCTGGGCATCAGCCAAAGTAATTAACGATTCATCCACAATTTGGGGAATTGAGGTAGCGGCTTGCACCTGAGCCAATGCTGCCGGATCACCACGAGGGATCAGTTGCTCAGCGCTAGCGATCGCATAGGGGGCTAGGGCTTGGCAGGTGGCGATCGCCGACTCGACAGTATAGGCCCCATTGCCATCGAGACGAATCAGCGGCTCAGCACCGACGGCATCGCGAATGGCGGCGATGCGTCCCCGATCATCCTGGCCAGTCACCTTGACTTTGAGATGAGAAAGGCCAAACTGCTGGAACCGCTTGGCTACTTTCACAGCTCGCTCCACCCCACTGGCGGTAATCACCCCGCTGTAGGTGACGATCGCCCGCTGGGGTGGCAAGATTTCCCCCAGAGAACGCCCGGCAGATTTCAGCAGACAGTCTACGAGCGCGAGTTCCCAACCGGTGCGCGCAGCATGCCACGCTACGACTGACGGATCAAGCTGCCCACTGCCAGCCATATCTGTGGGTAGCGTCAGCGCCACCTGATTGAGCCAGTCAACCCCGGTCAATGCATCCGCTGGGGGCAGCGAATAGTCTTGCTGCTGCACGGCAGGCCAGAGGGTATTGACCATAAAGTCCAGGCACGAATCTACAGTTTCACCCGTAACGTAGGGCCGCGCGATCGCCTCTCCATAGCCCACCGTGCCGTCTGCAGCGACCACCCGTACGATGATGGCATCCGAATAGGCGCGGTTGCGGATGCTATGAGCAAACGCCTCAACAAAGGGAATCTGCAGCGCAAATACAGTGGCGGCGACAATTCTCATGACACGGCCTCCCATTCGGGGGCGGTCAGTACGAGCGCCGGGCCACCAAAATAGCGGCGGATAAAGACATTTTCGCGAAACGTGATATCAAGAATCGTGGCCAGTTCGTCTGCCTCAATGTCGTAATCGTTGACATAGTGCACAACGGCCTCAATCCCCTCTTCCGCATGGCGAATATCCACTTCTGAATGATGAGAAAACCAGGCTAAGCCGTCAGTCGGGATGCCTCGATGGGTCTGTAGCGCTTGCCCCATCCGGCTTGAGAGCCGAGCCAGCATCCATTCAAAACAGGTGACTTCTAACAGCACCGAGAGCCCCAGCTCCTTAATCGTCCCGAACATGAGCGGATCGGTGCAGAGCGATCGCACTTGTGCTTGCGCGGCAGCAGTGACAGCGTCCTGTTGTTGGGGGCTAAATCCAGCTGCTTGCATCAGTTGGTAGAGCAGGTCAGGATGCCGAATCCCAGCCTCATCTAAACCCATTTCTTCGAGCAGATTGTGTTGCACCGCGTCGGCAGCAGCGGGAGGTGCGATGGCATATAAAAATGCCAGAATCTGGGGACTTTTGAGGTGAGATCGACAAAGATTGTGAATAAACTCATCGATTTCAATGACATTTAAACGACCTGACTCCAGCCTTTGAAATTCCGAAGATTTCGCAAAATCGCCAGTTTGAGAATCGTAATAGGTTTCAATTAGGGAATGTAGAGTCATCGAGAAAGCCTCAGTTGGTTTGCTTAACTCGATAATATTTTTTACAGAATCAGATGTCAGCTCAGTTTTTTTGATTTAAATCAACTGATACTTAGTTTTTGATTTAAATCAAAATCACTGTACTATTTTCGTTTTTTCTTGCGTCGAATTCGGCTCAGCGTTTCTTGAGTCATGCCTAAATAAGAGGCGATGTATCCCAAGGGTACATCTTCTTCAATCGTCGGATGTTCTTGCAGGAGATAGTTGTATCGTTCCAGCGTCGATTGAGTTTGGAAGGAGGCAATCCGCTCTAGCGAGTTCGTATAATAATATTCAAGCAAATGTCGGTTGAGATCAATCCAGACACTATCTTGATGACTTAAATATTGCAGATTTTCATAGCTAATCACTAATAGTTTCGTGTCTGTGAGAGCCATAATGGTGTCTTCACTAGGCAGTCGATAAACGAAGCTAAAATATGACGTGGCAAAATGTTCAGCAAAACAAAACCATCGAGTCACTTCTTTATCATCACAAGCATAAAAAGAGCGCAAGATCCCTTCTACGACAAAGTAAAGGTGGCTAGATATTTGGCCCGCTCCCAATAAAAGTGAGTCCTTAGGAATATCAACAGTTTCCAAAATATCACTCAAGGCTCGCTGCTGACTCGGATTCAGCAACACCAGCTGATTGAGTCTCTGAAATAGAGAAGCATCCATGAGTCCATAAGTCCTATAACAAATGTATGAGGCGTCGCCGCGATCGCGGGTTGAATGCTCAGTGGTGAGCACTCAAGAGTTAGATAGCATTCGAGCAGACAAACAAGCTAGTGGAGTTGTCGCGCCCGGTCGGATTCAGATTGCTCACCAGATCTGACCGAGCGAACTGTGGCAGCGATTTCGGCCGCTGTGGCGAGATTCCACAACGGAGATCGACTTGAATGCCGGAGAGAACTATTTTTTATGCCGTCTTTTGTAAACAGTTCGTTTTGAGTGATTTTGAAGCGAACCCAGGACAGTAAACTGAAAAGTGGTGTCCTGTGAGAGTGGTGACAGATGGCTTGGGTAGTCGGAGTTTTAACAGTTTTTGCCGCCTATTTATTGGGAGCGCTTCCTACGGGGTATCTCGTGACGAAAGCGGTCAAAGGCATCGATATTCGACAACATGGATCTGGTAATACGGGCGCAACCAACGTGTTTCGGGTAGTGGGCAAAGGAGCCGGGATCACGGTCTTGATTATCGATCTGCTGAAAGGCTTGCTCGCAGTTGCAGCAACTCAAGTTTTGCTGACAGCAGTCTATGCTGATATCCCTGAGTTGTTGTCTACCGTATCCTGGTGGATGACCGGTGCGGGGCTGCTCGCGATTGTCGGTCACAGCCGTTCCATCTGGCTGAACTGGACTGGCGGCAAATCAGCAGCGACGGGCTTAGGCGTTTTACTAGCACTCTATTGGCCTGCGGGTGTGGGTGCAGCGGCGATTTTTGGGTTGATGCTTGCGCTTTTCCGCATTGTGTCCCTCGGCTCTATCACTACGGCGCTAGCCTCAGCAGCGTTAATGATCACGCTGCAGCAACCTCTGCCCTACATTTTGCTAGCGATCGCTGGCAGCCTCTATGTAGTTCTGCGTCATCGGGCTAACATTCGCCGACTCATCGCAGGCACCGAGCCGCGTTTGGGCGGTCAAACCAGCACTTAAGTCTCTTAGCGCCGATAACGACCCCAAGATAAAAAGGTCGTTACCAAGTAAAGCACAATGGCAGAGCCGACCACTGCGGGTAAGATCAAGACCCCCTGAAAGTCCCACAGGACAAATTCTGGAATGGGTAGGGTGTAGTTGGTGGTGAGAAAGCCGACAATCCATTCGCCTAACCAGACTCCGGCCAAGCCAATCACGGCTAACCCAACCAACTTGCCGGGAATTTTGCGGGGCAGCAACAGCGTCGCCAGCCCGCCACAGACAAGGGCAATCACGAGTTGTACCAATAAGCGAGTCAGATCCATCACCGAACGCCTCGATAGACTACGAGCCCAACGCCTTGGCGCGATCGCTCGCCGCTTGGACGGCAGCGATTAATGCCGATCTTATCCCAGCCGCTTCGAGTTGGGTGATCCCAGCAATCGTCGTGCCGCCCGGACTGGTGACGCGATCTTTGAGCACGGCAGGATGCATTTCGGTTGTCTGCAACAGCTCGGCAGTGCCTTTGACAGTTTGCACAGCCAGGGCTAAGGCAGTGGCACGGGGCAGCCCCGCCGCCACACCGCCATCAGCTAGGGCTTCTATCACAATTGCCACATAGCCGGGGCCTGATCCGGATAGTCCGGTGACCGCATCCATCAAATTTTCGGGCACTTCAACCACCTGACCGACCGCTGAGAAGAGCGTCTGGGCTAGCTGCAAATGTTCAGCATTCGCTAGCTGGCCTGGGGCGATCGCCGTCATCCCTGCGCCGATGGTGGCGGGCGTATTCGGCATGGCGCGAATGACCGGCCAGCTGGGCACGACGGCCTCTAGCGTTGCCAGCGGGGTGCCTGCCATGATCGAGAGGAGTAGCGAATTCTGCTGGTCAGCAACAGCCTGCAGATTCGGCACAATGTAGCGAAAGGCTTGGGGTTTAACCGCCACCAAAACGATATCGGCATCGGCTAGGACGGCGGTGTTATCATCCTGCGCTTGGATACCGTAGGTTTCCCTTAAAAACTGTCGACGCGCTGCCGACGGGTCACCGACGGCGATCGCCTCGGCGGCAAAAATTTCCA
>ERZ1740065.3257-NODE-3257-length-10157-cov-6.629677_pt1 | contig 10157 bp, 10 predicted proteins | sample MGYA00581738_ERZ1740065 | MGnify/ENA primary metagenome ERZ1740065 (study PRJEB43018, sample SAMN04849749) | marine metagenome | isolation source: floating plastic debris | place: Pacific Ocean | collected 2008-09-01 | study: EMG produced TPA metagenomics...
ACGTTTTCAGAAGTCCTTCAGGACCCGCGGCATTCGCCTGCGTAGACTGCGATGAGGTATCCGTACGAAAGGTCGATCCATGACACCCCGCGCCATTCAACGGGTCTTGTCCTTTATGTCACTCGGGCTGGGTGGCCGGGCTCTGCTCCTGCCCGCCACTCTCCTGCGGCTGGGGTCAATGGTGCGTCCATGCCGATGATGATCATAGGGGTTCAGGCCGCAGGCTGTTCTGGCGGGCGCGGTCATGGCACTGCGGCGGTTCACGCTGATGACAATCCGTGTTTTCGGCTGTGTCGGATACCCGCCGCTTCTTGTGGTCAACTTCGATTTCGCCTTCGTGGCGGAGATGTTCACGGACTGGATGCTGTCGGCTTTCACTGGCAAGCTGGTAAGTCTCGTGTTCTGCATGGTTGGATACCGGAGATTGATGGCCGCGATGCATGGCGGCTCTTGCGCACCCTGCCCGGCCTATGGGTGACGGCGGCACGGTGAGCCGAAATGGAAACGACAAGACGGAGGGATGACAGGTGAAACCAGCCCTGCCCATCGCGTCCGGCCGGCTCCGCCCGGCGCGGGCGAGCGACGGACGAGAGCTTCTGACCCTGCTGCGCGACAGGGACATTCGCCGGTACCTCTGCGACGGCCGCCTGCTGGCAGCCGGAGAAGTTACAGAAATGCTGGCCGACAGCGCGCTCCTCGACACGAGGGGTCTGGGCCTTTGGGTTCTTGAGACGCCGGACTGCCGGATTGCGGGCGTTGTCGGCCTCACGCCAGTATCGCCCGCAATCGCCGGGCTGGAGGGCATGTCCGGCTATATCGAGCCGACCATCGCCCTTGCACCGGACGTTCAGAGGCGTGGAGTGGCGCGTGAGGCGATGACCGCCGCCATGGCCTATGCCGAGCATACCCTCGGGCTCACCCGTCTGGTTGCGGCGGTGGATGCCCCGAACGAACGGTCACATCGTCTGATGCGGGCGTGCGGCTTTCACCCATTCGCAAGCACCGATGGACCGAGACACGCGCTCACTCTCTATGAACGGCTGTTTTCGCGCCCGTCCGAGACCGGATGACGACCCTTGCATCGCGCCCGTAGCCTGTGCCACCGGGACGCATATGCTCCCCTAAGCGGGCGTTCATGCGTGACCTTCACGTCGTCTGCCCGATCCGCAATTTTGCCGGAAGTTCGATTCTGCGGTCGGCGGGGTCGGTCTCCGGCTGCATCAGCCAGCGCGCGGCGGCGATGCCGATGTCGAAACGCGGTGTTACGGTTGTGGTGACCAGCTTTGGCAAGGCCGAGAGGAAGCCGAGCCCGTTGAAGCCCGCCAGCGCAATCTCGTCCGGCACGGAGATACCTTCGGCAAGGCAATGCATCAGCCCGCCGGCTGCCAGATCGTCGTTTGCATAGTAGATCGCGCCTGGCGGACGATCCTGCTGCATGATCCTCTTCGTGATGGTCCGCCCCACCTCCATCGACGAGGCGTCCTCGGATGTCTCGACAGCCAGAAGCTGCGCACCTGCTCGCCGAATGACCTTTGCAAAGGCCTCAAACCGCTTGGTCGCCCGCAGATCGAGGCCACCCTGACTGCCGACGTAGCCGAACGTCCTGTACCCCCGGTCGATCAGATGTCTGGCCATGTCTTCGCCGGCCTTGATGTGCGAAAACCCGAAGCAGGTGGAAATCGGATCGCCGTCGGTATCCATGATCTCGGCCACCCGGACACCGGTCTGGGCGATGATCTTTCGCAGCGACGCGGTGTGTTCGAGACCGGGAAGAATCAGGCCGCGTGGCCGCCAGGACAAAAGATCGAAGACCAGATCTTCCTCGGCATCCAGCGAATATTCGGACACACCGAAAACCGGCCTCAGACCGCTTTCGGCGAGGGTTGTATTGATCCCCGACAAGACCTCGGTGAAGACCCGGTTCTGCACCGTCGGCACCCCGACGCCGACTAGCGGGGTGTCATCTGTGGCATTGCCCTCGGCCAGCCTGTGGAGCACGTAGCCAATGTCCCGCGCAGCTGTAATCACTTCTTTTCTCACGTCTTTTGAGATGTAGCCCGTGCCGCGCATCACCCGCGAGACGGTCATCTGGCTGACACCGGCGACCCGGGCGACGTCATGCATGGTCGGTTGCGCCTTGTTCGAATGTGCAGATCGCCGTTTGGCCATTCCAGGTGCGTCTTTCGATTCTTTGCTTGACGTATGTTTACGTAAACATCTACGTTGCATGCAATGTGTTTACGTAAACATACGCAGCACAGATCAAGAGATCAGAATATCGGCGGGGCCACCGCCAGGGAGGAAACATGAAGAAACTGCTACTCAGTTCGGCCATCGCCGCGGCCTCCGCGGGCGTTGCGTTCGCGGACACCTACCGACCGGAGTGTTTTGCACCGGCGCCTGGAACATCGACGATTTCCTATGATGCCAAGGACGGACCCTACAAGCTTGCCTTCGTGAACGGTTTTGCGGGCAATGACTGGCGCATTCAGGCGATCCAGTCGGCAAAGGCCTGGGCGGCACGGCCGGAGAATGCAGGCAAGATCGACGAATTCACCGTGGTCTCCGTCGGCAACGACAGTGCGGCGCAGATCGCCGCCATCGATAACTTCATCGCCGCGGGCTATGACGCCATCACCTTCATCGCCGTGAACCCGACCGCCTTCGAGCCGGTTATCCGCCGCGCGGAGCGGGCTGGTACCGTGCTTGTGCCCTTTGACAACGTGCTGGACACCGACAAGGTTGTGCAGGTCAACGAAAGCCAGAAGGACCTTGGTGCGCTGAAGGCGCAGACGGTGATGGATATTCTCGGCGGCGAGGCTGACAAGATCCTGATGGTCAACGGATTGCCGGGCAACGCCACCGACCGCGACCGTCGCCTCGGCATGATGAGCGTGCTGGAACAGGTCGATGGTCTTGAGATCGTGGAGGTGGTCGGCAACTGGGACACCGGCACCAGCCAGAAAGTGGTGGCGGATGCGCTGGCCACACATGGTGAATTCGATGCGGTCGTGTCACAGCACGGCGCAGCCGGGTCCATCAACGCGATGCAGGCCGCCGGCCACCCGATCGTTCCCATGGGCGTCGATGGTGAGAATGGTGTGCGCATGCTGATGAGCGACCTCGCCATTCCGGGCGTCTCGGCCAGCCAGGCCCCCGCCATGTCGGCGATTGCGCTGGAGGCCGCTGTGGCGCTTCTCGAAGGCAATGAGCTGCCGCAGACGATCTTTCTGCCCATTCCGCAGGTTGCGGCCGATAACCTTGAGGCGGGAGTGAACTATTTCCCGGATCTGCCGAAGTCCTTCAACACCGGAACGGGTTACGTGGAGTGTTTCGAACCCTTTACACCTGAAGAGCTGTTGGGCCAGTCGCCTGACAACACCTGAGGTATCAGGTACAAACATGCGGCGGCGCGCCGGGACACGCGCCGCCGCACCCTTTATAGCGATTACCATGTCAGGCAACGGCACACCTCTTCTCGAGATGCGGAACATCTCCAAGCATTTCGGGGCGACAAAAGCCCTCGACGGCGTCGATTTCACCTGCAATGCAGGGGAGGTCCATGCCGTTCTGGGTGAAAACGGCGCGGGCAAATCCACGCTGATGAAGCTGATCGCGGGCGTGCTGCAGCCCACGCAGGGACAGCTTTGTGTCGATGGGCGGGAAGTGTTTCTCGCCACACCGCAAGCAGCGCTGCGCCAGGGGCTTGTCTGCATGTTCCAGGAGCTTTCGCTGGTGCCGGATCTGACCGTTCGAGAAAACCTGCTGCTGGGGGCGCCGGGTGCCGGTCTCGGCTGGTTGAGGGGCACCGGGCTGGAGAAAGCACAGGACGTATTGACCCGCATCGGCGGCGCGCAGATCAGGATGAATGCGCGGGTGGCGGATTTGACCCTGCCGCAGCGCCAGCAGGTCGAGATCGCCAAGGCGATCATGAAAAAGCCGCGGCTGCTCATTCTGGATGAGGCGACATCCGCCTTGAGTGCCTCCGTCGTCGAACAGGTGTTCGACCTTGTCCGTGAAGAGCGGGACAGTGGCACCGCTGTTCTGTTCATCTCCCATCGCTTTCACGAAATCGAGGCTCTGGCGGATCGTATCTCGGTCTTTCGGAACGGGCAGCGGGTGGAGACCTTCATGAAGGGCGATCACAGCTACAGCGAAATCATCGGCATGATGGTTGGCCAGAAGATCGAGGAGCTGTTTCCCCCGAAATCACCCGCCCGGGAGGGTTCGGACGTGGTGCTTGATGTCCGGAACTACACCTGGGAGGGTCGTGTGCGGAATGTCAGCCTGTCCGTACGCCGCGGTCAGATCCTCGGTCTGGGCGGGCTGGATGGCCAGGGCCAGGGCGCTTTCCTGATGGGGCTGTTCGGGCTGCTCCGGAAAGCCGACGGGACGACCGCAATTTCCGGGCAGATCGCCGACATCCGAAGCCCGAAGGACGCCAAGAGGCAGGATGTCTCGCTGGCCTACATCCCTGAAGATCGAAAGACCGAAGGGCTGATTCTGGATCAGAGCATTCGCGAAAACCTTGAACTGGCGGCTTTGGGCCGGCCGGATCTCGACGCCGGTGATCCGGCCCTTTACGCCGGATCGCTGGATCAGCTCGCGTTGAAGCACGGCGGGCTGAACCTGCCTGTGTCTTCGCTGTCCGGGGGAAACCAGCAGAAAGTGGTGCTTGCGAAATGGCTGGCGCTGAACCCGCGCTGTCTGCTGCTTGCCGATCCGACACGCGGTATCGATGTGAAGACCAAGACCCAGATCTACGCCATCCTGCGCCAACTGGCCGATCAGGGGACGGCGATCGTGCTGCTGAGCACCGATTACGAAGAGCTGATCCAGCTCTGCGACGAGACGCATGTCTTTTTCGACGGCGAAGTGGTGGCAGCGCTGAGCGGTGATGACCTGACACCTGAAAACATCATCGCCGCGACACTGAACGTGGCAACCCCGTCACGGGCCGCCCATGGTTGACTATATGAAATCCAACCGCCGCGAGGTGATCGCGGGCGTCGTACTGGTCACGTTGCTGGCCACCTATCTTGGCACCCATCCGCGCGGCGCCTCGACCTATGTGATGACGATCTGGGCCAACCAATGCCTGATCCTCGGCCTTGCTGCCTGCGCGCAGTTCTTTGCCGTGGTCGTCCGGGGCATCGACCTGTCGGTCGGGGCGGTCATGGCGCTGACCAACTGCATCGCCTCTTATCTGCTCGATGGCTCCGCGGTGGGCATTGCTATGGGGATGGTGGCCGTTCCCGTCGCCGGCGCGCTCTGCGGTTTGCTCAACGGACTGGTCATCGTCTATGGCCGTATTCAGCCCATCGTCGTGACACTGGCCACCGCCTCCATCTTCGTGGGCATCGCCTTGTTGTTGCGTCCGACACCAGGGGGTGCCGTGAACTACGATCTGGCGGATGCGATGACGCTCGATCTTCTGGGAATGCCAACGGCGTTGATCATCACCGTCGTTGTCGTGTTGGGGTTCTGGCTGCCTTTCAGGCGCACCGGTCTTGGCCTTGGGCTCTATGCTCTCGGCTCATCGGAACAGGCGGCGTTTCAATCCGGGATCGACACAAGGGTCATTCGCCTCGCCGCCTTCACGCTTGCGGGCCTGTTCGGTGGTCTCGCAGGTCTGTTCTACAGCTTTGTGACCACAACGGGTGACGCCGGGATCGCGGCGGGGTTCACGCTGAATTCCATTGCCGCCGTGGTGCTGGGAGGGGTCCTGTTGCGCGGCGGCGTTGGGTCGCTGATCGGAGCCCTGGCGGGCGCATTCATCCTGAAAACCATCGCGTCGCTGATGTTCTTTTCAGGCATCCCTTCGCTTGCGCAACCCTTGTTCGAAGGGATGATCCTCGCTGCCGCCATCGCAATTGGCGGAGCGGACGTGCTGCGCGCACGCAACAAGCTGGAGGTCTTTTCCTGATGCTCCGCACACTCTCCATCGACAGCCTGATGCCCTACATCGGCGTGGTCCTGCTGATCATCGGCGGCAGCTTTTTCTTTCCGCAGGTCCTCAGCGCGGAGTATCTGACGCAACAACTGCAGATCGCTGCATTCCTGGGGCTGCTCGCCACAGGTGCGACAATTGTCATTCTGCTGGGGCACATCGACCTGTCGGTGCCCTGGGTGCTGACCGGCGCCGCCATTCTATCGACGGCCCTGGTGGGGTCAGGTAGCCCGGTACTCAGCGCCATTGCCGTGCCCGCAGCACTTGCCTTTGGCGCGCTGATCGGGATCATCAACGGCATTGGCGTGGCGATCCTGCGCATCCCCTCCATGGTGTGGACGCTGGCCGTCAATTCGATGCTGCTTGGTCTTGCCGTGCTCAATACCGGCGGTTTCAATCCCAAGGGGGAGTCCAGCCCGCTGATGATCGGCATGGCCTCGGGCGATATCCTCGGCCTGCCCGTCAGCTTCCTGATCTGGATCGCCCTCTCCATCGCTCTCGCCTGGTTCCTGACCCGGACACCCTTTGGCCGCTACCTGCGCGCCATCGGGTTCAACGAAAAGGCAACGTTCCTGTCGGGTGTCTCCACGCCCTCTGTCGTTTTCGCGGCCTTCGCAATTGCAGGCATGTGCTCGGCGCTTGGCGGGGTCATGCTGGCCGGTTACGCCAATCAGGCCTACCAGAGCATGGGCGACCCGTTTCTTCTGCCGACAATCGCGGCGGTGGTGATTGGCGGCACCTCGATCCTCGGGGGACGCGGCGGATTGTTCGGCACCATCGGCGGTGCCCTGTTCATCACCCTGCTCACGTCGATCCTGTCGGTGATGCAGATCGAAGATGCCTGGCGCAATATCATCTTTGGCATCATTATTCTTGTGATGCTTTTGTTTCAGACGCTTCGAAAGGGAGCCGCCGCATGACCACCCCGCGATACATCACGGTCGATCCGCAGTTCGACACCTTTGTCGACACCTCGCGGCCACCCGAACTGATCGCCGAGGGCTGCACCTGGACGGAAGGTCCGGTCTGGCTCGATGGTCAGCTCTTTTTCAACGATATCCCCAACAAGCGCATGATGTGCTGGAGCGAGCAGGCGGGCCTGCGGGTGGCGCTGGCAAACAGCGAATTTGCCAACGGCAATACGCTTGATCCCGGTGGGCGGATGGTGTCCTGCGAACATGGTGGCCGCCGCGTGATCCGGCGGCGCGACCCGATGGCGCCAGACGCCGTCGACATCATCGCGGAGCGTTTTGAAGGCAGGCGGCTCAACTCGCCCAATGACGTGGTGGTGCGCTCGGATGGCACCGTCTGGTTCACCGATCCACCCTATGGCATCAATTCGGATGTCGAAGGCTACCCGGCCGAGAGCGAGATTGGCGGCTGTTACGTGTTCTGCGCCGCGCTCGACGGCACGCTCCAGGCTGTGGCCACTGATTTCGACAAGCCGAACGGTCTGGCGTTTTCCCCGGACGAGAGCCTTTTGTACGTGGCCGACTCCGGCGCGATCCGCGGTGCGAGCTTTCCCGGTATCGACTACGACCTGCCCCATCACATCCGGGTCTTTGACGTCGATGGGGTGACGCTGTCCAATCCGCGTATCTTCGCCGTTGTCGCGCCCGGTGTGCCGGATGGGTTTCGCGTCGATCACGACGGATACCTCTGGACCTCCGCGCTTGATGGCATTCATTGCCTGTCGCCCGAGGGCGCGCTCATCGGAAAAATCTGGCTGCCGCAGCAAACCTCCAACATCTGTTTCGGCGGTGCGGACGGCAGGACATTGTTCATCACCTCCTCTGGCAGGGTTTACCGGGTGCACAGCACCCGACGCGATGCCGCCCATGTCCTGAGGGACCCCAAAAGGAGCCTTTCATGAGCCTGAACATTGCCGTCTTTGGTCTGGGATCCATGGGGTATGGCATGGCCCGGTCGTGCCTGCGTGCCGGGTTCACTGTCTACGGGGTCGATGTGGCGGCCGAAAACGTTGCGCGTTTCGTCGCAGAAGGGGGCAAGGGCGATCCGGTTGCCGGTGTGGCCGGGTCTCTGGACGCGGTTGTCGTTGGCGTGCTGAACGCCGCACAGGTGGAAAGCGTGCTCTTCGGCGAGGATGGAATCGGGCCGCGCCTGGCGGCAGGTGCCCTTGTAATGGCCTGTGCCACAGTGCCGCCAGAGTTCGCCAGAGATATGGAGCAGCGCTGCGCTGCGCATGGGGTGCATTACCTCGATGCACCGATTTCAGGCGGCTCCGTGCGGGCAGCAGAAGGCGAGCTGAGTGTCATGGCATCCGGAACGGCCGCGGCTTTCGACGCAGCCCGCCCCGTCCTGGATGCCACCGCCGCAACCGTATTTCCACTGGGCGATGCTGCCGGGGCCGGGTCCGCGATGAAAGCGGTGAACCAACTGCTGGCCGGGGTTCATATCGCGACCATGGCCGAAGCGCTCACCTTTGGCATGGCGCAGGGCATTCGTCCCGAGACATTCCTCGAGGTCATCACCAAATGCGCGGGCAATTCCTGGATGCTGGAAAACCGCACGCCCCATATCGTCGCCGGCGATTACACGCCTCACAGCCAGGTCAATATCTGGCCCAAGGATCTCGGGATCGTCCTGGAGGCGGCCAGATCCGCGGGTTCCCATGTTCCGATCACCGAAACGGCGCTGGCGCAATATACGCGGGCGGTCGACATGGGCCTTGGCCGCGAAGACGATGCCGCCGTCGCCAAGGTCTATGCGCAGGACGCGGGCCTGTCCCTCCCGGGTGACGAACAATGAAGCTCGGTTGTATCGGCGACGATTTCACTGGCTCCAGCGATCTGGCCAACACGCTGGCCAAGCAGGGCATGCGCGTGGTGCAGTATTCGGGGCTGCCGACGAAGCCCGCTGCACCGGACGTCGAAGCCGGGGTCGTCGCGCTCAAATCCCGCTCCATCAAAGCGGCGGACGCGGTCAAGCAGTCCCTGGACGCGCTGGCATGGCTGAGAGCGCAGGGCTGCACGCAGTTCTTTTTCAAATATTGCTCCACCTTCGATTCCACGGCCGAAGGCAACATCGGCCCTGTCGCAGATGCGCTCGCGGATGCCCTTGGAGCGGACCGGGTGATCGTCTGCCCGGCCTTTCCCGGCACCGGGCGATCCGTCTATCAGGGGCATCTGTTTGTGAACGACAGGCTCCTCAACGAAAGCGGGATGGAGAACCACCCGCTGACCCCCATGACGGATGCAAATCTGCGGCGCTGGCTGGCTCCGCAGAGCAAATACGATATCGGCCATGTGGCCGCCCAAGCGGTTTTTGCAGGCGCAGAAGCCGTTCTGACCGGTCTCGACACGGAACATGCGGCGGGCAAGCGGCACATCATCGTTGATGCCATCCGTGACGAAGACCTTATGGAAATCGGCCGCGCCGCTGCCGATCTCCCACTCGTGACGGGGGGCTCCGGCGTTGCCCTTGGCCTGCCTCGGAATTTCGGGTGCACACCCGGGACTCCGGACTGGAAAGGGCAGCCCGGCCCCGCCCTCGCGCTTTCGGGTTCCTGTTCTGCCGCTACCCGCAGCCAAGTGATGCGCCACGTCGCATCCCATCCGGCCCGTGAGATTTCCGCTGAGGACATCGTCGAGGGCAAGGTGTCGCCCGCGACATTGCTGAACTGGGCGATCGAGGTCGATGGGTTGCCGCTGATCTACACCTCTGCCAACCCGGATGTGGTTGCTGCGGTGCAGGATCGCTTTGGGCGCGAAAAGGCGGCCAGCGCCATCGAGAATTTCTTTGCCGAGTTGGCGCGTCTTGCGGTCGCAAGAGGCGTCACCCGGATCATAACAGCAGGTGGCGAAACTTCCGGCGCGGTTGTCGAGGCGCTCGACCTCGATGAGCTGCGCATCGGGCCGGAGATCGACCCCGGCGTGCCCGCCTTGAGGGCAGGGCCACGCCGCGTACTGGCGCTCAAATCAGGCAACTTTGGTGCCGAGGACTTCTTCCAGAAAGCGGCGAACGTTCTTGGCGCATGAGCGAAGCGACGCTGTAGCGAGCTCTGCACCTTCACCCTGACCTTGTTCTCGGCGGGCCGCAGATTGTCAGACGCAATCAAGACAGCCTGATCGATCCGCGCTGCCGTCTCGAACATGAACTTGAGAGGACCGGCGTTTTTAGGGATCAGCGCCGCGACAGAATGCTTCAATCCATGGCGAGCTTGGTTTTGCCGGTGTCGGTTGCCATA
>ERZ1740065.3258-NODE-3258-length-10154-cov-5.114962_pt1 | contig 10154 bp, 9 predicted proteins | sample MGYA00581738_ERZ1740065 | MGnify/ENA primary metagenome ERZ1740065 (study PRJEB43018, sample SAMN04849749) | marine metagenome | isolation source: floating plastic debris | place: Pacific Ocean | collected 2008-09-01 | study: EMG produced TPA metagenomics...
AGACCAGGCCGATCATCAGGACCGTCGCTAGGGCGAAGGCAAAGCGGGTATTTTTTTGAATGAGCATAGTTATGGTTTTAGGTGATTGAAAATAGGTTTATTCCAACTTATAAGCGGGTGGGGGCACAAATGTGACTAAAAATGAAAAATCCCGCCCTGCGCCCAGGGGGAGCAGAGCGGGATCAAGCTTACAAAATGAAACGGTACCTTATCTATCTAGAGCAGGTCTCCCAGTGCGGCGTAGAACTCGGCGTAACTCATACCCTCCGCCATCGGACAATCGACAATCTCTAAGTGGGAACCAGAGGTACTAATCACGGAGCCCGCAATAATGGTGCGTAGCATGCCATCGCCACATTCGATGCCGAAGATAAAGACCACCGGGGCGGTGCCCAGGGTAAAGGGACCATCCACGCCTCCACAAATCTCAAACGTATTGGGGCCGACTTGCGTCAACTCAACGGCGCCCATCAGACCGGGAATGTAGAGGGCGGCAAAGGACGTCAAGGGAGTAATGGGGCAGGGAAAAGTACAATTGACTTTCAGCTCTATACATTCGACATTAGAACCGGGGTAGCTGTAAAGCGCGGCTACACTGACCCAACCCAGCGCTTCCTCGAGGATGATCAGGTAGGTTGTGATATCGCTGCGATCCTGGCTGCGGACCACCTCCACTTTTTCGCCCGTGGACTGCCACTCTACTTGCTCTCCGATCTCCTCGCCGTAGTACAATTCCATGTTCTCCTTCGCCTCCCCCGTATTGTCGGTCGGAAGCAGCAATTGCATGTCGCCCTGTCCGTCCAGGCGCAGTTGTTCCCCATTTTGGTAGACTTGTACGTAGACTTTTCCACCCGACTGGAGCAGCTCCTGATCGGCCAGGCTCTGCTGACGGTGGAGGATCTGATCGGCGAGACTGTACACCTCGATCAATTCGACTTCGACCGTTCCGCGGACCCGCTTACCAGCGGCATTGACCAGGGCATTGTCGATGTTCACTACGGTACCCTGCTCGCCCACGACGTGGTAGCGGCCCGATCCGAGATCTTCGGCCACCAAACGCTGGGTACTTTCTCGAAGGTGCTGTTGGAACGCCGTTTCGCTCTGCACGCTCTCTAGGGAACTTTGGGGAGCCAAATCTTCCTGCTTGCTACAGGAGGCGAAGACCAGGCCGATCATCAGGACCGTCGCTAGGACAAAACGGGTGTTGTTTTGCATAAACATAGTAATAGTTTTTGATAGGTAAATGAAAATAAGTTTGTGTTCTGTCAACCCGCTCAAAAAGTTGGCTGGCCGGGTAATGATCATTCGCATTCCGACAAAATGGCCAAACGGTGCACGGTAATATTGGACGATGCTTTTGGCAACGAAATGGGAACGGAAGAAACCCGATCGAATCCTTGAGGTATTTTTGAGGTGGTTGCCCATATAAGTGGGCTGGGGAAAAAACGTGACACCGCGGATGGGTTTTTTAATTCTCACAGATTGGTATCTTTGGGCATGTTTTGGAAGAGCGAATTCGGGCGCAACATCGCGAAAATGCTGGGGGGAGTGGGCTTGGCCCAGGTGATTAATTTTGCCGCTTCGCTGGTCCTCGCTCGCCTGTACGACGAGGCCGATTTTGGTCGGCTTGCCCTGTTTACCTCCCTGATGATGCTGCTCACCAACCTCGCTGGACTGCGTTACGAACTGGCTACCGTCCTACCCCGCCGTCCCGAAAAAGCGCTTGCCGTACTCGCCCTCGCCCTGCGTCTCAACCTGCTGTTTGGCCTCCTGGCCCTGCTCCTGGTTGGCCTCGGCCGCCCCTGGCTGGCACAGTACCCCAAACTCGCCAGCCTCGGCCCACTGCTCTGGCTCGTTCCCCTGGCCCTCTTCCTCCTCAGCGCCTTCAATAGCTTCAACTACTGGTACACCCGCCAGAAAGCCTTCGGCTGGATCGCCCGCGTACAAGTGGCCCAAACCAGTGTGGGCGCACTGGCCCAGATGGGCTTGGCTTCGGTGCTGCCGGGGGTCGGCCTCATCTGGGGCTACCTCCTGCGCTTGCTCAGTGGCTTTGGCCTTTTCGCCTGGGGCTTTCGCCGATGGTGGGCCCCACTCCAAGCCGCGGCCAAGCCCCCCGCCCTACGGTCCGTGGCGCGGGAGTACCGCGAATTTCCCCTCGTCAATGCCCCCCACGTGGGTTTGGATGTCCTCCAAAACGAGGGCATCGTCTTTTTGGTCGTTTACTTTTTTACCGAAAGTTTGGTGGGCAGCTACGCCTTTGCCCTGCGCATCGTCAAGGCCCCCCTCGGGATCATCGGGCGGGCGCTGACCCCCGTGTTCTACCAACGGGCCAGCGAATTGCACCGGGAAAACCCCGCGGCCCTACGCGACCTCATCCGCCAGATCTACGGCCGCCTGCTACTGGTGGGCCTGCCCGGTTTTGCCCTGCTCTTTTTTGGCGCACCGAGCCTTTTCGCGCTGCTGTTTGGAGAAAATTGGCGGCTGGCCGGTCAGATCGCCAGCATCCTCACCCCCTGGCTCCTACTCAATTTTATCGCCTCCCCCGTTTCCCAACTGCCCCTCGTCGTCGGTCGGCAGAAAACGGCCCTGGCCCTGGCGGGACTTGGCGTCCTGCTCAAGCTGGGGGCCTTGCTGGCCGCCGGCTGGTTGGAAGCGGGCGAGCTGCGGGCCTTTTTGTACCTTTGCCTGGGCGCCTCCCTGTACCAGGCCATCGTACTGCTGTGGTACTATTGGATTGCCGGAATGCCCACAAGCACAAGTACCAAAAATGAGGATACTCCTGATTAGCGACGTCGATTCGCCCCACACCCAGCAGTGGGTAAGCGGCCTGGTGGGTAGGGGCCTTGAAATTGGCATCTTTAGCCTACGGGACGAACGGCTGGGCTGGACGGATGACCTCCCGCAAGTTCGGGTCCTGTACGCCCGTACCCCCACTTATTTCCCCGCGCTGGGCGTCCTCAACAACATCAACCTCTTTACCTACGGCCCCAGCCTACGTCGGGCCGTTCGGGACTTTCGGCCCGACTTGATCCACGCCCACAATTTGGGCAATCACGGACTGGTGGCGGCCCTGGCGGGGGTCCAACCCCTGCTCCTTTCGGCCTGGGGATCGGATATTTTTTCGCATCCGCACCGCAGTTGGTTCCACCACTACTGGACCCGCTACACCCTCCGCCGTGGCCAGCGCATCCTGGCAACGAGTAAGGTGCTGGCCGAAGAGACGGCCAAATACTGCGAACAGGCGGTCGCCCTGACGCCCTTTGGCATTGATACCCAACGGTTTGCCCCCCGGCCACGGAAGCATCGCTTTGGTGCGGGCAAGCTACTCCTGGGCTCGGTCAAGAGCTTGGAGCCCGTGTACAACCACGCCTGGACCCTGCGTTGTTTTGCGCAGCTTTGCCGACAGCTACCGGAGGTGCCTCTGGCGCTGGTGCTGGTGGGCAAGGGCTCCTTGGCGGAAGCGCTCAGGAGCTAGGCCGCCGAACTGGGGGTGGCCGAGAAAGTCCACTTTACCGGTATAATTCCCTACGCTCAAATACCCGAAATCCTAGCGGAAATTGACATCTTTGTGAACGTTTCCAAACGCGAAAGTTTTGGCGTAGCGGTGCTCGAAGCTTCCGCAACGGAGCGGCCCGTAGTGGCCACCCGGGTGGAAGGCCTGCCCGAGGTGGTCGAAGAGGGACGGACCGGTTTTTTGATCCCCCTCGGTGACGATGCGACTTTTGTACGGACCCTGGAACGCTTGGTCCAACAAGCGGATTTGCGACGGGAATTGGGTCGGGCCGGTCGGAAATTTGTCCAACAGCATTACGAAAAAGAGGCTTGTATCGACCGGATGATCGCCATTTATCAGGAGACGCTAGCGAGCGACCGCGATCGCCACAAGTGAGTTATTATGAAGAAGAAAGTTTGCCACATCACCACCGTTCACCACACCTACGATACCCGTATCTTTTACCGGCAGTGTACCTCCCTCGTCCGCAATGGCTACGAGGTACACCTGATCGTGGTCAATCAGGAGAAGGCGGAGGAAAAAAATGGCATCATCATCCACAACCTACGGGTAGATATGAGCAATCGGCTCCAACGGATGTTCAAGGCGAGCCAGGCCGCCCTGGCCAAGGCCCTGGAAATCGACGCCGATCTCTACCATTTTCACGATCCCGAACTGCTTTCGATGGGGCTGCAACTGCGGCGACGCAATAAGGTGGTCATCTACGACATCCACGAAAACGTCCCCCTCCAAATGTACTCCAAGCCCTACCTACCGGCACTCCTCAAGCCAGTGGTGAGCCAGGGGGTCAAGTGGGTGGAAGACTACGCGGCCCCCAAAATGTCGGGGCTGGTATCGGCCTGGCCAAAGATCGAGGAGCGCTTTGGTAAAATTCACGACCGGGTGGTGGGCATTTACAACTTTCCCGAAGTCGATTTTCTCCACCAAGCCCCCCGGGCGGTCCCCAAAACGCGCGACATCTGCTTCGTGGGCTTGATCAACGAAGTCCGCGGTATCCGCCAAATGCTGGACATGCTTTCGGAAGTCGACGCCCGGCTCACCCTGGTGGGCTATTTCCCCACTACCGAACTCGAAAGGTCCGTACGGCAGCATCCCAACTGGGACCGGGTGGAATTTATGGGTTTCCAAAACCGCGAACGCGTCGCCGAGATCCTCCAAAGCAGCCGCGTGGGGATGGCGACCTTTTTGCCCGACCCCAATTACCTCTTTGCCTATCCCAACAAAATTTTTGAATACATGGCCGCCGAACTGCCCGTGGTAGCCTCCCACTTTCCCTTCTGGATGGAGATCGTCGAAGGCAGCCGCTGTGGCATCGGGGTAGACCCCGAAGACGTCGGTGCCATCGCCGCTGCCGTCCGACAAATCCTGGAAGCTCCCAAAACCGCCCTGGCCATGGGACGCCGGGGGCGCGAGGCCGTGGAACGGGAATACAACTGGCTGGCCCAGGAAAAAAAGCTGGTCCAGTTTTACGAGCGTTTGTTGGCCTAAAAAATCACTCCCTTGACGCGGATCAAAATCAGTTTACTCCTCCCCTGCTGGAACGAAATCGACTTTATCGAAGCGGTTTTGCGTAACGCACTTGAGCAGAAAATTTCGTCTGAGGAAATGGAAATTCTGGTAATTGATGGTGGAAGCGATGATGGAACGCGGGAAGTGGTACAACGTTATGCCGCCACGCACCCCCAGATTCAGCTACTGGACAACCCCGACCGCTACGTCCCCCAGGCCATGAATCGCGGCATCCACGCCGCCCGGGGGGAGGTCATCATCCGCTGGGATGCCCACGCCGCCTACCCCACCGACTACGTCTCCCGCCTGGTCGATTACCTCGAACGCGAGGGGGTGGATAATGTGGGAGGACGGTGGGAGATTGCGCCGCGCAACCCAGGGGCCCGGGCGCGCGCCATTGCCCTGGTGCTGGCCCATCCGCTGGGCGTGGGCAATGCCACCTACCGGCTGGCGAAGGAGGGGGCTCGGGAGGTCGATACCGTGCCGTTTGGCTGCTACCCCCGGCGGGTTTTTGAGCGCTTTGGCCAGTACGACGAACGACTGCGCCGCAATCAGGACATCGAGCTCAACCGCCGCATTCTCCGGGGCGGGGGGCGGATCGTCCTCCTGCCCGAAGTGGTCATCACCTATTACGCGCGGTCGACTTATGGGGGCTTGTGGCGCAACAATTTTGCGAATGGCGAATGGGTAATCCGTACCGCCGCCTACACCGGTACTCTGGATGCACTTTCGCTACGGCATTTTGCCCCCCTGGTCTTTATCCTCGGTATGCTAGGAATGCTGGTCCTCTTGCTGCTCGCCCTCACGGTGGGCCTGCCCACCTGGCTGGTCCTGCTGGCGCTACTGCCCAGCGCCTACTTTGCACTGACCTTTGGCGCCGCCGTTTGGACCAGTTGGCAAAAAGGCCAACTCGATACCCTGTTTCCCCTCACCTGGAGCTTTTGGGTGCTGCATTTCAGCTACGGCTGTGGCAGTTTGGTGGGACTAGCTAAGGTCTGGCGACAGCGGAGCGATGAGAAAACGGAAAAAAACACCCATAAATCCACGGAGAGTGGATGAAAAAACATTTTTGGAAGGTAAAAAAAATTCCTTCACAATCCACTATGAACAAACCACTTATCCAGTACAAATAAAAAAATGTATCTAAAATTTATGGAATTTCAGTCCCCAAAGCGTCTATGTAGGGACTTTTCCTCGGATGGGACCCAAGTAAAATATATCCCGAGTGAAAGTTTTGGTAACCTTGCGGTCGAAGGGCTCGATCAGGGGGGCGGCGAAGCTTTATCCCCAGTTGAAAAAATCGAGCGACGACTGGCGGCGGTGGCTTGGGTGGGAATCCCTCCCTCAAGACCCCAGCCTTATCTTCCAGAATTTTGAGCAGTTCCTACGGACGCCCCGACTAACCTTATGAACACTTGAACCATGCCATACCAATACCTCCTATTCGATGCCGATAATACCCTTTTTGATTTTAGCGAAGCCTCCCACCTGGCCTTTGCCCAATTGCTACGGGCCGAGGGGCACGACTACCACGAGACCCATTACGCAACTTACCAAGCAGGCAATGAATTGGTCTGGCGGGAATTTGAACGGGGTTTGATCGACGCTCGGGAGTTGCGGGTCAAACGCTTTCGGCTGTTTTTCGAACGCTCCGGCCTCGGGGGCGATCCCGCGGTGTACCACCAGCAATACATGGACAATCTGATTCGGGCCACCGAATTGCTGTCGGGGACGCTGCCCCTCCTGGAAAAGCTGTACGGTCGGGTGCGGATGGCCATCATTACCAATGGCTTGCGGGAAGCCCAACGGCCCCGCATCCGCAAATTGGGCCTCGACCGTTACTTCGACCACATCATCGTATCGGACGAAATCGGTAGTGCCAAGCCCGACCCTGCTTTTTTCGATTACACCTTCGCCCAACTCCAGCAGCCCGACCCCGAGCGCGTGCTCGTCATCGGCGATAGCCTCAGCTCGGATATTCAGGGCGGTCTCAACTACGGCTTGGACACCTGCTGGTTCAACCCCCAAGGGAAGCCCAACGAAGGCCCCGTACAGCCGCGGTACGAGGTGCGCTCCATCGAGCGGGTTTGGGACATTGTCCGGGGGGCGGAAGAGGAGGGCTAGGGTACCCAGAGCTTGGAAAAAAACCTTAGCTTTGCGCAAAATTTGCTACCGATGAAATACCGCCGCCTACGTCCCGACGAACTGACCGAATTGGAGCCCCAATTTGTTCGCTTCCTCGCCTCCAATACCGTTACGGCCGACGATTGGCAAGAGCTGAAAACGGAGAACCGGGAAAAAGCCGAACGGCTGATTGACCTCTTTAGCGATTTGGTCTTTGCGCAGACCATCGAAAAGATTCAGTTTTTACAGCGGCGTAGCCCCCGCGAAATCCAGTGCTTTGCCTGCCTGCCGGACAAGATTCAACTGCGGGGACTCCGCGTTGAGGGCGAGTCGCCACTCGACTTTACCCGCAACGACTCCCCCAGCCAAATGCTCGAACAATTGGCCCAATCGGGAGCGGAGCTGCAACTGTACCGGGCGGAAAAAGCCTACCAGCCCTCACGCGATCGGGAATTGTTTACGATGTTGGAATCGGGTTGTCTGATTGCGAATGGCGATGTTTACCGCACGCTCGACGGCCTGAAGTCCTAGGCCACCATCCCTTCGATTTCGCGCAGTTTGGATTCGAGCCAGGCCTGTCCGAAGCGGGTATTGGTGGTTTCGATTTCGGCGCGCAATTTTTGCAATTCACCGCGCAAACGCTCCCGCGCCACGTAGCCTACTTTCATCTTGATCTGGATGGCCCGGCGGGTAAACCGCAGCAATTGGTAGTAGCCCTGGCGGTTAAAATCACTGATTTCCTTTTTGCGCTGCAGGTACTGACGAAACGAATCGCTCAGCGACAGTAACGTCTCGTATTCATCGAGGTCATAGTAGGTTTTGAGCAGGAGCAATTTGGCGTTGAGGGCGTAGCGGAGGTCGGAGTATTCAAGGTGTACCAACAGGTCCAGAACCCGGCCGTACTGCTGGGTTTCGTAGTAGTAGAAAGCCAGATTGTAGGAGTAAGCATTGTCGACAACGTCGGGAGGAAGGTGTTTTTTGTACCCTTCGATAAAGTCCCTGACCCAGGCCGTTTCGTGGAGCAGCAGCCCGGTGCTGACGATGTTTTTGTAATGCCACTCGGGCAGGTAGCCATTGATAAAGAGCAAGTCGTCTTCGAGTTGGAACTTATAGAGTTCGAAGATTTCCTTGAGGAAGTGGCGGCGGCCCTGGTTGATTTGTTGGATACAGTGGTTTTGGAGGTAGTTGTAGAGGTTTTGCAGTTCGCGTTTGGGGAAAAAGGGGGCCTTCTCACGGATCACTTCCAGGGCGCGGCGGTAGTCGGCGTCGGCTCCGTGGCGGATCATTTGGTAGAGCTGAAAATAAACCACGACGGGGGGAACGGCGGCGTACTGGCTCGGGTTGGCGGCGACTTCGGCGAGGAGGGCTTCGAAGAGGGGATTTTGGTATTCTTGCTGCATGATCCGCCGACGGACCTGCATCTCACAGGCGTCCTTGAGTTTTTCGGACAGGTAGAAGTGGTCGAGGCTGTCTTGCTTGCGTTGGATACTGCCGCCTTTGGAGTAACGTGCTTGCTCGGAAAAGAACAGATCGGCTTCGGCGAGGAGGAGAAAACGGCGGTTGAAATGAGCCCCATCGCGGTAGGTTTGGCCTTCCAACCAGCGGGATTGGGTTTTGAGGACCTTTTGGTAGTAGCGATTTTGCTCTTTTTGGCGTAAATTCTGGAGTAAAAGTACCCGGTGCAAGCCTTCGCGTTCGCGAAACTGCTCGGTGATGAGGAATTGTTCGGCTAGGCGGAGGGCGTAGGTAAATACCGTAGCCAGTTTGGCTTGGTCGTGGCCTTCGTCGGGAAAGAGGATCTGGAACAAGCCTTCGCGGGTGCAGCTTTTTTCGGTGAAATTGGGGTAAATTTGACTCAGGTGGCCCACCAGAAGCCGAACGCCGCGGTGCTTATTGTGGTAAGGAGAGTACACAAAATCCTTAAAACGGGTGACCTCCTTGCGAGAAAACACGGCTAAGAGCTGGATCAAAGGATTCGACTTCACGGATTTTTCTCAATTTTTAAAGAGAAATAAAAACACACAAATACATAATAATCAGTCACTTACCACACGTCACTTTCTCAATTTCATCAAAAAAAATCCAAAAATCAAGTAAAAGCGTCTTTTTCCCTCCGGGCGAATTATCGGATTATTGTAAGGTCAAAGGTATTCATTGATCAAAACGCAAGTTTCAGCATGATGACTATTACTACACGAAAAACCATTGTTGCTCTCCTTCCCTTCGCTCTGTTTTGCCTCTTGGCATTGGTGCTGTGCCCCCAGCGGGCCGCCGCCCAATGCCAAAGTCAGGTCCAACTGACTGGCTCCATTCCCACCGACTGTGGCGAGAGCTGGACCCTGGGCGACTGGACCTTGTCCACTCGTGGCAACGAAGAATGTAGCCCCAACGCGTGCAACTTCCAAAGCGGTAGTAATTTTATTCGCCTCCAAGCGGGTGCCCTCGAAGTAGATCTGGGCGAGGAGTTGCTCCTCACCGGGTACCGTATCCAACTGAACCACATCGGCTCCGCCGCCAACGGCACCAACTGTACCTTCATCAATTTTTCCGATGGCAACGGCGCCACCCGCCGCCGGGAAGCCACCGCCGGCACCTCCAGCATCAGTGAATACGACGTCTATTTTCCCGCCAACCGCCTCGTCATCTCTTCGGACAACCGCGAAATCTACGCCATCACCCTACTCTACCAGTGTAGCGACGGCCAAGCCCCCACCGCCGACGGCTGCATCACCTTTGACGCCCAATCCCCGGGAGGCCTCTTTACCCGCAATGTGGGCGAAACCCTCCTGTTCGAAAACAACGTCCCGGTGACCGCCGCCCCCTTCGCCTCCATCCCCACCGGCACCAACGATACCACCATCATCAACCAGGGCAACTACCAGTTTATCGAAGGCCCCAACTGGAACATCGGCGAAGCCACCAGCCTGTGGACGACCTTCGGGGCCGCCAAATTTGATTTTGGCCACCTGGCCCAGCCGCCCGGGCGAGGCTGCGTCGCGGTGTTTGG
>ERZ1740065.3259-NODE-3259-length-10154-cov-5.025052_pt1 | contig 10154 bp, 6 predicted proteins | sample MGYA00581738_ERZ1740065 | MGnify/ENA primary metagenome ERZ1740065 (study PRJEB43018, sample SAMN04849749) | marine metagenome | isolation source: floating plastic debris | place: Pacific Ocean | collected 2008-09-01 | study: EMG produced TPA metagenomics...
TACAGAAACGGCTCATTTATCGCTGGGGCCAAATCCAGCACTTACGCCACGGTCCTTGAGGATCAGGGCGCAACAATCACCTGTGGTGTCAGGGCGACAGACGCGAACGGCACATCCTCTGAAGTTCTCAGCGCAGGCTTTGCCATGCGGGCAACGCCATGGGTGCAATCAAACATTAGGTTTGATGGCTCTGCAAAACTAAACCTTGCGCAAAACCTATACACGAACCCCTCACTTACGTTGGAGGATGGTACAACTTTTGGGGCCTATAACCTTATCAAGTTTTATTCCGGCGTTATGGACGCATCAGGCTCACAAAACACTCAATACATTTTGACGCAAAGCACTGACAGCTACATTGGTCTGCGAAAAGACATTTTGGCAGCGACAAGTGGGTTTGAAGGTGAAGAGGACGGCATAGATACGGGCAGCGTTTACCAGCAAAAGGCAGGAATTACTGCAGGGGATCGGGTTTCTGTCTTGCTTTATGTGAGACAGGGCAATCCCGGTCGCATTGAGGGCACTATGTGTACGCGCTTTGAAGGTGGTCCGTGGCAGTACTCTAGCTTCACACGGGCTGGTCCCTTGGTCGCAACGCAACTTGGAAACGTGGCCATTGGCGACAGAGCTAATGGTGGTCGACAGTTCACAGGTACACTTTCTCGCGCTGCGACTTGGGCGAATGTCTCTGTCGATGCATTGGACTTAATGCCTCTAGAGGCTGACAGAGTAGGCGACCCCGGCATCGTTGATTTGTTCATGGAGGACGACACAACGCTTAGGCCACCTGACGTTGCGGTTGGCTCGCTTGGCACACCGTTGGTCGATTTCAACGGCCCTCTGTCCGACTGGCAGGCGGGTATACACGAGGGCAGATTAGACACCTTCAATCTTACAGGATTACTGACATGAGCGACCTTTACATTGTGGGGCTTCCCGAAGACGAGGTTATTGATAACTTGCGCCTTGAAGTGGACAGCACCGCAACCGCTGATCAGTCTGTAGCGTGGGGGTGGAAAAACCCTGAGACACCCGTCTTTGCAAAGCGTTGTTTTCGCTTCTATCCGCCTGCCGGAGAGTTAGTCACGACCATCACTACCTTTCCGACACGGGGCAAGGCGATCATCAATGGCGACAACACAATCACGGTTCAGTTGACTGAGTATGAATACGAGGGTGACCCCGAGGCTCAAACGCTTGTCTACGATACCGATGCAACAACGGGTGTCTCAGAGACATACGCCATTTTGCCTTCGCGGTTAGACTTGGGTTTTCACAATGGGGACACTTACTTTCACAGGCTGGACTCAAGCGGCAATCAGGCCATCGAGTACGATGACAACCTGCGAGATATCAACATTGCTAAAGACGGCTTGAGCCGCGCGGATATTGTAGCCCTTGAGCCATCCCTTTCAGTCGAATCTGACGTAACACCTGCATGGCTGGCCAGTAACGTCGCGAATGGTGAAGCTGATTACTACGGCGCAACAGAGGCTCTCCGTTTGGACGAGTTTGCGGGACGACTGGCTATTGCTGGGGTAATGGTTGGGAACAATCTAAGTGTACGCGCCTTGTTTAAAGGTGGCGATAGTTTCCCTGCGGACGAAGCAGGATCACAGGCAATTATCGGGGCGAGCGCAAGTGGCTACAATGACCGCTTTCCCTATCATATCACCAGTTATGGCACCGGTCGCGCAACTGTTGACCTTGAATGCGTATCAGGCGCAGCAACATCCGTCATGATGACAAATATGGACGCTAGTCTGTTCAAAATGGATGGCTTGAAGCGCGGTGGTATTGAGCGAATTGATGGGACTGTTGCTAAAGCCTTGAGCCATAATCAGGGCAAGAACGGTGACGGTACTTTCAAGGGCGACGGGTACAGTTGCTATCGCAGCACAGCTTTTGACGGCTGGAAGGATACACCGGGAAACCCATCTGTCTGGGCCGCATCAAGTGACCGTGTATCGCCCAGCTTTATCACCAACGTTGTTGACGGGTTCTTTGCCGAAAACATCTGGGACCACGCTGGATGGAAAGAAGGATACAATCCTTATTCAAACAGCACGACGGCTGGTTGGTACGATCCAGATGGGACGTACTACGCGAGTGATCCGAACAACGGCACCGCTGAATACTTCAGCGGCACGTCGCAGCCGCCATCGCAATATTCACAGACAGGATATCGCAAGCTTTCGGCTGGCATGACGTTCCGAAATGAAGTGTTTGCGCGTGGCGCGTTGACCGCCTGTCAGTGTCGTTCCGGCGCTGTTGCCATTGGCAACGTTTACTTAGATTTCAACAACGCGGGCAACTTCTTTGGGGGCGACTACAACCAACCGTCAGACCGCTATACCGGCTCCTATACCATATTCGGGCGTAACATCCTGACGTCAGTTGCCTATAAGGAAAGTGAGCCTCGTAATGGTCTTTCCTCACAGTCGGCAGGCATGTCCTTGGGCAGTAGCCCAATCACCGTTGATGAAAACATCGTCATGCACGCCCGCAACCCAGATGATTTGACCAATGAGGAGTATAAAGAGCGGGTTGACTCAGCACCGTTGTTTGAGGTGCCAGGTGTCAGCTTTCCTTACGACAACAACATTATTTACAATTGGTCGGGCAGTGTCTCAGGCTCGTGGGAGCAGAACATTGATGGTTTAAGTGTAACGACACTGGATACTACCACCATTCAGAGGTTCACAGATATTCTGAAGAACGAGCCAGTGGGAGCCAATTCGATTGGTGACCTTTTCGACTACGCTCAAGATGACATGGCAGAGCCGGGTGTTTTGGCGGGCCAGATTTGTCGCTACTTCTACGATGCGTGTAGTGTTGAACCAGTACGGACAACGGCAGGTACGGCAACCTTTCTGCCGACAGAGCATGGCGACGGTCTGCGCTGGGATGTCTATCTAAATTGGGATATCAACACACTTCCTGGCACAGACGTGAAGGATGACATCGACCTAAACGGGTATGATACACGGCTGGGCTGCGGTATTGTGTTCGAGATCGCTGATCTGGATTTTGGAGACGATGGCTCGCTTGTTGTCAATAATACCCAACTGACACTGGACACCCTGACCACGACTGATGGCACAGCCACCATGGGAGCGGTGCGGCAATATCGAAGTTGCCGGGACAGCAGCGCCAACCAACACCCTCACAGTCAATGTCTCGACGGATGGTAACTCAGGCAGTGCCGGGCGGCTGGTTGTTACCGGCTCACTGGCGGGCGACTGTGATGTGACCGTGGACGCGCACGGCCAGTTCTTTGGCTATGACGGGGGCGACATTACCATAAATGGCATGCTGAAACTAGTTGGCGATCTGCACCGTGTAGGCTTTGACGGCACATCTGGCGGGGCGTCCAGCTTCACCATGTCCTCTGGCTCAACTCTGGTTATTGGCGGCAACTCACCGTCCATCCCTGTCATCCGCGAAATCTGGTCTGGCACGAACGGGCTGGCGGCAGACAACCCCACTAATGTCGCCAGTACGTTTGTGTGTGGTGGCACGCTAGATCTGACAGACGCAGCGTCGGGCACCTATGATCTGATTATAGCGGATACGGTCACAGGCACCTTTGCCACAGTGATCGGCGGCAGTGTAATCAGCTATGCGCCGGATCGTGTGACAGTCACCGTCACATGATCTTGGCCCGGCTGGTCACCTTGTTGCACAGGTGTCATGTTTTAGCATGAGAGACACTATCGGGGACGCACTCGTTGCGCGCTTACAGGATTTCCATTTGAGTGGCGGCAGGCCATTGAAGCTGCTAGCTAGGTCATAAAATCGCCTGAAGTGAATGCGACACCTTTTCGATGACATATCCCAGCACCAATGATGCAGCCGGTCCCTCCGGTATTGGCCTTCTGAGCCCGGGTACCTGCCTACCCGCCATCATCAGGTGGGGGGCAATTGCTCTGAGCTTCGCCCTCGTGGCGGTCATCGCGCTCACACCGTGGCTCTACAACACATTGCACGTCTCGGACACAACATGGATGGCGCAGGTCGGGCGCTGGATACAAGAAGGTGCCGTGCCCGGCGTTGACTTTGACCATTTCTATGGCGGCATGCACGAATGGTTCATTGCCCGGGGGTTGGATCTGTCGGGAGGCACAATCAAGGCCCTGGATTACGCTCAGGTCCTGGAATTCGCCGTCGTCGCGCTTGCCCTTCAGATCGCTGCGTGGCGCAGGATTGATCCGACCATCACGGCCCTACTGACACTGCTATGTGCCATCGTCTTACTCACCCGGGTGCCGTTCGAGGAATATCGGCTTTTGACCCGCCTGGATGCGGCGCACTCCTTTGCTTACAACCGTCTGGGCACTGCGTTTACGATCCTGTGCGCCACCGTGCTGATGGTTCGCTCCGAAACGCGGGCGGCGGAACTCATGGGTGGCGCCGTTGCAGGCGTCGCTGTGATCGCTGCTATCCTGTGCAAGTTTTCGTTCTTTCCGGTCGCGATCGTACTGCCACTGGGCCTTGCGATGATGGCACGCTGGCCTACGCTGATTACAACCCTGATCGCAATGACAGCCTTTTTCTTGCTGATGGATCCGACCGGGGGACGCACCTTTGGCACATTGAGCTATACGATGGCCAGCTCCGGCACGAGTGCAACCGAACCCTGGTTCGTGCGCAAGGCCTTCAGACTTGTCTTTACCCAACAGATGCAGGTCATGATGGCGCTGACCCTGATGGTCTTGCTGCTCTTGAGGGACCGTAGCCGCGAGACCCTAGTGGTGCTGGCCGTTGGGACGTTGCTGATGATTGCGTTTTGGGGGACATCCGTCACCATGGGGTTTGCGGGACTGGTAGGTCAGCAGTCCACCCCACTGCTCGTGACGCTCGCACTGTTGCTAATACCGCGCTTTGGGCGGCTAAAGCTGGCAGTGGTGGCCTGGCCTCTAGTGGCAGTCCTATATACCGCCCTGGTACTGCCGCATGGGTTGAACGTGGCGGGCAGCACAGCGAGCGCCTTTCTGAAGTCGAACCGGATCCCGGTACACAGTGGGCCCCTTGCCGGGTACCTGGTGAACGGCGCATGGCTGCACTATCGCACGGACACCGGCGATGCCGCTGACCCCACCGCGCAAGTCACCCTCGAGCGGACAGCCCGGCGGTTTGCCGCAGGAGAGCATGATGCAGGCATCGATTTCGTCATGCTGATGGATGCAGTGCGCCTGGTGCAGGACATCCCAGATCTTTCAGAGATTGGCCTAGCCAGCAACACGCGGATGGGCTTGGGGTTTGCCACGGGCACGCAGCGGGTTGAGGGTTATCCTGCTTGGATCCGCCCCACATCCGTGGAACTGGCTGAGGGCGGCACACCGCTCAGACATGTCTCGCTTTTGTTGATGACGGTGACAGATACTCATGTGAGCGATCTTGTGCGCGGCCACATGGGGACAGATTTCACACTGTGTCGGCAGTCGCCTCTGTGGGACCTTTATGTGCGCGAGACAGAGCAAGGCCGGTTCTGCCCCGACGCCACTGGCTGAGCAGGCATCCTGACGTTGCCCGCGTGCCGCAAAACCGGCGCTTATCTTCACGCTGTTACTGGCAGCGATGCCCATAACACACGACAAGTATCAGATAGGGTTAAACTTTAAATTTGGACTTACCAGTGCAAGAGGTCTGGGGTAATTGTGCCGATGACCGTCATTTAATAGTGGACCCGCATATAATCGGGGTATGTGGCACGGGTCGAGTAGAGCAGGATTTTCAGTATGAAGACGACAGCGGAAGAGTACCTATCCACCGGCACCTCAGAGACTCTTGCAGACATCCGCAATCATGCGCCTCTGAGCATCGTGATCCCGACATATCAGGAATGCGAGAATATCCCGTTGGTCCTGAAGCGTGTTGACGCGCTGCGCCGTGAGCTGGGGGTCGATCTCGAAGTGCTCTTCATGGATGACGACAGCAATGACGGCAGCGTCGAGGCGGTGGCGGCCGCAGGCTATGACTGGGCGCGGATCATCGTGCGCACAAAAGACCGCGGGCTCAGTCCGGCGGTCATTGACGGGTTCAAGGCTGCCAAGGGGCCTGTGCTGGTCTGTATGGATTGCGATCTCAGTCATCCACCCGAAAAGATCCCGCAAATGGTTCTCGCACTCTCATCAGGCCAGCAATTCGTGATTGGATCGCGTTATGTGCCAGGGGGCTCGACCGACGATGACTGGGGTGTTTTACGCTGGCTCAACAGCGTTATCGCTACTCTTCTGGCGCGCCCTCTCACCCGGGTAAAAGACCCTATGTCAGGCTTTTTCGCCTTAAGAAAAGAAGATTTCGACAAGGCAAGCACGCTCAATCCCGTCGGTTACAAGATCGGCCTTGAGCTGATCGTGAAGTGCAATTTCGATAACGTGGGTGAAGTTCCAATCCATTTTGTCGACAGGCTTTATGGTGAGAGCAAGTTGTCGTTCCGCGAACAGCTAAAGTACATAAAACACCTGCGCAGGCTCTACCTGCACAAATTCGAAAACGCCATGTACCTGGCACAGTTCTTCGTTGTTGGCGGATCAGGTGTGGTTGTGAACCTAGGCGTGCTAAGCCTGTTGCTCGCGTTGGGGCTGGCCGAAGGAGTTTGCCTGGCCGGTGGTATCGGCGCAAGCGTTGTGACGAATTTCCTGCTGAACCGTCGCTTTACCTTCAGCTATGCACGTTCGCGCAATGTATGGTCGCAATTTGCAGGCTTTATTGGAGCCTCTGCCGTAGGAATGATCGTAAACTATGCAGTAGCGCTCTACATGCGAAACTCGGTGCTGACGGATGGTGCCTACTCTTTGCAACTGGCAGCTTTGGCCGGGATTGCCTGTGGGATGCTCTTCAATTTCCTTGGGAACAGATATGTCGTCTTCCGCAAGCGCTTTATCCGTAAGTAGACCCGCATTCGGGCCGCCGGTTGCGCTCGGCCTGGCGCTGAGCCTCGGGATCTATCTGCTGGGTGCCGGGTACTTCGGGTCTGTTCAGGCGATCTGGGTCGATGAAAGCACGCAAATGTCCGGGCAAGCTCTGCCACTGGACACGCAACTGGCGTGGATGTTGCGCCAGGCTGATGTGTCGATGGGCGTGCCCCTAGACCGGATGCCACCGCTGAGTTACTGGGCCGGTACGGGCTGGAGTTGGGTGTTCGGTCTGAGCGAAACCTCGATGCGCTGGTTCGGCATCATTATGGTGCTGGCCTGCGCCCCCGCCATCTTCATGACCGGCCGTATGGCCGGGGGTCTGGCGGGGGGGCTCTTTGCCACCGCTTTCATCTTCGCAAGCCCGTCGATGATGGTGCATGCCGTCGAAATCAGGACCTATCCGCTGTTCTTCTGCCTCTCGACCTGGGCCGTCTGGAGCTATGTCTGCCTGACTACACCGAAGACAGAGCGGGCGACGACATGGCACCTGTGGGCCTTGTTGGTGCTGTTTCTGAGCGGCGCCAGCTATGCGCATTTCTACGGCCTGCCTCTGGCCGCCTGCCTGTTGTTCAGCCTTTTTGTCCACCACCTCTGGATCCGCCGGTCCCTGTGGCCGGTCGTGCTGGCCACACTGGCCTTTGCCGGCGCGTGGTCCGGCGTGCTGCCATTCGTTCTGTCGTCTCTGGGGGACGGCACGCGGGGGGGAGAAGCTGCTGCGCCAGCCTTTGACGCCACAAACCTGATCTACGGGTTAGGGCGGCTGGGCTTTCGCCATCTCTTTCATCCCGTGCTTTTGGCAAGCCCTGTGGCCCTAGCCCTCGGGTTGCTCGGCGTGCTGGGGCTGACGGTGCTGACCGTTCTGTGGCGCGCACCCGCACCTGCCGCCCGGGACCCTGCTGCCGAACGTTTTGTTCCAATCGCTTTTGTTGCGATGCCACTTGGCCTCGGCTTTCTAGGCCTGTCCGCATTGCAGGTGTTGCTGTTTGTCACAAACCGGGGCGAAATCGATGCGCTTGTGCCGCACTACAACCTCTGGCAACTGCCGCTTGTCATATGTTTTCTGGCCTGCGCCCTGAGACCCCGCGCGGTTCGCGCGCTGGCTTTGGCCTGTGCCGGCGTCACGATCGCTGCCAAGGTACTGGGCGCCGTGTTGCTGTTGCAAAACCCGGTCTTATACACCCATGGCGCCGGTGAGTGGCTGGCCGATGCCATCGAGGACCCCGCCCGCACTCTGGTGATCCACGTAGCTGATGGAGCCTGGGGCAGTCTCTTTTTTCCCGTCAATTACCTGACGCAGCAGCAAACGACCCAATGGCTGCGTCAACAGGACGGCCAGGTGGGGCAGCTCGCGCCCGGCGTCATGTTGCCCATCGCGGATCCGGCCACGGCCCAGCTGGCTTTTGACCGCGTGATAGAGATACAGGCGCGCAACTTTACCAGCCGTGACCTGAGCCACCTTGTCACCGGAGCCAGAGAGTGCAGTTTCCCCACGACTTTGTCAGAGATACCGGGCACAACGCGCGAGACCTATTGTTCCTATGTCTCAGCCGTGCGGCGGATCACAGACAATGCACCCTGAGACCGACACCATGACACCGCAGCGCATCGCCTATCTCACCGGAGAGTACCCGGCCGTTTCACACACCTTTATCCTGCGCGAGATCGAGGCACTGCGCGCGCGCGGGATCGACGTGCAGACATGTTCGATCCGCACAACCGGGCCCGAACATCATCGCGGCACGGCGGAAAAGCACGCGGCGGAAACGACATTCTATGTCTTGAAGGCCGCCAAAGACCCCGTGATGCTGATCCGCGCGGTCGGTGCAGCTCTGGCCCGGCCCAAGCGCTGCCTGGCCACCCTCACTCTGGCATGGAGGACCCGCGCACCGGGCCTGCGCGCCGCGCTCTACCAGCTGTTCTATGTGATCGAAGCCGTTGTGTTGGCGCGGTACCTGCGCCACGCAAACATCACCCACCTGCACAACCACTTTGGCAATTCCAGCTGCTCGGTCGCGATGCTCACCAGCGCCCTGTCCGGCATCCCCTTCAGCTATACGATGCACGGGCCTGCGATTTTCTTTGAACCGCACCGCTGGCGCATCGACGAAAAGATCGCACGCGCGGCATTTGTCGCCTGCATCAGCCACTTTTGCCGCAGCCAGGGCATGATTTTCGCCGCCCCGCAACACTGGGACAAGATGCATATAGTACATTGCGGGATCACTCCTGCGCACTATGGCCCGTCCGGGCAGGCCAGCCAGGGCAAGAACATCCTCTTTGTGGGCCGGCTGGCTGCTGTCAAAGGCGTACCGATGCTGATCAGGGCGTTTGCACGCGTGCGCGTGCAGCATCCTGAGGCCGTGCTCACGCTGGTGGGCGACGGGCCAGAACGGCGCACGATCGAAGCGCTGGTCGCCGATCTGGGGTGCGGTGAGGCCGTCCGCTTTGCCGGCTATCTGTCGCAGGATGAGGTGGCGCAGGCGCTGTCGCGCGCAGACGTCTTTGCCCTACCCAGCTTTGCCGAAGGCGTTCCGGTGGTGCTGATGGAGGCGATGGCCAGCCACCTGCCAGTACTGACGACACGCATCGCCGGGATCGGCGAGCTGGTCGAAGACGGGGTCAGCGGACTGACCGTACCACCCGGCGACGTGGATGCCCTTGCCCACGCGCTCGAGCAACTGCTTGGGGATCCGGAATTGCGCGCGCGCATAGGAGCCGAAGGGCGGCGCACTGTCGAGACCGAGTTCAACATCGCAACCGAGGCCGCCCGCCTTGAAGCGCTGCTGGGCGGCACTGCTCCACCTGACCGGCTAGGCGGGGCGACGGCACGCACTGAGACAGGGGGCCTGCGCAACCCATGACGCGCCCAAATCGGCCTTCACAGGGTCTTGTCAAATGTGCCGGAAGCTTCTGCGCGGGCACGCCGCCCCATATCACGTAACATCTGCTGAGCCGGTTTTTCAAAGGACTGGTAAACGAGAGGCGACAGCAAAAGGGTCACACCGACATAGGCAACCAGTAAACCGGGATCGCGATAATCCACCGTTAAATCCAGCACCGGCAGCAGCAGCACAAGTATCAGTTGGACGGGGAAATGTATCATGTAACTGGCATAGGTCATGTTGCCCAGAAACACCCATGTCCGCTGTGTCGACAGAAACAGTGGGTTCAGCATCAGAAAAAGCCAAACGCTCCCAGTGATCCCCCAGCCACGACACAGCTCCGATCTGT
>ERZ1740065.3260-NODE-3260-length-10153-cov-5.148346_pt1 | contig 10153 bp, 19 predicted proteins | sample MGYA00581738_ERZ1740065 | MGnify/ENA primary metagenome ERZ1740065 (study PRJEB43018, sample SAMN04849749) | marine metagenome | isolation source: floating plastic debris | place: Pacific Ocean | collected 2008-09-01 | study: EMG produced TPA metagenomics...
GCACCAACGGCCGGGATTTCGAGCGCGTTCTCGGGACGCTGTCCGCCGAGGCGCGGGCGTTCTGGCAGGTTGACGTCGATGATCCGGCTGACCTGAACCAGCGCATCATCTGACGGCGACATCGCGCGGGCCGGAGGGTCATCGGCGCGAGGGTAAGTTTCAGCGGTTGTCGGCGACGCCGTGGCAGGCGTCGTCACCAGGGCGGTGACCGCAGATGCAACATCGGCGACTGGGGGTGCAAAGCCCGCGCGCCCCAGATGATGGGACGCAGGATGCCAGGCAGGCTGCCTCGTTCAGGCCATCCGGAAAGCCATGCCGGAAGGAGGGAAGGAGGCCTGTCATGCCTCCTTCCGTGCGCATATCACCGCTTGGGTTTGCCCAGGTTCTTTTTCTCGGCCTCCGACGTCGCCTTGTCGGCCACCCGCTCTGCAGCCGCTTTGGCCTTGTCGCCAATGGCTTGCACGGCGGATTTATCCCCCGGTGCGCCACTGTCCAGATCCGCCTTGGTTTCGGACGCAATGTCCTTGACCTCTTTCTTGACCGACTGCGCGACCGACGCGGCCTTGGCTTTTTCTTCCTCGAAAATGCGCTCGGCCTCGTCAAAAAGGTTGTCGCTGTGCGATCCCATCAGATCGTCCTCGGTCCTGGTGCGCGGCATGGCCCCGCCGATGGCAGCACCGACCGCGAGGGCAAGCGCGCCCAGGACTAGGGGCTGCCGGTCGTAGAAATCCGCCACGGCGTCCGAGCCATCGCTCATCGACCGCGCTGCGGAGTGCCGCATCTCCACCGCCTTCCGGCGGGCCGCGATGACGCGCGCGCGGCCCTGATCGGTGAGATTTTCGGTGCCTTCCGCGATCCGGTTTCGCGCCGCCGCAAGACCGTCCCTGGCCGACCGCGCGGTGTGCGCCGCCGCGGATTTCGCCGAGGCCGCGGCGTCCTTGACCGAGGACCCGGCGCGGGTAACGCCCTCCTTGACGGTATGGGTGCTGTCCGCCGCCTTTTGCTGTGCCGCTTCGACGCCACCGGCGACCCGATCACCGATGGACGCGCCGTCATCCTCCTCGCGCGCCCAGGAGGGCTCGCTCTCTGCACGGCGCGTGTAGGTCGGCGGCGTATAGGGCCGACCACGCGCCTCTCGGGTCCGGTGAACGTCACGCTCCGCGGTGCTGTAGCGGTGGTCATTGTCCCGGACGTCATGCCGCGATGGCGGTCGGCCTGATCTGCTCATCATCAGCCAGGCCAGTCCGATGCCGGTCAGGGCCAGCGGGATCGGGTTCGTCTTGATCTGATGGGAGATCGACCGGCCCATGTCGCCGCCATGTTCGCGGAACTGGTCGCCGATCTGGCGCACCAGCGTGTCTATGGAGAACCTGTCCTGCAGCTCATTGATGTTCGAGGTCAGGTCAGAGCGCTGTTCTTCGATCTCGCGTTCGATTTCCTTGGGGCTGCGGGTGTCATCTGTCATCGTAGGCTTCCTTTACGGCTGCGGCATCGCGCTGGACGTTCTTGACGGTCCGCGTCGGCGCGAGGCTGGTAAGTTTGAGATCGTTCAGGCCCCTGCTCATCAAGACGTAGGCGATCAGACCGAGAGCGGCCCCGACAATCAGGGCGGACCAGCCCGCATCCAGCCCGGCCTCGGTCAGCGCGGCAACGAGCGCTCCGGCGAGCACGTTCAGCGCCACAAGCGCAATGATCGCGGCACCCGCGATCAGCCCCAGGGCCACACCGGCCCTGTTGAGGTTCGCGCTGACCTCCGCGCGGGCGAGATCGACCTCGCTGCGCACCAGTCCGCTGACGTTGGTCATCACGTCGGACAACAGGCTTCCGGCGCTCTTGTTGCTGTGTTCATCGCTCATGTGACATCCCCCGGTGCGTTTGTGCCAGAGGTGGTCGGCGCCGGGCCAGACAGGGGAGGGGTGGTGTCCGCCCGGGCGGAGGCCCCGCTGCTAGAAGCTTTGGCGAACCGCGTTGCGGCAAAGCCGATCAATGCCGCGCCGCCGAGAAACACCAGCGGGTTCCTGCGGGCAAAGGCGCTGACGTCCTGCACCATCTCGCCCAGGTCCTTATTCCGCATCGCGTCGGATGCATCCGCCAGACCTTCGGCAATCTGGCCGAAGCTGCGTTCCTGCGGCGAACCGCTGCGCATGTCTTCAGCGGCTGTGCGGAGCGCGGAGGCAACGCCGGACAACTCATCGGCGGCAGCATCTTTTGCGCTCTCGGCCTGTTTCGACGCGGCAGAGGCTGCGTCCTGAGCCACGTTCCGGGCGGCGGTTTTGGCCTGTCCGGCCAATTCGGCGGATGTCTCCTTGGCCTGCGTTGCTGTTGATTTCGTCCCGGGGTCTCCCGGTCTACTGTTGGTCGACATTTTGTTCTCCAATCTAGGGGCCAGAAAAGAAAACTGATGACGGCCAGAACGACGACGATCAGTCCGATGATGTAAAAGACGTTGTGCATTGGCATCTCCTCCAAGGGGCGCGACGGGCCCGCCTGGATCAGGTTAGGCAATCGGAACATGTATCGCGGAGCGCAGACACTAATCTGGTTTAGGGTTTGCGCACTCAGGCCCGTCCGCCGCTCAATCGTGACTTTGGAAGCCCCCTTTTCCGGGTAGCGTTGAGGCTCATCTGGAAAGGATTGAACATGAGCATCGACACTCTGGAAGACCTCTACATCGAACAACTCAAGGACCTTCACAGCGCCAATTCACAGGCGTTGGAGATCACGAAGGAAATGGCGAAAGCGGCCAGTGACAGCGGCCTCGCGGATGCGCTGAACGCCGGAGCGGATGGCATCCAGAGAGGGAACGACGCCATCAAGAAGATCGCGGAAGGGCATGATGAAAGCCCGACCGGCGAGCATTGCAAGGGCATGGAAGGGCTCGTCAAGGAGGCCCGGGCCCATGCCCTGGATGAAACCTTTGGCGAGGACGCAACCCGCGACGCGATGATCATCACGCAGTATCAGCGCCTGGTTCACTATGCGATTGCCGGATACGGCTGCCTTGCAGCCTTTGCCAACCGTCTGGAGCTGGACGGCGACGTGACCGCGCTGAAGGAATGCCTTGATGCGTCCTATGAAGGTGACCGGACGATGACCGCGCTTGCGACCGGCGGCATCAACAAACAGGCCGTGGCCTGACGTTATCCCGGCTCGGTAAGGCTTTCAGCCGAGCCGGCGCCCTCGGGTGCGAGAGCCGGGGGAAACCAGGACGTGTCCATATCGACGAAGGGGTTGACGTATTCGCATTCCTTTTCCCACTGCGCGCGCGCAAGCAGACGGACGTAGGGGCGTTCGATTTCGATCTCGCCGTTGTCCACGAAGCGGCGCAGCAGCTTGTTGATGTAGATGGAAGTCAGCCCCACGGCCTGCCCGATCTCGACCTGGCTGAACGGCACTTGAAACCTGTTGCCCAAGCCCACGTTCGCAACCTCCAGACGCGAGCGCAGTTGCAGGAGCCAGAACTTGAGCTTGCGGGTGGCGTCCATCGAGGCAAGGCTGCTGGCGTGGTGCCGCAAGGCGATCTGATCCAGGCTGCCGATGGCTGTCAGGAGCGCGCCGAGACGCGGATAATCCGAAAACAGCGGCGCCAGCCCCCTGCGCGGGAACGGGCAGATGATCCCGTCGGTCTGCATGACGACACGGTGGTTGGCATGGGACGATCCGATTTCGGCAAGGCCCATGACTTCGCCCGGAAGATAGCTGCGCAGGATCTGGCTGCGCCCGTCCGAACTATCGGACTTCACCACCGCCCAACCGGTTTTGAGGATCGTGATGCCTTCGGTCTGATCACCGACGTTGATGACCGGTCTGCTTTTCCGGTGCGGACGTTCGTCCTTTTCCATCTCTGCAATAAACGCGCATTCGTGATCCGTGAGGTCCACGAAACGTGAGAGACGGCTGACCAGGCAGCTTTCATACTGTTCAGACATACGGGAACTTAACATAGATTAACTCCAACGACCTCGTTTACCTCATTGCCCTGCCTTACGAAGGCCAGAAGCCCCCACGCAAACTCTGGAGCAGCCCCCATGGATCTCATCCGTATCATTCTGTCCGTCATCATTCCGCCGCTGGGCGTGTTTCTGCAGGTCGGCCTTGGCACGCACTTCTGGCTCAACATCCTGCTGACCCTGCTGGGCTATATTCCGGGCCTCGTGCACGCGGTTTATATCGTCGCCCGGAAGTAGGCGCCTTGCAACTGCGCGAGATCGAAGAGCTTGACCGATTGTCCAGGATGCTCGACAGCCGGTTTCGGGTTCCGGGCACCCGGATCCGGTTTGGGTGGGACGCCCTTCTCGGGCTCTTGCCGGGGCTCGGGGATGTGGCCGCGCTGGGCCCGTCCGTCTACCTGATCTGCCAAGGTCACAGGCTGGGCGCGCGCAGGCGTACCCTTGTCCGCATGACCGCCAATACCGCGCTGGATTTCTTCATCGGGTCGGTGCCGGTTGTGGGCGATGTGTTCGATCTGGCTTTCAAGGCAAACCTGAGGAATGTCGCCCTGCTCCGCAAGGACCTGTCAGGCGCCGTGCCGCCGCGGACCTAGAGGGGCAAGCGTTCGGGGTCATTGTCAAAACGGCGCGACCCTGAGGTCGCGCCTTGGAACTCGTTACCCGGACACAAGCTGTGCGCCGATCAGTCCCACCAGCCTTCGTCCACCTGCTTCATGCTCTTCTTCGCTCTTGCGGGTCACATAGGCAAAGGTTTGATCGTCCCCCGCCACGAGCCGTACGTCATCCATGCGGATCAGGACATGTGCATCACCAATGTCGAGAAAGCCGCCAACCTCGGCGATGATCCCTGTCATCTGGCCGTCACGCGACAGCACGACATCCTCGATTTCACCGATGGAGTCCCAGTTGTCCTCCACGGCGGCGTAAGACCGGGTCTCGTTCCAGTTGGTTTCATCATAAGCGGCGTTCATGGTGTAGATCGTGCCACCGGTGATGTCGCGCGTCCGGATCAGGTTGGCCATGTTCTCTTCGCTGACGGTCCCGGTCATCTGCTTTGAGATCTGGGTGTCCGCGAGGGCTGGCGCGGCAGCCAGGATGGCCGCGGCAATGATATGTGCATACTTCATAACAAGCTCCTTTCGGTTTGAAGTTCACACACGGTCCCACAATCGGAGCGGCCCTGCGGGTTTATGGTCCTAACACAGATTAAGTTCTGTGACATTAACCGTTGAGAGGCACGATTCGCGATCGAAGGTGCTTGATGCGGACTGTGCTGATCGGGATGGTCTTGGGCAGGAGACTGCGCTGGAACCCCAGGCCGGCGGCAGGCGTTCCAAGAGTGACGCGGGCATGTCGTTCGACGGCGATGTGCCGCGCAAATTTCAGCGGGAGTACTCAATATGACAGGTTTCACACATGGGTCGATTTCAAAGATTTCGACGAACAAACCCAACGTTCATGCCTTCAGGATCACTGGTCATGTCGATGACGACGATATGGAAGCCATGGCTGAGTATATGAACGGTGTATTCGATGCGGCTGATGGAAAGGTCGACATGCTATTGGACCTAGGGGGGATGACGGGCCGGGATCTTGATGCAATGTTCGATGGCGATGTCCTCAAGGCGCAGCTGCGGTCCTGGTCGCGTGTCGGCCGCTATGCCGTGATTGCCGCGCCGGAGCGTGCGGCAAAGATGATCGAATGGGCCGACAAGGTGATCCCGGTGGACGCCCGCGCCTTTGACGCATCCGAAGCCCATGCCGCCTGGTCGTTTGTCGAGGCCCGACCCGATGGGACTGGCACAACATAGATTTCGATCGCCTCAGATTTGGTGCGGGCGCAAGCGCGGCGCCTGTCAGAGGCGTCACCGGGAGAGGCATCGCCTGCCATGACGCGGCAACCGGACAGCTGTCAAGCTCGGCCCGGACGTTTGGACCGTGGTCTGGACGCGGTGCATCGACCTGACCCAATGTGGTTGATTTTGCGGACGGCACCTCCTTGGTGTGCCCCGGGCGCTTTATTCTCCCGCGGCGCTGGATGGCGCGGCAGTTCCAGCGCGGCTTGCCAGAGATGTGAATGCGCAAGGGGATAAGGGGTTGCCATAATCCCGCAAGCCTCCTATACGGCCCTCTCATCATGGACTCCACGGGAATCAGGGTGACCAGAGTGCACTGCACGTTGGGCCTTCCCGTGATGTTGAAAGGAAAAAGGCGATGGACGCCAAGGAATTGCATGACAAGACCCCGGACCAGCTCCGTGAAGAGCTGGCCAATCTGAAGAAAGAACAGTTCAACCTGCGCTTTCAGCAGGCCACAGGCCAGCTGGAGAACCCCGCGCAGCTGCGCACAGCGCGCCGCAATGCGGCCCGTGTGAAGACCGTGTTGAACCAAAAAGCAGCCGCCGCTGCTGCATCTGAGTAAGGAGAGCCCCCCATGCCAAAGCGTATCCTGCAGGGCGTCGTTACTTCTGATGCCAACGCACAAACAGTCACCGTCAGCGTCGAGCGCCGCTTCACGCACCCGGTTCTGAAGAAGACCATCCGTAAGTCCAAGAAGTACCGGGCGCACGATGAGAAGAACACCTTCAAGGTAGGGGACAGCGTCCGCATCATCGAATGCGCGCCGAAGTCGAAAACCAAACGTTGGGAAGTGCTGGAGGCCGCTGAGGCCTAAGGCGCACGCCCTTTATTCGAAACCCTGGGGATATGGCCACGCATCGGCCCCCCAAAGGTCGGGAGAAACCAAATGATCCAGATGCAGACCAATCTGGATGTCGCTGACAATTCCGGTGCTCGCCGGGTTCAGTGCATCAAGGTCCTCGGCGGCTCAAAGCGGAAATATGCCTCGGTTGGCGACATCATCGTGGTGTCGGTCAAAGAAGCCATTCCGCGCGGCCGTGTGAAGAAAGGCGACGTGCGCAAGGCCGTCGTCGTGCGGACCGCCAAGGAAGTGCGCCGCGAAGATGGCACCGCGATCCGGTTTGATCGCAACGCTGCCGTCATTCTCAACAACAACAACGAGCCGATCGGCACCCGTATCTTTGGGCCGGTGGTGCGTGAGTTGCGCGGCAAGAGCTTCATGAAGATCATCTCGCTTGCGCCGGAGGTGCTGTAATGGCCGCGAAACTGAAAAAAGGCGACAAGGTCGTCGTGCTCGCGGGCAAGGACAAGGGCAAGACCGGGACGATCTCGTCCGTGTCGCCCAAGACCGGCAAGGCCGTGGTCGAAGGCGTCAACATCGCTATCCGCGCCACCCGCCAAAGCCAAACCACGCAAGGCGGTCGCATCCCCAAGGCGATGCCGATTGACCTGAGCAACCTGGCTTACGTCGATGCCAAGGGCAAACCGACCCGCGTGGGCTTCAAGATGGAAGGCGACAAGAAAGTGCGCTTTGCCAAGACAACGGGAGACGTGATCGATGCTTGATGCTGCAAATTACACCCCCCGCCTGAAGGCCGCGTACAAGGACACCATCCGCGCGGCGATGAAGGAAGAGTTCGGCTACAAGAACGACATGCAGATCCCGCGTCTGGACAAGATCGTCCTGAACATCGGCTGCGGTGCGGAAGCCGTGCGCGACAGCAAGAAGGCCAAGTCGGCGGTCGAAGATCTGACCCTGATTGCGGGCCAGAAGGCGCTGACCACAACGGCGAAGAAATCCATCGCGGGCTTCCGCGTGCGGGAAGACATGCCGATGGGCGCGAAAGTAACCCTGCGCGGCGACCGCATGTATGAATTCCTCGACCGTCTGATCACCATTGCGATGCCCCGCATCCGAGACTTCCGCGGCGTGTCGGGCAAGTCTTTCGACGGGCGCGGCAACTATGCCATGGGCCTGAAAGAGCATCTGGTGTTCCCGGAGATCAACTTCGACAAGATCGATGAGAACTGGGGAATGGACATTGTGATCGCCACAACGGCGAAAACCGACGCTGAAGCAAAGAGCCTGTTGAAAGCCTTCAACATGCCTTTCAACAGCTGATCGGGAGGGATTTGATATGGCTAAGAAATCAATGATCGAACGCGAGAAGAAGCGCGAACGTCTGGTGGCGAAATATGCCGCCAAGCGCGCCGAACTCAAGGCCATCGTGAACGACCAGGAAAAGCCGATGGAAGAGCGTTTCCGCGCCTCCCTGAAGCTGGCGAAACTGCCGCGCAATTCCAGCGCTGTGCGTCTGCACAACCGTTGCCAGCTGACCGGTCGTCCGCACGCCTATTACCGTAAACTGAAAATTTCGCGGATCGCGCTGCGGGACCTGGGCTCGAACGGCCAGATCCCCGGCATGGTCAAGTCGAGCTGGTAAGGAGGGACTGAGATGAACGATCCTATCGCAGATATGCTCACCCGGATCCGGAACAGCCAGATGCGCGGCAAGTCCACCGTCATGACCCCAGCGTCAAAGCTGCGGGCTTGGGTGTTGGATGTGCTGGCCGACGAAGGCTACATCCGCGGCTATGAGAAGGTCACCGGTGCCGACGGCCACCCGGCCATCGAGATCAGCCTCAAGTATTACGAGGGCGAACCTGTCATTCGCGAGCTCAAGCGGGTCTCCAAGCCCGGGCGCCGCGTGTACATGGGCGTCAATGACATTCCGGTGGTCCGTCAGGGCCTGGGCGTGTCGATTGTCTCCACCCCCAAGGGTGTGATGTCGGACCAAGCAGCACGCAGCGCCAATGTGGGCGGCGAAGTGCTCTGCACCGTCTTCTAAGGAGATTTTCCATGTCTCGTATTGGTAAGAAACCGGTCGAACTGCCCTCTGGCGTCTCCGCCTCGGTCAGTGGTCAGACCATCGAAGTGAAGGGCCCGAAGGGCACGCGCTCGTTCTCCGCAACGGATGACGTGACGCTGGCCGTTGAGGACAATGTCATCACCGTGACACCGCGTGGCAAGTCCAAGCGCGCGCGTCAGCAGTGGGGCATGTCGCGCACCATGGTGGCGAACCTCGTCACCGGCGTGACCGACGGCTTCAAGAAAGAGCTGGAGATCCAGGGTGTGGGCTACCGGGCGCAGATGCAGGGCAACACCCTGAAGCTGAACCTCGGTCTCAGCCACGATGTGGATTACACGGCCCCCGAGGGTGTGACCGTGACGGCGCCGAAGCAAACCGAAGTTGTGGTGGAAGGCATTGACGAACAGCTTGTTGGTCAGGTTGCCGCGAACATCCGCGCGTGGCGCAAGCCCGAGCCCTACAAGGGCAAAGGCATCCGCTACAAGGGCGAGTTCATCTTCCGCAAAGAAGGCAAGAAGAAGTAAGGACGCAAACAATGGCAAACAGCAAAAGAGACCTGTTCTTGAAGCGCCGCCTGCGCGTTCGGAACAAACTGCGCAAGGTGAATGCAGGGCGCGTGCGCCTCTCCGTGCACCGCTCCAGCAAGAACATCAGCGTGCAGCTGATCGACGATGTGGCCGGCAAGACGCTGGCCTCGGCTTCGACGCTGGAAAAGGGCCTCGGTGTGGTGGGCAAGAACAACATCGAAGCGGCCACCAAGGTGGGCGCGGCGATTGCCGAGCGCGCGAAGAAAGCTGGCGTGAGCGAGGCATACTTCGACCGCGGTGGCTTCCTCTTTCACGGGAAGGTCAAGGCCGTGGCCGACGCCGCCCGCGAGGGTGGTCTGAAGATCTGACCAAGGCGGTGGCCCAAGGCCCACCGCACCTGCCACCACATCGCGTGGGACCGGCAGGTAGGGTGGGCTTTCAGGCCACCCCTGGTCGCAAAAGTGAAGATGGCCCGGGTTGGGCCATCTCGATGATCCGGGGGCGCGTTGCTCACTTGGATTGAAACAACCGGGCGCTTGCCCACTTAAGATAAGGATGTTCTGATGGCAGAACGTGAAAACCGTCGCGGCCCGCGCCGCGATCGTGACGAAGCACCGGAGTTTGCCGACCGCCTGGTCGCAATCAACCGTGTGTCCAAGACTGTTAAAGGTGGTAAGCGCTTTGGCTTCGCGGCCCTCGTGGTCGTGGGTGACCAGAAGGGCCGTGTGGGCTTCGGTAAGGGTAAAGCCAAAGAGGGCCCGAGGCGATCCGCAAGGCCACCGAACAGGCCAAGCGCCAGATGATCCGCGTGCAGCTGCGTGAAGGCCGCACGCTGCACCACGACATGGAAGGCCGTCACGGCGCCGGTAAAGTGGTCATGCGCACCGCACCGGAAGGTACCGGGATCATCGCTGGTGGCCCGATGCGTGCGGTATTCGATATGCTGG
>ERZ1740065.3261-NODE-3261-length-10151-cov-14.618364_pt1 | contig 10151 bp, 4 predicted proteins | sample MGYA00581738_ERZ1740065 | MGnify/ENA primary metagenome ERZ1740065 (study PRJEB43018, sample SAMN04849749) | marine metagenome | isolation source: floating plastic debris | place: Pacific Ocean | collected 2008-09-01 | study: EMG produced TPA metagenomics...
CCCTCTTCTCCTCTCCCTCCCCCTCTCCCCCCCCCTCCCCCTCTCCCCCCCTATTCGCTTCGCCGCCGGGGGCGCCCCCCCTTACAAAAAATGCCGTCACTTAACCCTATATATATTCGCCAGTAACTAAGCTAGAACTCTGGGACAGGAAGCTCATTCTAAAGAGGAGGAATAGCTGCATCTAACTCACACATAAACAGAAAGTTACAAAAACTACCTCTTTGTTGCTTATGTCAGCACTGGTCACATTTACAGGCTTTAATATCTATACCAAATTTGATCATTTTTCGTCTGATGGGATAGCATATGTAGCAAAAATTAACTTACCGGCAGAGACAGAGTACGACATCACCATGACGCAGGCAAGGACGGTAAACAGCTTGACACAGTTCATCTCGGGGTTTAGGTGCTGCGTAAGGACAAACATGATGTTATATAAAATCTCTGTTAGCCACTAGGGAAATCACAGTTTTTAGTGAATGCCATCTCCGCTGTCTCTCAAATGAGAAATACAACATCTGCTCATTCTGTGGTGAACTTCACACTACCACTGAGTTAGTAGATGAAGAAGGATTCATATGGAGAAGTGGTTGTTTGTGGTAAAAGCGCAATGGTACGTTGTATTGCTGCAGCAGCTGTTTTAATTTTTGCATGGTTACAAGCATTTTTAATAATTAGCGTACTTTTCACTGCCTTAAACAGAAGGTAATTATGAATCGCGCATGAATGAATTGTATGAAGTTCTCACTCTCTTTCATAAGCTCACTGCTACTAGCCACCACGTTTATATCTAGCTGTAGCACGTCTTGTCTTGATTTGTAGTCTCTCTTATTACGCGATGGTAATAGAGCTCATTCTCTGCAGCAACAGCAGCTTAGTATAAGAGCTGTTTACATGCTACCTGAGTGAGAAGAGGAGTTAGAGAACTTACCTGGAACAGTTAGATTGCTCCAAATGTATGCCAACTATTCTTGCTCTCTGTATTTATACCTCCCAACGTCATCGCTACAAGCATAGTTTGCCGTTCTACTCCAGTACCTGGATGAGGCAAGTAAAGCATGCATGCATGAAGCGCATGACAGCTAGTGATGAGTCAGAGCTAGCTCTACAATGTGTTAAGACGCATCTATTTTTTACGTCGAAAGAATATGGAGCCGTGATGTCTAGGTCAGCAGCAGATGATGATGTTGAAATCGGTGTTAATAGAAATGTCTTTCCTACGATGCGCGCTTACACTCACTTTCATGATCATTACTGGTAGACAGTTAAGGATTGAAGTAAGTTGAAAAAGTGTTGCGCTGGGGGAGGGTAGGGGATATGGAGTGTAACCTAACAGGAGACGGATCGTTCTCACAGATGGTAGCACCGTAGCTAAGGTACTCCCCATCGCCTCAAATTCTCTAAGATATAAGAAAGGCTACAGGATTTCCGTTTTACTCTCTGGACCACATGTAAACCGTGGCTGCCGATGCTTTTGGGCCTGTCAAGAACCAGCCTCAAAAATATTTTCACTCTAGTAGCAAATATAGCATTGAAACCATTACCGTACTCATCGCACAGTCACAGTAACAGTCACGGTCACAAGTCATAGACACCAGTCACAGTCACAAGTCACAGTCACAAGTCACCGTCATACATTGCTCATTTCCACGCACTCCAGCTCACATGTGTGCACTTTCGTATGCGCAGATGCACATCTATGGATGGGAGAATGACAAAAGCCGAAAAGCTAATAAAATATCATGCAGAGAATCTCAACTTATGCCACAGTACATGTAGTGTGTTATTTGCTGCTCCATCAGTGTTCTGCTTCATTTTTCACAGTTTCACTTGTCATGAATGTCGAAACAAACATCATGAAGTGTGTCAAAGCAAGATCTTTGTTTCTTATCTTCACTATCATAAGCTAGACAATTGGGGTGAGCTACCATGCAACTAGATTATATCAGGCTTCGTCATAACGCAGTTTGCATTTTCTCGTAACAATATTGTGCATTTCTCAGTACCAAGTTGCAAACTCACCCCACCAGCATATTTGGCTTGCCAGTTTTGGAGTGTATTTGAATTCCTGGTAATGCATCAGCTCATTTCTGAGAACTTTGAAGGCCATACTCACTGCGCAATGGCCTTGATTCATGATTCTCAGGGTCTTCAGTCAATTTTCTGTAGTCAGCATACCAATCAAACTAACTGTTTGTCTCTGCTGTAAAGCAGCTCTCCTAATTTTGTTGATGTAATGCCCAGAACTTGTCTATGAAATAGAATTTGGAGCTTGTTACTTCGAGTAGTGGTCATTTTCACAACATCCCTGGCAGCTCAGGGGGGATTGATGCTAGTGTGATCCATTTAACCAGTAGGAGTGTTTTGTGGAGTAGGAATGTGAAATTTTTGCCGTGGGTGACTAGTGAGCAAGTGTAGTGAGAACAATGAAGTTCAACTAATCCCTTGCAGTAAAAACACACAGGTGCTATCCACTGCACATCTTCTGACCAGCTAGTGGAATAACTTGATGACAGCATTCAAGCGTGACAAATATTCTCTTACTCTATTGCAACTGTAGACAGCGCTTTTCTTCACATAGTTTCTCTACTTCTCAAGCCTAAGTAAAGCCAGAACAATATTTTCCTTGAACAAAATTGTGATACTTACAGATTTAAAGCTCTAGAAACACGCAAAAACTGGTTTCACCTTGGCTACTTGTGTACGTTGGCAAAGAAGAGTAGATACTTCAAAGATACGAAACCATAGGGAATGGAAAATTGTAACTGAAGAAGCAAGCTAAATCTATTCACTAAAGCAATTCATTGTAGAGAAGACAACTCCAGCACCAAATTATACTCGCACCCACACAGTACACGGCTCAGTAGGATTCTCGCTAATCGCGTGCTTACTGCAGATATATCTCATAGCAAGCAAGATATCAACTTTGATCATAGCTTGGCAATCATCCTGCAAGGCCAAACGACCGCTGTATCTCACTGTGTCTAGAGATATTTCGTAGTAGATCTTACTTCCACTCATTATGTCCGCCCATTGGGTTGAGTTTTCAAAGTTGGATTGGCTACAATGACCTCAAGTCTGGAGCAAAATCTGATGAGCCGTAAACTGTCGAGGTTTAATTAGTAGTCTCCTTGACTAAGGAATGTTATACCTTCGAATCAAATCTCAGCGGCAGCGCGCTCTTGGAAGAAGTTTTAGTCACTTTCATTCTATTGTTGATTCCAATGAACACTCCTGCATGCTTGCAATGCGCCCACTCGAATGAACAGTCCCGCTGTAGCTTCCGTCACTAAAGGGTTGAGTATTACTGGTGCTGGGTAGTTTAGTATTTATTTGATCTTTTGATTTCAACTGCCAACTGCGGTAAAAACTGTTAAAGATAACATGATGATTAAATTGGATTTACAGGATTTACATGAAAACAATATTAAAGAAGGGGGAGGAATGGATGGGATTAGAGTGGAGGTATGAATGAGATGAAGGTGAGGCTGGGAGACAATGTTGGTCATAATCTGTCTAATTAGGTTCTAAGATGCTCTCTAAGTTACACCTGTGCATGGGCACCCACACTTCTGCATGTGCCAACATATCTCTCTCTCTCTCTCTCTCATTTGACCTGTTTCCCAGCGGCAATGTCACGTGACGGGCCAATGATCTTTCCCTGGGTGTGTAGCTGTTTCCTGGGCCATTCGCCACTCGGGTCGTAAATTGTTAGAATCTTCGGCATTTGTTATTCCTCTATCAACAGGCTCCCTGAGTGTTGTACCAGCGAAGTACGACGTTTGTCCGATGTGCCTAACTGTTGTTCGCCATTCGTGTGCAGCAGTTAGTTTCATCATTGTTGCGGCCATGTCGCAGCTATCGCTGATAATGTAGCCACCGAATGAGCGTGTCAATGTCCTCTCATTGTGCAAAGGTATGATTACGGCGTAATTCCTGGTTTTGTCATGAACAGATTTCTCAATCTCTTCTCAATTTCTCAAATCTCACAAATCTATTCATGCCTTCGTACAATGCAAGGATGTTGAAATGCTCATTTGCCGGCTATATTATCAGCGACAGCTACAACATGTCTGCAACAGCGATGAAACTAACTGCTGCTGCCGCTGGTTCATGGAATAAGGTTCTTAGGCTATTGGTGTCCATGGTTGGTCAAAACCCTAGGAGTATTCCTTGAAGGGCACTCTTGATTGTGTGGATTCGGCATTCCCATGTTCCGCCCATGTGAGAGGTTGAAGGTATATTGAAAACAAAAAAAGATTGGAGCTGAGCTAGTTGTGTTTGCAAAGGTTCGCACATTTAATCTCAGACGCAGCGCCCACAAAGTTAGTTCCTCCGTCAGAACAGAGCCTCTGCACAGGCCCGTGCGGTGACACCAAACATCTGAAAGCATTCAAAAAATAATCTGTGCTGAAGTCACTGAGCACCTCCTCATGTACCGCTCGAGAGGACAGGCATGTGAATAGGAGGCCATACAGCTTGAGCTCCTTTCTCCTCTCCTTTACCATGAAGGGTCCAAGCACATTGCAGGCAGACACGAAAAAGGGAGTGAAGGATATGTTTGGTCCTGTAATAAGTCGGCCATCTTCTGTTCTGCGGTGCATGATCGCAGTTTGCGTCATATCACATACATCCTTATGAGTGAGGTCACCACCGTGTTGAGATTGATAATCCAGTAACGTTCTTGTCTAACTTGGTTCATGGTTAGTATTCGAACACCATGGCCAGCATTTTTGTGACAACTGACAGCTATCAGCTTGGTTATATGAGAGGATGTTGGCAGAATGATGGATGTTTCTCTCTGTCGCTCAACTCAGCTTGCTTTAGATGGCAACCAACTCTGAGCAAACCATCTGTATCAATGAAAGGGTCCAACTGTGAGAATTGGCTTCCCTTAGGTAGGGCATCTCCTGCCTTTTGAGTGGTTAAAGTTCATCACCTAAGGTCTGGCCACAGCACGCTTGCAGATCCTCTCGACTGCCCGTTGGTGCAGTTGAGCATCTGTGACGTCTTCTCTCTTGAACCCCAAAATGGCTTTAAGCAGAGTTACCACATGGCTACTGGCAAAGTTGAGTGTTTATTAACAATGGTGTCACACATCTCAGTCTGCTCTTTGTCAGACTTACTTCCTACAGAAGTTTGTAGGTAGTTTCTCACTTCCAGGTAAGTAGGGCTCAGCTCACATTCTATCTGGTTAAGTGGCAGCTGTTCTTGCCATAGGAACCGTGGACCTGTCAGCCATGGCAAAAAGAAGAATAACAGACTTATGGGGGCCAAATCAGCCAAAAGGTATGTTTGAACAAGCTAATATCCTCTTTTGGCACATGAATGATCTTAGAATAGCAGTAAAACTCTGAATATATTAGGTGATGGTAGAGATGCTGCTAAAGAAACAGCAGGCAATGCAGGATAGGATGAGTGAAACTTTTGTCACCAGTGATTTTGTACAGAATTTTGCTTCCTCATCTATTCCCAATGATCATTAGAGTTCAAGGCTCTAAAAATGTTGGTGTTCAGGCCTCCGCTCGGTGTGCTTCAGTGCTATCTTATCTTCTTGATTTTTTTTCTCTCATTGGTTTATGGGGGCTTCTTCCAAGTACAAGCAACATAGCCCGCTAACACTGCCTGTATTCTGACAGCACCTGTTCCACTGGCTAATACATCCCATTCTACAGCAGCAGGGATCAGTGTGCGTTGCAAAATCGTTGAGTCATCAGTGATATATAAAGCAGGCTGGGTGAGCTAACATATTTTTGCTTTTTTGCAGCAAAAAGTTGTCAAGACATGCTCTCCTTGCGGCTGTAATAATCTCGCAGGACATCGAGCATGCTTGTTACCACGCGCATTTGAAAACAAAGTTGTTGCATAGGTAATGTTTATAGTAATATATACTGGGGTTCGGGGTGGGGATAGGGAATCACCATGCAACCATACCGACCACAGTAAGCACTAGCATAGGTCCACCGAAGTTAAGGTCAGATGGCTGTCTTGACACCACTGTGACTGGGATTCGATGCAAAACACTCTGCACGAAGCCGGAAGCGCAAAACTCTCAACCGATGCTGCATCCCTCTATTCTTTTAGATCACTATACTGGCGAGATTCCAAGATGCAAATCAACCTTTCAGAGAGAATCAGCTCCAATCTGCCAGATGCATCATCTACGTGTCAAGGAAGACGACAACTAGAGCAATCTAGAAGCTGATGAATAAACAGTATAGGAGGAACAAGGAAATGCATTAAGCGTTGACTAGTTTTCAATATGATGGTATTATTTAATGGGATTGGCCAATGAGATGGCAGTATATTGACATTTGTGTGGTACCATTAGATTTATGTGACACCTACTTAAGCCAGACGCGGACACACTTACAAGTAAACAAGAACTCACTACTCTCGTCACATATTGCCAGGTATGGGTGGCTTTTGAGCTAGCTATGAACTAGATGAGTTGAAAACGGGCATCTACCTTCTCTTCATGGTTGTTGCTTGACTTGAGTGCATCTGTGCATTGATAGTTGCAACTTTTTTGAAGCTCAAATTCAATGTAATTTTTTGTAGAATTACCAGAGAAGATGAAGAATGTGATGCTACTAGTGTTTTGCTTCGCAGCAATCTTTTCCGCAGGTGAAGGTGAGAGACAGCTTCAGCATACAACACTCAATGCTAGCTGTTGATAAAACTGTTTTTGGCTATGAACACTATTAATTGAGGTCATCTCAGATTAGTTTTCCTTCTCCGGCTGATAGTTGAGTTTAAAACTTTGCTTAGTAGTTCTAAGTTGATTATCTCTTATGAAACTAAGACGGATACTTTACAACCATCCTACACTAAGTTAGAGTGATGCCTGTGTAGGATGTAGGCACATCTTATAGTTGAGGGAAGACAATAACAAAAGAAATGTTGTAAATGAATAACTGAGTTTAAAGAGGTTGAGAAAAGAACTTTCTGGAAGTGAAGCTAACTTGAATTAAGCATATCAATGAATAAGAAACACTTTTTCTTACCTTATGACAAAATTTAGTACGCTGTGGTGATCGTTACTGACCATTACTACCAGATGAATTAGCAGACCCTATTTAGAAGGCGGTCACTTAGCGTCCATTAGTAGTCGTTGGGTGATGCGATGTCGTAATAGGCTTTATCATAAGAGTTTCACTAAGCGGGTTGGCTCGCTACGCTATACGCCGCGGCACAATGGAAGGTACGTAGGCTATAATGTCAAGCTGTTGATAGAGTACTTTTTCAGCCCTAAAAAAGCACTTTTCGACTTCGTGAGTGTAAAATCCTCTTGTCAAAGTATAGCTGGATAGTTATTCTTCCTGTTGCATAAATATTTGACACGGGTAGCAATAATAAAAAACGCCAGAAAATCCATTCTCATCGTTAGACCTATTGCATACCATTACAATGCGATGACGTAGACCTGGGTAGGCGGGTCCCCAGGTCTACGTAGCATCGGCCTGTATGACCTAATTAGGACGGGAAGTTAAACCGGTTGTAATTCCCAACAACTAATTAGAGCAGCTATGCGATAGCTCATACGGCACCGATATAAGGTATGCTAGGTATATTCTGAATGGCTGTGAGCTTTCTCAACATCTTTAAGCATTATGCGGATTACTAATGATAAAAATAATCTTCCATCGAGTGGTCCCCACCCTGTAGAGGAAGCTCTGTTCAAAGATTTATTACGATGTGGAAGCACTCTAAATAACTGCTTCGTCTCTGGAGTAACAGCAACCGCAACGTTTTCATTTTAGCCTGTCGATCATGCTACAGTCACATGTCTCCCTGCAGTGGAGGGGGTGCTTGCTTGTGCGGATTTGCTGGATGCTGTTGCTACTGATGACTCATCATTGTACGTCCCAGATCTGATGGCGCTCATGTATCATCATTTACATGCGCATTACTTTGGTGGATAGTAATCATAATAAATTTAAAATGAACTATTTGGAATTGGAACCAATTCTGCCGTAATATTTTTCAAACTGTTTACCATTATGGGTAGTATGCTCACTCATTGAGGTATGCAATAAGTGTAAGGCCACTGCTCTTCAATCTCGGTATGGCAACTCAAGAGTTAGTTCGAAGTTCAAATTGCAAGGTTGTCTCATGTGTTGCTCACCCACAAATTGCAAAGAGGGTGAGGGTGCCATACTCGGCGGCAAGTTGCTCTTAGCTTCTAGGCAAATCTGGACACACGGGCTCAACAGGAGGACTGCAGTAAGATTTGAACCCGCAATCTCCTACTACGGTTGACATGTTGAGTTACCAACTATAATAGCAGCAGCGTGAGTTATTGTTGTGATTCTGAAAGACAGACAGCTTTTTATTTTTCTGCCTACATGATTTAAGACCTATGCTACCAAAGATGCATTAGGGCTCACATAGAGCGTCTGATTGCATGATGCATCTTACTCATTAGTAAATTTGATTTTTGTCATTCTCCCGTCAATATGCGTGCGTGCGGCATATGTTGGCACGTGCATGGGAGTCTGCGCACATTGACTGGAAAGTGACAACGAGTGGAAAAGTAAATTACCAGCAATGCATGCTGGACTTTCATAACTGATCGCAACGCGATGATACTGCAAGATGGTTGTAAGGTCCTGAAACAAAGTTTCAACAGTTACACAGAGTCTAAATAGTCATTGTCCACTACTATCTGCCTGCTCACTACATGGTAGTTTTGCAATTCGTGATGTGCTGAAGTCGTGGTCATCAGTGGATCTTGCAACAGCGGATGTCCAGGGAGGCCATATGGTTTGAGATGAGTGTTCATGTTCAATGGACAATGAAACATCACCGGAAGACGTGTGGCTAGGGCTGTTGATTCACAATTGCAAGTCTACATCAGCAATATCATCAAGAGAAACTGGTGGTTCATTGTGTGGCAAATGCCTTCTTTTCACATGGTGTCTCTGGTTAACGCATACAATATATCATTTTCTTGGCATGCTCGATGGAGCTGAAACGGTGCTGCTTGAAAGGGAAGGAAATGGGTGCAATAGATGCACCAATGCTATTAAAAAGTCAAATGCTGTTATACGATTCATTGAAAGCTGCACGAACAGTATGGATTAATGGAAAGCAAATTTATGCGGTACTGGGGTAATAACATTCCAACAGTAGAAATGAATGGGCAAGAGAATACAAAGTAACTGAAACAGACAAGCAGCATTAATGACTGGGTTGGTAGGAGGGGAGGGAAACAAAGTGCATGGCGCTGATGTGAAACTATCCTGTCACAACCAACGGGCAGGGAGTGGATCAGTGGTGAGGAAGGAGAAATATATATGACTGGTGTAATGCTATGCACTACTAACTACTATGCTCCTAGGATATTCCCCAAATTTCACAAATAGAGATGTGGTGGAAGGGAAGCTATAAATACCTTGTGTGAAAAAACGGTAACCAGATATTACATGCCTGTGAACCGCCCAGTGCTAGCTGTTATCCCGCACTACACCGCACTGGTAACCGCACTGGTAGTGACCGTATCCCACACTCTGCTGAAATACGAGCGCGCACCGAAGGTAACCGTATATCCCACTGCATGCCGTACTGTCTTCATAACGTGCCCGTGTCGTATAACACAAGAGAGAACAGCTCCTAGTGAAAATTAAATAAAATCACACTTCATTTAGAATCTCAAGACTACAGCCTACCTTGACTTCTGTGACACAGAAAGGCATTTATGATATCATTGCCTCCATTGAACACCAGTTTCCAGCCTCATAAACTGATTGTATTTATCAGTAACAAAATTAACACTTAAGAATACGGTAGATTATTTGTACTACAAACAACATGAAAATTGTGATCACTGATTATTAAAATAGAGAGAAAATATATACTATGATAACAGGTATTGATAGTCAGCTGTGGCATGAGTACTTTCGATTGCTTTAAAATTTTTTTAGCATGCTAAAAATTATATAGCGATTAAATTAAATAGCACCAAAATAGTTCCTTTCGCTTTTGCTGTAGCGATCTCGGATGCTGATCAGTGTGACAGGGAAACTTAATGACGAGCTGAATAAGCTTAGACCAAGCTAGGTTGCTACATAGAAGAGGCAATAGAAAGCTAACTTGATAAGTTAGCTTTATAGCAAAATTAGAAAAGGAATGTCATGCTCTGCTGTTAT
>ERZ1740065.3262-NODE-3262-length-10151-cov-10.892235_pt1 | contig 10151 bp, 8 predicted proteins | sample MGYA00581738_ERZ1740065 | MGnify/ENA primary metagenome ERZ1740065 (study PRJEB43018, sample SAMN04849749) | marine metagenome | isolation source: floating plastic debris | place: Pacific Ocean | collected 2008-09-01 | study: EMG produced TPA metagenomics...
GAGAGGGAGTGAGGTAGAGAGGGAGCTAGGAAGGGAGGTAGAGAGGAAGAGAGGTAGAGAGGAAGAGAGGTAGAGAGGAAGAGAGGTAGGGAGGGAGGGAGGTAGAGAGGAGGGAGGGAGGGAGGGAAGGAGGTAGAGAGGGAGAGAGGGAGGGAGTTTAGGCATGAAAATAAAAACTATTTGCAAGTACAAGAGATTCAGACTCATCAGAACTATATTATAACATAGACAGGCCGACATACATACCAACATCCAGTGACAACTCCAATGGGAATCTCGCATCAGTTACAAGAGGAGGCAACTTCTTCAGTACTTGCACACAGAGGTTCATAAATGACTCCAAAAGATTCGTCTGACCGTGTGGATCTGATAAAAAGACATGACGAATATTCGAAGATGTGATGGATATTCAAAGATATGACAGATATTCGAAGATGTGACAGATATTCAAAGATGTGACAGATATTCGAAGATGTGACAGATATTCGAAGATATGAAAGATATTCAAAGATGTGACAGATATTCAAAGATGTGACAGATATTCAAAGATGTGACAGATATTCGAAGATATGACAGGTATTCGAAGATGTGATGGATATTTGAGGATCCCAGCATTTATGGTTCGTGCTGTCGAAACACTTCAGACTAAAATCAAACTCACCTTTCTTGATTGCGTTGAGTGTTGTCATGGATACGCCATGAAACAATTCCCTAACCATCTCTTGAGTCGCTTCGTTAGGACCAAACAGCACGATCAGCTTCAGGAACAAGAAATGCAACCATCAGTGTTAGGGAGGGATGCATACCACTGCTACTACTGCTGCTACTGCTCCTACTACTAGACTGCAGTTACTAGATTCAATGGAAATCGTCGCACGGCAATGACGGCAATGATGGCGAGCTGTAGACTATGAAAGCCCAAATCACTCATGTAATGCAATAAATTTTAATGAGCCATTTGGTCCAGTCCAAATGGCTCATTAACTTTAAAGTAAAAAATTAGTGAGTCATTTGGGCCATTTCTGCAGGACCAAATGAATCATCGCTATTTTCATTACAATTCATGAACCATTAGGACTCCCGATACAGTGATCATGGATCTCTGGTAGATGTGACTAGAAAGGAAGTCATGTCTACTAGCAGTCGCTAGGCTAGAACATTCTCAGTATGATACAGAGTGTCATCAGTAGATAATGCTAAGTATTGCTTCCATACGGCTTTACTGACGATGGATTTGATACTACGATTTACTCAATAAATATCATGATGCATCTAAACCTTTCAGCCAAGTCTATATGGCATCAGAGACCCTGGTAAGTAATGGTAAGTAAGGTCTAGTTTAGTGTCTCAGGGTACGTACCTGTTTAGTAAGGTCTAGTGTCTCAGGGTACGTACCTGTTTAGTAAGGTCTAGTGTCGCAGGGTGTTGAGAATACTGACACATCTGGCTGATGAAGTGGCACGCGGTCGGTAATATTTCCCGAAAGTCATCCATTAACGTCTGCAGCACTTTCTTGAGCATGTCCACTATTGACTGAATGATCACGATTGATGAGAGATTGCGCGCAATGAGAGTTTGGGTTCTGATAAAGCGGACGGGATTTACCTGTACTACATCCGGGTCACACACCCAGTGGGTGAGTATGGTTTGAATAACTGGCAGTATTTCCTTCATTATCATCAGCACCTGATCAAGAGACCAGTGTGAAGTAAATCATGAAGTCCAACTCCAACGCCTACTCTTTTAGTAAGATGCACAACTTGGTAAGAAAATAGGAGTTCTCTTCCCCCACTCAGCCCAACCACTACCTTTCATATAGATAGTCATTGACAATATAGCGTCAAGGCCAAATGACGAAGAAGAAAACTCCAATTTTCCCAGGGAGATTTTTAAATCCTAGCAAGAGAGCAGGTATCGGGTGAAGCATTGCATGTTTTCCAATTAAACACTAAATCCTCACCGGTTGAACGTCTGGGTTCGTGTGGCTGGAGTCGTCCCTCCTGATATCCAACGACTCGAAGAGCCACGCCAACATCTGTAGCTTGTCGAGTAACAACATTTTTGTGGGGCTGCTAGGCTGCATCAACGCGGCCTGCTTCAATGAGTCCATTATCGGCGGCAGGAGCTTGTTTAGCCAGTCGGCAATCTGTGTGGACGGGAGGCTGGAGAGGACATAGCCGATACACGATAGCAGCCGGGCAGAGTTCTTAGGCTAAAGTAGAATTGGAGCCAACAGTATTAATCAAGAACTGCAGCTGACAACCGTATACTGTATACATAAAAGCAAATGCGAAAAGGCCTGTTGAAAAATAAATGCGACGAGGAAAAATTGCGACCTTGCAACTTCTGCAATGAGCTGCAAACCCTCTGGAAAATAAATGCGATGTATAATAAATTCGAAAAAAATGAGATTTTCGAAAATTGAGATTAATGCTCAATCGCAATTATTTTTACGTATCCAGTATCACTATCAACATAACTATTAGCGCTACTGAGTTCAATGCTTCGATTGATGTCGCTGCCCTGACCATCTTCTTACCGTCGTTTCCATCATCAGGATTATGGTCATCGATAAATATCTGAAGAATCGGATTGGATAGCAAAGGCTAACCTTAGCAAAAATAGTAACAAAAAATCATCACTATCATTAGATCGCACTAGAGAAGTTATGTCCATTATAACTTATATAGGAGTTGTCTTCTCATGTGTGGGATTGCTATCGTTAGATGGCCATCATTTCTTGATGATTTTGAAGGAAACTCTAACATTTCGCTATCAAATGTGGTTCTACGGTATCACAATTCCGACTAACAAACTTCGAGTTCGCATGAAGCTAAAGCAAGTACCAGTAAGAATATATGTACCATGTACCATGTACCATGTACTCGTATATCCCCCCTCTCTCCCCCCTCCCCCTCTCCCCCCCTCCCCCGTGGAGTATGTGGGATAGTAACGGGACTTGAGTGAGACCTTAGTGTTCCCACTGACCAGTAAAATGCCAAAAATAATGCCAGGGGCATGATAACGGTCCGCCAAGCCTGAACTAAGAAGATTCAGGGTGGGACGACTCACGTTTAGGCTGCCATCCAGCAGTTTTTTGTGACAGAGAGAGAGAATGTCGCCGGCATACGGACCGAGCAGCGTTGCATTCTCTTTACAAATATCTTTGAGCGCTCTCGTCGCGTACAGCACAGTCTCAGGCATTTGCAGACCGCGCAGTAATATTATAGGGAAGACAACTCCGAGAGCACCAGGAGAGGAATAGTAATGCTCAGCGAATGCACCTGTAAACACGGAGCGCGGCAGGTTCAAAAAGTGCGTGACTTGAACCACAGCCCATCTTTGATACCGGCAGACTCGTGACCAACCTGTGGCTTGAAGAGCGGAGCTGAGTAGAAATTCGTTGTCCAAGTTATTCAACTTTGTCAGCAAGTTGACAACCTCGTTTAGCAGGTCGGTAAAAATTTGGTTGTGTATCGTCTGGCTGGCAGCCTCCTGCGAGGAGGCATCGTCCCAACCTTCATCGTCTGAAATCATAACAGAGAATCCAGAGCACTGATGTCATTATTGATGCCACTAGTGTTGTCATCAGTGATGTCATCAGTGACGTCATTAGTGATGTCATCAGTGATGTCATTAGTGATGTCACTGATTTTCTATCATACAGCCGCCCGGCCGATACAGGGCTGTCCAAGTGCTAGTCAAAGAATTGAGAGAACTTCAGCTTGCTCGGGCACTAATTGAATACTTGTTCACCGAAGTGGTGCCAGTTCGAGTCAACAATTTTTCAGATGAGAACTTTATTTCAAATATCTACTGGTAATCTCTGCTTTTTTGTTGTTCAAGTCTTGTACCGGCCCGTCATTCTTAGTTCTAGTAAAAACATTCTCATTCGTCAAAACTTGTCCAGCCAGCTAACAATGCTCTGATTATACGAGAGTCAAAACTTGGCTCCACAGGTCAATTTTTTTTAAAGTTAAAATTGGGAGTTGTCTTAGTGCTTGCGCACTAAGAAACAACTTGCCCTAAGGGCTGCCATATGCGGCGCCATGTTGCTCTCGGTTTCTAGGCAGGTCGGAGCACACCTGTGGCACAAGGGCCCAGCAGGAGGACTCAGTGGGATTCGAACCCACAACCTCTTAACACTTGCGTGTCTCAAGGTGCCGGCTCTACCACTGAGCTATCTCCTACTCCTAGAAACTTCTCCTAGAAACTTTCCGAAACAAAAAAAGTTTTATCAGCGTGAAAGCCAAACGAAGGTGAAGGTCACATCTACATACAGCCCAGATACACAGCCAGACTACTCACCTCTCATAAACATGGTGTCCTCGGTGATATTACACACAACATAAAGTAACGACTCAGCGTCCTGCCACGCTACGTTTGGCAGCGCGGACGACAGCGATACAACATAATTCTTCAGCAGTAGCAGCAGTGTTTCTCTGAGCAGACAGTTGGTGTACATCTGCAGGAGAGGCGGAGAGTGAGGGCTGTAGTCAATACAGCACACGCGGCTGACATTCTGAAATATGGGACTTACGATGGTGTCGCTGATGTCCTGCCTGTAACACCTGAACTGCTCCTTCTCATCGGCAGACATGGACTGATAGACGTCATCGGCAGGATACCGCACCTTGTGGATGAGGACCTGCACCAGACTGATGTAGATAGACGCCAGCAGCCGCATATGTTCAGGAGACAGCTGATCGGGTGTTGACTGTACTGAATCCTGCAATGCAGTAACCATGCCTACAGCGCCAATGGCAACATCAATGACAGCTGGTGAGGGCATGATATGATGTCACACATGCCGGGGAGAAACTACGTAAACAAACAATACCGAATAAGCAAAGCCACAATTTTTGTTCCATCCTTTGTTACTCTGGCAGTGGCTGCCAGCGGTATGCAACCATACAGCCCTGATCATACAGCCCTGCAACCATACAGCCCTGCACATACAGCACCTACAGCACATACATGCGCTCTTGCACATACAGCACATACATGTGCCCTTGTACATACAGCACATACATGCGCCCTTGTACATACAGCACATACATGCGCCCTTGTACATAAGCACAAACAACACGCTAATCTGTGTGGGTCACATACATAACACGCACTCCTGTCAGAGATAGAGAAGTTGCACCTATCACTTACCTGCAGAATGTACCAGAACCCAAACGGCAGGTCACTTATTGACTCATCAACTGCAAAGTCTCCTTTAACATTGGTGAAGAGCTACAGCAATAAAAGTACAAGCACTCATCATACGAAGGTCAATGTCAAGGTCAATGTCAAGGTCAATGTCAAGGTCAATGTCAAGTGAAGGTAAGGCAACTTATTGGAAGTTCTTAGAGAGTTTTCATACTGTATCCTACTGTCAGTAAATCCTACACCTGGCTCCACCAGCAGCAGATGGGTCAAGAGGAGACAACTCACCAATATCATATTGATCATCCTGAAGGCGAGCATGCTCTGGTCTTGAGTGCCGGCTATAAATTTCAGGAGTAGAGAGACATTCTCCTCGGCAAAGTTGACTACGAGGCGCGAGATATCTCTGCACCACTCCTATAGCCGCCGGGGAGAGAGAGAAAGAGATGGTAAGAGACAGACGTGGCGTCACCAGTAAAGGAGGAGTAACTGCATACCGTACCATGTTATCTTCATTGATGCATTTCTGCCAGAGATCAGCTAGCTTTAACATTTCTGTCATATATCTTTGGATGGTATTCAAGTATCTATATGGAGAGGAAATCGACAGTAGATTGAATATATAAATCACAGCCTCTGACCAACAGCCTCCGACCGGCGGTCTGCGACCGACAACCTCCGACCGATAACCTCCAACTGACGGCCTGCGACTGACAGCCTGCGACCGGCAGCCTGCAACCGACAACCTCCGACCGACAGCCTCCGACCGACGGCCTCTGACCGACGGCCTCTGACCGACGGCCTCTGACCGACGGCCTGCAACCGACAACCTCCAAATGACAGCCTCCGACCGACAGCCTACGACCAACAGCCTGTGACTGACGGCCTGTGACCGACGGCCTCTGACCGACGGCCTGTGATCGACAGCCTCTGAATGACAGCCTGCGACCGGCGGCCTGCGACTGAATACCTGCGAACTTACCTGGACGGGTCGTTCTTGGTAAAAGCGTTGATAAGAGATTCCACTGCAGCCTCAAACAGCTGGTCATTGGGTAAAGAGGCGAATGTCAAGTCGACCAGCTGCGTCACTGCATCCAGCGTTATACCAAACTCAACCCAGCTGCTAAAACACCTGCAAGAACAGGATTCAGACATGAAGGAGGAAAATCTGTATCGACGAAAATAATGAGAATACATCTCGTTTTTGTTAGGAAGAAGAAAACAATGAGAAAACATCTACTACCTTCACAGCGCGACTATCACCATTAAGGACGCTTTCCCTATCTGTATTCAGATTCCATCGGGACTTACTTATGCCAAATCATGACTTCTTACAGACAATAACATTCTGGCTGAGGAATTCTAACTAGGAACACACCGCTGACGTACACCGCTGACATACACACCGCTGACATACACACCGCTGACGTACAGTACACACTCAGTCAGCAGTAGATGCATGTCAATGTGATGATGTTAGCTGGAGAAGGTAACATAATGGGGTAGCTGTATCACTACCTCATCATCAATATGATCATCATGCCCACTATAATGGCCATTAGCACCACCATCATACCTACCACTAGTACAAGTGTTATCGCTATCATTATTATTGTCAGTAGTATCCTCATCGCTATCGTCATACCTGAGTGCCATCTCCTTCAGATTGGAAGGCGTCTGATCGCATAAAAGGCTGACTAGGAACTCTCTGACTACAGGAAAACTTTCCAGGAGTTTGTGATGGACGTCAGCCCTCTTGCCAGACAGGTTGCCATAGTGGGCGTGTATGTGCTGCTCAGGTAACCCCGACAGCACTTCCAGCAGCAGATGACATCTCAACTCATCCTGGATAACAGAAACAAGTTTATCTGTCAACATTTCTCTTGGTATGACAACTGCTGCCCTCACAATATAATACAACAACAGTATAATAAATACGAGAACAATAAAATAAATATATAATACATTACTAACACAATAAATATAATGTACTAACAATACAATACAATAAATATAATATATTACCAATACAATCAATATAATACATTAGAAATACAATCAATATAATACATTATCAATACAATAAATATAATATATTACCAATACGACAAATATAATGTATTAACAATGCAATACAATAAATGTAATATATTAAAATACAAGAAATCCAACATATTAAACCCTTAAAATCTGGTTTGCATATATAGCATGGTGATGGTGTTTGAAAATCCATTGGTTACAACACGTGGAAAGTCGAACAGCGATATGTTGGCCACAGGGAATGTTATGAAGCTACACGTGAACCAGTGCGCACCGTCATGTCCTCTAGACTCCTGAATGTGACCGTCAGTTTCTGGATAGCATCAGGCCAAGTCTCAAACAGTAAATGCACGATCATAGCACTGTAAGCCTGGCAAAGTTTACTAATGATAAACTTGCTGCTATTGCTCCTGCCGAACTCGACTATCTTGCGGAGAAGTTGGTCATGAAGCTGCTGATGCTGTTCTTCCGAAAGCTCAAACCTTAAATCGATAGATTACATTGTAGGTCAAAGTATATAGGCCGGTAAGACGAATTATCTTACCAATATTTGAGAATCTTTATCTGCAGAGTTGACGCACCAAAAAATTGCACTTCAGGGCGCTGTAAGAATAATACGACTGAGAAGAAACAGAAAAATGAATAATAAGACCGATTATTCATTCTCAGCACTGCAGCATCGTAGTACATAGCACAAATTGGTCAAAAATTTACTTTTTCAAGAGATATAAAGCTCCAACAGAATTGCCATGCGGACAGGGATCTTTGCAGTTTTGACAGTTCCTGATCAGCCTCATGTCGACCGTCGCTGCTGCTGTAGAACCTTAGGATGATCTATTAAATACAGAAGAACGTTTGAATATTGCTGCTGAGCAATCTTCATATGACCATTCTCAATTCTATTTAGGAAAGCTTCTGTGCCAACGTGCCAGAAACCTAAACCTATCTAGGAGACGAATTCATGTAGAGAAACACCTTGATACCGATTCTGATTATACCTCATGGTAATTGTATCAGTAAATAGCGTAGTTCTATCAGATTTACTGGTAGTGCCAGCGTTAGACGATGCTGTAAAATCTACACCTGTGCAAGATCAACCAACCTCGTATTCATGGAAAGCGACTTACCCTTTCGATATCTGTATCTGCACTCATATCTTAAGAAAATGATCTTCAATATATTGCAATGTCTGGTCCTTTCATTGGAAGCAGATTAACTTAGATTAACGAGCAGGAGAAAGCTGAAAGAAAAATATTACATTTGATTCAGTAGACAGCGGTCGGTTTTCTTTGGTCACAAACGTGACTAGTGGATAAGCTAATATTGACCTTGTTTGAAGATTTGGCATTCGCTTTCGTACGATTTCGCGCGCTAGAGTTCAATGGTCAAACTATATGCGGGCTTGCGCTTGGTTACTAGTACTTGCCTACTTTTACTGCAACACTAGCAACAAAACAGTCGACTGCGACAGTTGGAACCAGTGCGTCTTGGAATGAGGAACTTTTTGCTCCAGAGCTCTACGTGGTAACGGCAGCAATGGGCGGTCAGTGAGCGATAGTATGATTATACAGAATTACTTCTCAACATAAACCTCAATAAAGTTATAAACGACAACAACAACAACAACAACAACAACAACAACAACAACAACAACAACAACAACATAGTGCATTAGCAGCACACTATACTAGGCTTGCATTGTGCGATGTTATTATATTGTATTTATCGTATCTGAAGGAACCAAACCCAGAAGGGAAAGTGTGCTATGCTGTCGGTAGATTGAATTTGTATGGTATCCAACGCCCTAATTTTGGCAATGTTCAAACGTCTGTGTGCTAACAATATTATGTCTGTCAGTGGTAGGCGTGGAGGTAGGTAGTATATATAGATACATAATAGGCAGACTATGCACGCCTCGTTTCAGCTAACGTAAAGTGTGACCAATCATGTTTACCCCATTTCCAATATTAAGATAATTGTGAGGAGGGGGTGATGGCGACTCCCAACTCTTTCATTCATTCAGAGTCCTCTATGTATAACCATGTTTCACTTAACCTCCAGGAAGTAAGAAGAGCTCCATAATCCCGATATGTGACGTAGATGAAGGCAGCTCAGAGCAAGAACAAGTGGAGAGAACCATAAGATGTAAGCTCGCTGCTCTCTACAGAGTTCTCAATAACAGAGGATGGTCGGCAGGCATTTATGGCCACCTGACGGTATGCAGGCATGAGTAGTTTCCTGTCCGCTCTCTAATGATATAACACTTTCCTCATTCGATGTAGGCCAGGGTTGCCAACGAAGGACAAGTACTTATGAATGCTTATGGGCTTTTGTGGCAAGAGGTGACGGCTGGTAATTTGGTGAAGGTGGATATGGAAGGGAACCTGGTGCAGAAAGGCAATACTCCGTTATGCGTGAGCAAGGCTGCGTTTGTCCTCCATTCCGCGGTGTACAAAGTTCGAACTGACATCAAATGCATCATACACACCCATGTCAACTCGACTGTTGCTGTTAGTACTCTTCAATATTCATACCAATGGGTAACGCTTCGTGTTTACTCCGCTATGTTTTTCATTTCCATTCAGGTTTCATCCATGAAATGCGGCCTACTGAAATGCTCTCAGGCAGCCATGTGTCTTGGTGACATCAGTTACCATGGCTACGAGGGCATGGTGATAGACGAAAGTGAGTGCAAGACGATACAGGAGAACCTTGGCCCTGTGAACAAAGTGATGTTGCTACGGAACCACGGCATAGTGGTGTGCGGTGAGACGGTGGAGGAGGCGTTCATATTGATGGATTGCGCTATTGAAGCCTGTGATGCTCAGGTGAACACGGGTGATCAAGTCTCAGTTATTGGCAGCAGTCCGAGGTCACCCTGCCGGTATATTGTGGCTTATACATTGTGGCTTATACATTGTGGCTTATACATTGTGGCTTATACATTGTGGCTTATA
>ERZ1740065.3263-NODE-3263-length-10150-cov-12.347499_pt1 | contig 10150 bp, 7 predicted proteins | sample MGYA00581738_ERZ1740065 | MGnify/ENA primary metagenome ERZ1740065 (study PRJEB43018, sample SAMN04849749) | marine metagenome | isolation source: floating plastic debris | place: Pacific Ocean | collected 2008-09-01 | study: EMG produced TPA metagenomics...
GGAAGTGAGAGGGAGGGACCTGAGAGGGAGGTGAGATGATGATGAGAGGGAGGGAGAGAAAAGTGAGAGGGAGAGAAAAGTGAGAGGAAGGGAGAGGAAGGAGAGGGAAGGAGAGGGAAAGATAGAGAGGAAGGGAGAGGGACGGTGGTGAGTGAGAGAGAGGTGAGAGGGAGGGAAGTGAGAGCGAGGTGAGAGGGAAGAGAGTGCAAAAGCAATATGTACTACTACTTGTATAGACTGAGAGCAATGGCAGGAGGGTTTTATGAACTGGAGCAATCAATCACTCGCCTGTGAGGGATATTAATCCCCATTCTCTCTGTCAGCATCTTCGTTTCTCGGCTGTCCTTGGCATTGCCAGGGCATCTATGCAATATCCTGTCGTGACATTTCTTGTGAACAGCGCAGCTGCAGGCTAAAACAGAGTGACAAATTATGTGGCATGTCTCGAAAGCGGTATTGAGAATACAAACGCAATGAGAGAGGCCGGAAGTACTCACTTTTACACCTGTATCCCTGCTTATTGAGACCCCTGCAATCAGAATTACAGCAGTGTGAAGACAGCAGATAATAGGTCATTGACGCTCGTTAGCTAACTAAGTCATGGTTCCAGCATTCTGATAGGAGTAAACTATCACAATATTACTACTATTACTAACTAGGTCAAACACAGACTAATACATCACTAACTAATACCGACCAATACAGTGCCAACTACTACATACCAATACAGCACTAGTAATACAGACTAATACATCACTGAATAATACAGACCAATACAGTGCCAACTAATACATACTAATACTGCACTAGTAATACAGACTAATACAGCACTGACTAATACAGACCAATTTAGAACTACTAACACAGGCTATACATCACTAACTAATACAGCACTACTAATACAGAACACAACGTAGAGCTGGTAGTTGACATCCAACACTCACCACATGAACTCGGAGCAGAACGAGCAGAAGACTGGATATCTGAAGAACGTGGCGGCAAACTGGTGGTCTTTGACCTCGTGGATTTTGGCGTGTTTGATGGCACCATGGCGTCTGGCCAGACCGCCGGTGTTCCTCTTCTCTGTGACGCTCATGGCGGGGTCGGCAACCGTTCCTTGCTCTGAGTAGAAGCGCACCTGCAGCTCCAGCCTCCCTGTTGGGTTCAGATCGACCTGACAAGAGAAATAAGATTACGATGCATACGATGTGCGAGATACGATGTCAATAGAGATGTGACACGACCGTCTGTCTGTTCGTCTGAGTAGACAGTTTATCAGAAACCCCCAATAGTCTGACTCACAACCAGCGCTATTTCTAGATGCTTCTGTAACGACAGCAGCAGCTAATTCCCCTTCTGAAACCCGTTCGGCCCCAAACTGACGAGAGATGAGTGAGAACGTCGTCCGCTGGTGATGCAGGCCAGATTGGTAAGCATGTTTAAACTTACTGAGAGAGACGAGACAAGGAGAGCCTTCAGATTAACGTAATAAAGAATGAGAGAGATACGTCAAGTGCTGCCAATCACGCGCTGCGGCAGCGACACAATGATTATTAGACCAGCGGTCTCACGGGGCAGCAACTCTCGCCAGCGCATAATGACCGCTGGATCTCCAGTAAATTAAATGCAAACAAGTGAGACTCGCTCGAGTGACAATCTGAATCGCGTCACTCGTCCGCTACTCGCTTCCTCTACATCAGTCGGGTGGCGCGCTGAGAGACTAGAGGTGAGGGCCGTCAGACGCAAATCGCCGTACCCAAAAGTTGATGACTTTAGGATCGTTCTGGTCAGCTTTGTTGGCGAGCAGTTGAGCCTCGATCGTGGCATCAGCGACGAGTTTCTGCGGTTTCTCCATGAGAATAAACTGCAGAACCCGACCCTTGTAGAGGTGTGCATCGAACGACACGTTGAAGTCTGGATAGATGGTCTGCTTCTTCTGAACGTATTTCGTCTCTTTCCCTGCAGATCAAAGGCATAGATGTAGAGATGGCTAGTATTAAAGTAATCCGCAGCGTTTGTCAATCAACTGGCCAGCTACATTCTTCATGCTGCGTGAGGCCTCATATGAAAGTGACAATCATACATCTCTTCGTTGCCACGGTTACACTCTCCGTAACCGCAAGACAAGTAGAAGAAAGAAAAGTCATGGTCTTTTTGTAGGCCTACCAGCATTATAGTATCGGGTATCGTAGTATGTAATTGTCAGCAATTGTTGGCGTATATGTCAAGATCAACGCTATCAGGAGTCTTATATCAGAGGGAGTACAACACAACTTTTTGTGTTGCGTTTACGTAACGACAATACTAGGAATCCAATATCACATTGTATCTGGAGTTGCTGTCAAGGTCTAAAATTGAACAGAGGGGGGAGAAGGGGGAGAGGGGGGGGGAGAGGGGTTGGGTTGGATGTGTGCACAGGAGTTAGTGAATGATGGAGTTGTACAGTGAGGGATCAATACTATAGAGGCACCTAAACATTCACCTAAAGCTCAATAAATTTTGCAAGTCATTACCCATGCAGCTGTCATTGTCTTTCACTCGTATGATGATGTCAACGCCTCTTTTTCACAGCATGAAATACAGGCAAGCTTATCATGTTGGTTAAAATAGCAACAGAAACTATGGGGTGAGTCACCAATGGATAGAGGGATTACTCAACATCAATCACAGACTAGCATATCTCTGTCTATCTAAGGAAGTGAATGCTCTCAATCTCATATCAGACTCTGTTATGTCAACGCTCGATAAAGATACAGGTACAACTATCTAGTACCTTGGCGGAATACCAAGTGACCAGTATGCTGATAAAAGAAATGCCTACTTACCGGGAATGTTCATGGCTTCTTTAACATTTACGGCAACAAATGGCTCAGAGAGGCCTCCTGGCTTATCGGCCTGTAGGACTTTTGTCCTGATGAAGCCGACGGATGGCATTCTGACGATGTCTTGTTCAACTTTGTTTTCCTACAGCTCACCAAAACCTTAATCTACAAGCAGTACCTCATTAATGCAGTGAAACTAAAACTACCCAGCTCACAATGACGTTTATAGAGGGTAAACATAGCTACATATGAAGGGATCTACAGAAAGCAAGCTCGTACCACCTGTCATACTGAGGCGTCATCAGCTGTATGTCCTTCTAGATTGTATATGACAGCATGGATAGTAAATTAGCAGGGAAACGGTGGTAGTAGATTTGATTAGTCAATTCAAGTTTGTTACTGGAAACACTTGTTGCAAATAACCTCGTGGAAATATCCATTAAGGGTTGAGGGTAAACTATCAAGTTATCAACCACCTGTTGAGTAATGACAGTAAATCACCTACACTGGAAGTTGAGAAGTCGAACGTGAGCGTTGGAGCTTGCCTCTTCACAGATTTCAGCTAGCTCATGCTATGGCTATTCATTAGACGTGAGTTGCATAGATAAGCAGGAACAGCAGGCTTTATATGGTAGTAATAAGGGTTCTCTCTATCGGTTGAGCAGCCGAGCAACTGAACCAACCAACACATCGACTATTGTGAAAACCCGGAACTAGATACATCGCTACTGGTCTCAGTAGTAGCTCCAAATTCGTACGAATTCAGTTTTTTGTCCGATTTATACGATATCAAAATCTAATTAATGGAAACTCCAGTAATTTAATAGGAATTATTTCATTGCTGAACCAAAGAAATCAAGATCAATAAAACATTATTTCGTACGAAAACGCACGTAATGTACAGAGTCAGATGTGCAAAGTCTATGGCGGATATCTGCATGAGTGGGAGTGGCTCTCCATGCATGAAGAACGTTCATGACAACAAATAGCTCCTCATTCCACAGGACTCCTCACACGTATTATTAGATTGGTTTTAAATCATCAACAACGAAGGTCAGCACGTGTATACAGTCTTCATGCGGCTTTTATCCATGTGAACAGGAAAGATGTGATGCTTGATTTATATTTCAGAATGAGTGAGGCAACTCACAGATTATCGGTGTTGGGAGGCCATTTGAAGCCTAGCTTGACTCAGAACCCTACGTCAGCAGCACCTGATGATGTTGTCATCGTAAGCGCCAGGCGGACACCAATATGCAAAGCTAAACGAGGCAGCTTCAAGGTTAATGAACGTACTTTTTCTATCGCATACAGTTAACCACTTCACTACTCTGAACCCTGTCTTTCCTTATCTAAGGATACGCTACCTGGTGATCTCCTCAGTCCAGTCCTTGATGCAGTTGTAAAAGATGCAGGAATCGACAAGAAGCTAGTGAACGACATATGCGTTGGTAACGTTCTACAGCCAAGCGCTGGTGCAGTCAGAGCTCGGATGGCCCAATTTTTTGTGTAAGTATGTCATAACTCCAGTTACAAACAGCGCAAGCACCAACCTGCAATAGCAAGCATCTAGCACAGAAAGTTTGTTCTAGTGGGTTTCCTGAGACGACAGCGCTGTCAGTATGTAATCGCCAGTGCTCCTCTGGCCTACAAGCCGTGATGAATGTCGCCTCCGCTATCAAGATGGGAACTTATGACATCGGCATCGGTGCTGGGTGTGTAAACTCAAATAATGATGTCTATTGCTTCTATGGATACAAGTTTTTTTTGCAGACACTCTATTTCGTATTTTGGTATTTGTGTATTGGTTGATATGGTATTGCTCATGTATTTGTGCTGTATTTTTGTAATGTTTTCTAATTGTATTTGTATTGTATGTTTTCTGATACTGGTAGATTTGAGTCAATGAGTATGTACTCAATGGGCTCAGAGTTCGCTGATGTGGGAGTGAACCCCAAACTTTCTGATAATGAACTCGCGATGCAATGTACAATTCCTATGGGCGTCACGTCTGAGAATGTGGCTGAACGTTATGGCATCAGCAGAGAGCAGCAGGATCACCTGGCTATGCTGTCCCATCAAAAGTACGTAGCAATTTTTGTCAGCTGCAGAGAAATGTGTTGCATCATAATGATTTTGTTTGTGATTGCTTTCATTTTGCTCATCCCCCATACCGCCACTGCTGTCTAGACAGACCTTTCTGAATTTAAGCTGATTGTTCAAGTCGCTGCTTCTTTTTCAGAGCTGCGGCAGCAGCGGCATCAGGTAGATTCAGAGATGAGATTGTCGCAGTTCAAACTGAGGTTGAGGACAAAGATGGTAACAGAAAGACTGTGATGGTGTGTAACTTGTACCTTCTCCTGATCGCTCTACCTAGCTGTCAAGTACTGTAGACTGGAATTATTTTGCACTGAAAAAAATATTTGCAAAAACGCCAGGAAACCGTGGTGGAAAAATTTTTGCAATTGAAAAATTTTTGTGAAAATTCGTCAGAACTACAATCAATATATAGGCATTGAAATTTTTGCGATCGTATTTTTTGCGATTTCAGACATTTGCAAAAATTCTCTCACAAATAAATTCCAGTCCACAGCATCTTTCACTCTCTATAAAAGTAACCTTTGATCGTTCCAGGTTGACAAGGACGATGGTATAAGAGAGAACACTACCATGGAAAGACTAGCTAAGCTGCGTCCTGCATTTGTCCCCGATGGCAGCACCACGGCTGGTAACTAGTAGATTCATCAAGCTAAGTCTGTCGCTACCTCTCACTGTCCATTGCTTCTCAATGTCCTGCTACCTCTCACTGTCCTGCTGCTTCTCACTGTCCTGCTGCCTCTCATTGCCCTGCTGCCTCTCGCTCCCCACCTTCTTTCATTGTCTCACTGTCTTTCGTTGCCCCACCGTATCTTGCTCACTGTCTCTCACTCCACCACTATTTATAGTATTTGAGCGCCCTAGGCCATTCTGTTTGATAGATCCCTCAATTTGCTCTGGTTGGGCTGAGTGTCAGTACTGATGGCCAGGCTTTATCACCTATATCGCCGACCTCTGTAAATAGGAGGTCAAGCCCTCACACAATATATATCATATAGAGACTGAGTATGCATATTACTCTATCCATCCTTGTAGGGAACTCTAGTCAAGTGAGCGACGGCGCAGCTGCTGTACTCATGACCCGACGTTCAGTCGCCCGCAGACTGGGACTTCCTGTTCTTGGAGTGATCCGCAGTTTTAAAGTTGTGGGAGTTAAACCAGACGAAATGGGCATCGGTCCTGCGGTCGCCATTCCGGAAGCCTTAAAACAGGCCGGTATGACCTAAATGTGTGATTCTTATCTCATCAGTGACTAAATGCCAACTTCACAAGTGAGGACAACTCCTGCTACCATCTTCACGGAGCAGTACATGCTAAGAGAGTGTGGCAGTGACACAGACATGGACCACGCCATGCTACTTCCAAAGCTACATAAACAAAATATTCATCGAAAATAATTGCTTCAAGACATTAAGCTTGTTAGTATTGATATTTTGTTTAGTATTTTATTTTGCAAAAAGTCTGGAATTTCTTTGACAATTGCACTTCCGCTCACCACACCCTCTTAATACACTGAGCTCTGTCATCATATGTGTACTGGACATACTCCATAGACTTTGTCACTGTTATGGCCAGTGTCAATACTAGTAATGTATCTGTTTTAGGCTTGAGACTTAGCGATGTCGATGTCTATGAGATAAATGAGGCATTTGCTAGTCAGGCTATGTATTCCGTCAACAAGTTGGGAATCCCACTGTCCAAAGTGAATCCGAATGGGGGCGCTATAGCTCTCGGTCACCCTCTCGCCTGTACCGGCGCTCGTCAGATCGCCACTCTACTACACGAGTTAAAGAAGCGAGGGAAGAGGTGGGTCACTACATGATATGAAATGATGAACAGGAAAATCTCCTCTTTTTATTCTAACACTGCTGTGAAAACTGAGAAAGTTTGGCTCATTGTCACTGAGGCACTGTTGTATAGTGCTTGTCATTCTTTGGTTGCAAACATTTTCAAGACATCAAACAACCTCTCTCTGATGTTGTAATCGCTGTACCAGTCGCTTTAATACGAGAGGAAATTGACCATCAGCCATACCATTGGCTGAGAGCAGATATGATGTCAGCGTACCTGTTCTACTAGTACCGTGACAGTATGGTTGGATATACTGCAGTGAAAGACGCTGCCAAAGGACATTTACAACTGATTGCTTTACTAAGATCGTCTCTCACACTTTCTCTGATGGTGCTCATATCGTATTTACATGAAATATATGTTACGTCTGTGAATCAGATACTCTCTGCAGCAACCATGCTTTGAACTTATGCGATAGAGAAGAATACTTCAAATAGACAATACCTTTCAACATAATATTCATACTGTCTTTCAGTATCTTCCACGTTCTGTTGAGAGTTCGCTACCCAACTAAAGACCTCGATCCAACTGATAACTATCCTTGTTCTTTTTCTCTTTAGAGCCTATGGTGTGGTGTCCATGTGCATAGGAACTGGAATGGGTGCTGCTGCAGTCATTGAGTATGAGGGCTGATGCAATGTTGATCATCACATTATGCTCTATCCCATCTCTGAAATGTCTTTTTTAACATTGATTGTGAACTTCGATCGTTATTGGTTGTATCAGCAAGTTATTTGATTTCACAGCTCTTTAGTAATCACCCTAGAGCATACAGTGAATGGCTATGTTGGATTAGGATAGTGCATAGCCAAAAGGACAGGACCACCAATATCATATGCGGTATAAGTGAGGAATCAGCTAGCTATGATTTACGCGTAAAACCGGCAGCTATAGTCATTTGCAACTGTTATGAACCGATTCAAGTTTGCCATGATAAAGCCAGCTGTCATGCATGGCTTCCAAGGCAAACGAACACGGTCTATCAGTCGCAGTCACTGCTAATACTAGTCATCATATCCTCAAATATCGCATAAGAATTCACCTTCATAGCCACTGATCAAGCTCAGGTGAGGTTTTATGATCATTTCGAGTAGGAACGCTCGATATTCACGTCCTCCTCGATCAGATAAGATCAAGTGAATGAATAGTCATCGAGTGATTTGCAATGATGTGCGTAGGTATACGGAATATCACGGTATGCAGGTTCGATGTTTATGTGAGGAACTTGCGCGGATACTGATTCACTCATGCGCAATGTATGTGGGTCACTTCCGACTCCTTTCTTCAGTCTTGTGAGGTCGCACTGGAATCAGCCACTCGCCTTACTTCGGCACTCTTTTTTCTATGAGAATATCTGTAAAATTGTTATCTATGCGCCGGTATTTACTTCCACTGAAGCAGTTCAACAATATAGCTTGAAACCCATTGAATTTTTATACAAATAATACATAGGTGAGTTTTGTTTGAATGATCCATCTATGGTTGAACTTTGCTCTGAGACTGGCTCGTGCTATCTGCCTGGGTTTGATTATTTTTAGGTAAACATGAGGGAGTATAAGTTGGTTGTTCTTGGCTCTGGAGGAGTCGGGAAGAGCGCTCTGGTGAGAACATTTACTTATCAACGCTTGAGAGTTGTTGTACGACTGTGGTTTCCTCCGTTTGATGCCTACTCCTAAAGCTGTTGTGAACACATGTGTATAATTATGAAATAATAATGTTGTTATGTTATAGACAGTGCAATTTGTGCAAGGTATTTTTGTTGAGAAGTACGACCCTACTATTGAAGACAGTTACAGAAAAGTGAGTAACCATGTACACTATAATTTCAGTATGTCAACTGTCAACTCGGCCCTTACTATCTAGCTTTTCCCCTTGTCTTCCCGCTCTCATATGTTCTTTGTTTTATTTCCAGCAAGTTGAAGTAGATGGTCAGCAGTGTATGTTGGAGATACTGGATACGGCTGGAACGGTGAGTTTGACACCTGCATATTTACTCAAGATCACTGACACAACTATAACATTCTATAATTACATCATCGCATGCCGTTTAGTTGGTATGTTACAGTTTATTGGTTAAGGCTTAGCAGCGTTTCCTGTAACACAATGGCAAAATTCTGACAACTTTCCAGGAGCAATTCACGGCGATGAGAGATTTATACATGAAAAATGGCCAAGGCTTTATCCTCGTCTACTCCATCACAGCCCAGTCGACCTTCAATGACCTCCAAGATCTGAAAGAGCAGATTCTTAGAGTCAAAGATGCCCAAGACGTAAGTTACATCTGCCATTACACATACTGTTACACCTACTGTACTGTTATATATATCGGTACATCTACCGTTACACGTACTCTAGTCCCTCAGAACTAAGACACGCATCTAAGTATGTGACGTACAGGGAGTCAGAAATAAAGAACCCTTTCCTAGCTTAGCCGCACATTAGCATACAATGGATGATATGGACACGGCATCTACGCCTCTGAAAATGAACGCACACGCGGATTTCCTCAACACTTGCATGCGTGTCCTAATTCTAAGGGATTATGGTATGCTGATGACCGAGTGACAGCGACGTCACGAGTGTAGCTCATCCTACCTCATACGTTGTCAGCAGTGACTAGGGGAGATTTAAATTCACAATTCTTTTGCGAAAGGCATGCGAGTAAGACCAGGTGAGCTGAAGTAGAGTTTGCTGTTTCGGTGTTGCTTCGTCTCGCGAGCAGACACGTGTAACCTATTGCCGTCTGTGACAAGCTGGAGCAGCTGTTAATATTTTTGCCTTTTCTGTCATACGGAGTTGTGTTCCCTTGCTATTCTGTTGTTGACCAGTTGGTAGTAGTGAGGCCTGCCAAGTCATGCAGTGGGTGGTGTCGTGATTCATTTCTTTACAAGTAACATGCATGAAGTTCTTTGGGTTTTTTTCATTCATTGATAATTTATGTTTTGAGACTACTCCTTGCGTTGTGTTGGTGGAGGCAGAGGTTTTTGGCATCTAACATTGAATGACACAATGGTAGAAGCTGTCTGCCTGTGACGCTCTAGCGCGCCTGTGACGCTCTAATGTGTCTGTGACGCTCTAGTGTATCGAAGAGTTCAGCCCAGTTGTCCCGTAAGGTGATAACTCATCTCCTAGCCTGTGTTCCTGCTGAAGCATTGATTAGATTTTAGAGACAAGTGCACTGGTAGCAATTCTAATATCCATTTGTATCATTTCCATCTGTCAATCGAATATGTCTGGCTTTAAAAGAAATCAACGTTGAGAAATATTTGGTCGCCTACAGTTGCAATGTATTTTGTGTGCTACTTTGTCAGCTGCTACTAGTACTGTTCGTAGGGTGGGGGGGGGGGGGGGGGGGGGGGGGGGGGGGGGGGGGGGGGGGG
>ERZ1740065.3264-NODE-3264-length-10148-cov-11.968295_pt1 | contig 10148 bp, 7 predicted proteins | sample MGYA00581738_ERZ1740065 | MGnify/ENA primary metagenome ERZ1740065 (study PRJEB43018, sample SAMN04849749) | marine metagenome | isolation source: floating plastic debris | place: Pacific Ocean | collected 2008-09-01 | study: EMG produced TPA metagenomics...
GGGGGGGGGCATTAGTTGTCAGATGAGGTATGGGGGACACATGCCAAAATACTTCACCTGCTGTAAACAACGCAACAACAGAATGGTCATCATACGACTAATCAGTCGTCTCTGCACCTCGCTGCAGAATGCGTTAGGCGGACAGGCAGATAACATTGCCTTAGCGGCAATGTCAACCGTCAGACTGACAACAGATGCTAATAGCTGTGATGTTGGTTAGACGCGGGTACAACCTAGCGCATTTTGTCACAAGATATAAATGAGATCATGGTAAATACTCGGTAATCGATAATCGCAATGATCAGGCACAAGTAACCGATAATTGAAACGAGCCTCAAAGTTGATAACCATTGCAGGCCTAGTTAGATTTTCGCCATGAAATTTGGTTCCACATCACCAGCATAGGAGACCCAGTACGTAATAGACATGCATACGTATACTGGTATGTATGCCTATCCTGGTATACCCATGTCCTGGTACTACGGGTTTCTGTCTATTGCCTGTATGAGTATTGCCTTTTAACTTTATGGTGATAGCAGCGTGTTTGACTGCGTAGCTCAGGTGAAGGCTCCTAGATCTCAGACCTGTGCCTGCATCCATATGCAGTTGTAGGATATCATCTATCTTCAGTCAGCCAGACAATGAGCTACAGTAGGCTGTAAGTTCTTTAACCATTTACTGATGATGGAGATTTCTTCTCCTTCCAGTGTTTGATATCACCAACATGAGTAGGTAATACTGCCTTGGCACTAGCAAAATTCAATAGACTGCTAACAATGCCATATGTTTTGGTTTTGGCGTCACAGTGTGCTTACCGTTTCTACTATAAAAATATTTATGTGAACACAGTGCTAGTAACAGCGTGTCAGTATTTCTATCTCAATTTTATTTTCAGTTTTTTCCATTTTTGACTAGAGCAACTACCAATGTCAGCAATGCATAAAATCAACTGTGATAGTAGGACCTCAACATGGCTCCATTGCAGGGTTGTCAACTCTAAGATGTTCAACATATGTTTATTCTGTTTTCCACTTTTATGACATACGCCTACAGGCTTAATGACTTCTATAGTAGTGCAGGATGTTGAAGATTTGCATGTTGAATCTTACCACAAGCAGTATTGCCAACTAAGATTTTACTCATAGATGTAAGACTTTTTAAAATTTCTATGCAGCTAATTTACCACTTTAGGTCATGTAATTGCTCTCTGTGTGCACCAAAGACCTAAGAGAACGGATTGATGGTAGCTGGCCAGCAGTGGTGCAGTAAGTCACGGGCTATAAAGTGATTTTGGTAATTGTCTATTTCTCTGCCCTAAAATTGCTCAACGAAGTCTTGAGAACTCATAAGAATTATTCAAAACCTCTTGATAGCTCTTGAATAATTCTTTAAGATTTCACCAGGAATCATTGAAGAAATCTTCAAGAGCTTTCAGGACGAGGAAACAAACAATTACTGTGAATTCCAAGCGCGCTTATTATTGGTTACTGAAGTTTGCATTTTTTGTTGTTTGTGGTTGGTAACATTGCTGCATGTCATGTACATTAGATGATACGCTATATTTAATTTCGTTATGATTCATTCAGTGAGAGTTCAGAGAAGGAAAAGTGGGGTGTTTCAGCCCAGAAGTATCTCATTGGTTTAACATTCTTTGCCATTGCGTGTAACGATGCCATCATCCTATCAGTTATCTATGAGTACTGCTACCCTCTCTCATCTGCATCCGTCACACGTACTGAACTAGTATGTCAAAGGGACTGCCACTGACATCGCCACATGAAATTGATATTACTTCCACTGAATTAGGGAGTCGCAGTGACAGGCACTGACATAGCTGCATGTGCTGCAGATAGCAAAGACCTGCACTTATATCGGCCTACTACTCTTTGTGTCACTAGCAACAGAAGAGAGAATCATTCTCTTTACTGGATTTAAATATTTTAGATCCGATTGTGCCACGACTCATTCTCGACATCAACGAACATCCGGATCGCATGTTCTCGTCGCACTTCATTGACCGGATCGCAAATCTAGCTCCGGCCGGAAATCAGACAGGAGATGAGCTGATAGAAAAATATGGATTCTAAATCGCATCTTTGTCAAGTCTCAAGCAGGGCACCGAGTTTGTTGGCACGCTGATCAGTGGATTCATGTTGGTCAGGTAAGTTTCACCATACAGTCAGGAGATTTAGATACCCAGCAGAGCAGCGAAATTGTTAAAAATGTGAAATTGCCAGTGATCTCCATGTATACTCATGAGTTTTATGCTGTAGATGTTGAGTATATATTGGTAAAGTAATCCTCAGTCAAGGAAATCAAGCAAAGATAGTTGATGATCCGTGGCATCAGGGTGTAGCTATAGTCACTATGATAGTGGTTTATATATAAGAAACGAACTATTTTTGCTTGATTTCCTCAAAATTACTTACATCAGGATTATTTTAATGACGTATTCAACATCTACAGCATCAATCTCATGAGTATACATGGAGATCACTGGTGATTTCACCCTTTTTGGGTTTTTTCCACTCTCACTCCCGCTCACTCCCGCACGTGCTGGTCCATGAATATCTACGGGAGAATGACAAAAGCCCCCTTTTGAAGCCTGATTTTATTTTCACATCTCAGCATCACAATTGCATAGTGCGGTGCCCTAGTTGTTTTCCCATTTCCTCTCTACATATTTTTTCTCTATATTTCTCTGATAGAATAGACACAGTTGATGGGTGGTGTAAATGTTATGTAGTCACCTATAGATCAAGCAAGGCACAATAGTGTTTGGATGGACAAAAGTTCGGGTCACACTGTGGGTGGTCCGTGGGACACACTGTGGGTGGTCCGTGGGACACACTGTGGGCGGTCCGTTCTCGAAGAATTCATTTATTCATAAATATAATAAAACAAATATTTTTTGTGGACGTTCACAGAACGCCTCGCTTGTAGTTCTTTGAACGTCTAATCACTCTGATTGCCAAGTGTTCAGCTGTACTCGAGAAGTGGGTCTGGAAAATGTTTGGGAAAAGCCTGAAGTGCATTTGAAATTATTTATGCATCATATCAGGTCTCTGGTCATACTTTTAATCTCATCGATAAATAGCTTGCAAGGCCCACTCTCATCATGCTCTGAATTGGTGTCATCAATCATCAGCACTAACAAACATCTCAGGTATCAATCTAGCTGCTCTGAAATTTATGGATTTATAGCTGTGCAAGCCACATAAGTGCATTACAAAACCAGTAAACAATTTACTTGCGCAGCACTGAAGGCATCTAGCGTCTGCAGAATAGCTTGCTGTCTGGCACACGGTGTAGCCATATCAGATTCATCACGAAGCCTAAAAATGTGATTGCGCAAATTAGAAACTAAAAAGGAAAGCAACTTCTCATCGAAATATTATGCCGAGTGTTCGGTCGCAGTTTATTATAGATTACCGTTCTGAATCTACATTCGGCATGAGGGCGTTGCTTTTATTAACAATCAGAACGCAATCACACTCTGAACACGCCTAATGTACCATTCATTACTACTGCCTCCCATAAGACAATAGACAGTTGAAGGGAAAATTTTTACACAGGCCAACTGGACTGATATTCCACATCGCTGGAAATATGCGCTTATATAGCTGGTTACTGTGATACAGATAGTGCCGCATTTCCTAAAAGTAAGTGATCGCGATTAATATTTGGATTAATAAATCAACTTTCAATTGATCTTATTTTAATCTTGCTGAAGTGAGGAGTGAAACATTCTATTCATGACAAAGAGGAGCATCGAAAATAAGAATTATTAAGCAAATAGTGACCATAGAAATATTACTACATGAATAACTTGCTACTAAAATATAATGAGCGCTGTATGCTTCACAGCCGTATCATTGCTACCGGCTGCAGCAGTTGATGGTGACGTCACTGGAACATCTTAGGTGGGTCATTAGTGGTACTCAACTGCACTGGTGTTGAGTTTGCTTAGATAAATATGCAATTATGCTTGTTCACAGATCTTTGGAGCATATTCTTCATTGTTCATCAGTGAAATTTACTCTCAAACTAACAACACGATTAATCTTGTGACATAAAATTAATCTCACGGGGAATTGATCACAGTTTATCTTACAAAACTTGATTAAAAGTGCAGCACTAGTCACAGAACAGATCAAAATCGATAAGCAATCGTGCCAACGCTTGCAACGAGGTCATGATCACCAGGTGAAGACAAAAGAGCTGATGCATATCCTAAAGAAGTGCTAGCAATAGGGAATAGCAGCATATCTCTACTGTAAATTATATTTGTAGATTTCTTAGATGCAATCAGATTTACTCTAAGCTAAGGCTAAATCACTTTTTTAATAATATATTTGAGTCGTCTTCTTGTCATTTCATCATGCTGTCAAAGTCAGTGGTTCCACTGTCGGGTTCAGCTTGTTCTCCTTGATGCAATAGTTCACATTTTCATGAGATTTTGAAGAGTTTTTGGGAGGACTGATTTGATGGCCTAGCTCAGCCAGTGTACTGACTCAATCCCACAGACGGGTCTAAGGATTTTGTTTCATGTCTTCATAGAGGCTCATCCTGGTACCATCGCCTCGCGTTCTCGCTTAGCTGACAGGCAATCATCAGAGGAAAATACAAAGAGATGTTTAATGCTGGCTTAATAACAAGAAAAATGGTTTTTGTCATTCTCCTGTCGACTTCCATGCTCACTCCCGCACCTATCCGCACTCCCTCCCGCGCCTATCCGTGCTCACTCCTGCACACTTCCGCTCATGCAAGCACCCTGCCGCATGTGCTGATGCACAAATGTCGACAGGAGAATGACAAAAGCCGAAAAACTGTAAACATCCATGAACAAATGACTAACAGAAACAGAAGATATGGTAACTATACTGGCCAGGATGGGACAGCTGGAATGGGAAAAAGAACTAAAATAGCGGAAACAATATTGTACAAGTCTGGAACAATATCAGCTGTTACACCAAGCCTTGTGATCCACCTTATAAAGTGAAAACAGAAAGTCACCTTGTACATTATAATCATCATTTGCAGCTAATCAAATCCGGCTTTGGAGGAGGTGAATACTTCCAATATCATTACCCATTGTTTCCATCTCTTATTTTTAATCTCACCTCTAAAGGCCCAAACAGACTGGAGACAAATCAAGCGGATCCGCCGAGCGGAAAAATGACTGGATTAGTTAACCAAATTTTGTCGCAAAGCTGCCGCTGAGCGGATCCGCGCAGTTTAGGCATGTTTAAACTTTCGGCTTGCCGCCTGCCTGCCGTCGGCCTCTGATTGACCAATTATTTTCACTAGCAAGTCCCATTGTGTGCTCTCAAAGCTGGCGGTCTTTGTTTCCTTTGTTTATGTGTCTCCGCCGCCTCCAGTGCCACACTTCAGTGTGGTTTGCTTGCCGCGCGGCTACAGCCACAAGAGGCACGGCAAAACTGCCGCTGAGCGGCACCGCATCTCCAATCTGTTTGGGCCTTTACTCAGACAAGATATACCAGCTCCAAGATAGCAATCTTTTACCTCCCACAGGAATCACCACCTCAAATACAGCAGTCGATCTCAGATCTGATTTAGCACCACATATACAGTAATGCTGAACACCTAGTACACAGAAAACTACCTAAAACGAGATTTAACACCACATGTACAGTAATCTTCCACCTGTCTAAAGAGGTTAATGCCATTGTTATGGTAAAACCAAAACAGGAGAGAGAGTTTCTGTATTGGAGCAAGTGTATTCCACTTCTAGGGGTGGTGAGGATGTAGTGCGAGGTGAGAAGACAATTCCTAATTCATTAGCATTGAAGAATGAGTGCCCAGGTTGAGTGGAGCAAAACGCTGGAAGAGGTATGACACAACAGCGGCACGGTACATCACTAAGTCCCAGAAAGTAACTGCCAGCATAAGGTCAAGTTTAATAGCTAGCTTAACCCTCAGAAGAAGTTAAATAGAGGAGCACACATCCAGGTGGGACACTTGCCAATTTAGCAGCAAAATCTTGTTACCTTCCTGAAGTAACTCGAAAAATGTTTGCCATGGAGGAACTGAGAGTTCTTTGAAGGGAAGTTCTTTAATAGAGACCTCTTCAACAGAGAGCTCTTCAACTAGGAGTCCTCCATCAGTGGAGACAGAACCTACAGCAATAATCAGCATTTTACTTTCATTTTATGGATTTCCTCTGTAGTCTGTCTTGATTCTAATCTCAAATTGAGCTATCGATGAGTCAAATATGAATTTCCATGTATATCTGTGTTTTTCAGATTTGGTCCGCGGTATTACAAGCGATTTCTGATGCTGGGTATCTGTCTCTATATCCTAGCAACGTGCACATTTGCATACGCGCGTAACTACACTATAATGGCCATCACCCGTGTACCACAAGGAGCAGGGAACGCTCTCATGATTGTTGCTGGTAAGAGTGTTCACGCCCATGACAACTTTTCCATTCTAACCAGCTGGAGTTTGATGTATTAGTTTTCCACACTTTGAAGAGTGAGAAATGCAACACTGTTTGCATGAGAAATCAGAATCCAAATCAATTCTCCCAACTCATTCAAGCAGTGCAAATTAGCTGCAAATAGATGAAATTAAACAAAATATGATGCAATATACCAAATATACCTACATTTACATTCATAGCATGAGGCTTAAAACTGCTTGAGAGAGTTTGATTTTGTCATTCTCCTGTCAATTCTAGCGCACACTCCCGCTCATGTGTGCACATGCCCACAAATGCGCAGATATCGACGGGAGAACGACAAAAGCCAATGTTTTATTATTGTTCATTTCTTGTTTATTAATCAATACATTTCTATGACAGGCTTAGCTCTACTGACAGCCAAGATAACTGACCCAGAGGAACAGCCCAAAATCATGAGCAAAGCTTTTACTGGATTCGCTGTCGGAGAAGCAGGTGGTAATCAGCCTAGTTGTGACATTATTCAGTCATCTTATGTAACATCTAGCAGGAACAGTACTGTAAACCCAAACATTTTAGCACCCTCCTAATAATAGCTATGGTAGCTTCTACAAGAAAACACTACTAAAGCTGAACACTATATTTTTTATAGCTCTTTATGCTATATACAAGCTTGAAGTGAATTACCAAAAATTATATTGAAAGTACTGCTGATTTTAGCAAATGCTAAAGTATTTTTTGTCCGCTAAAATATTATGGTTTACAGTATGTGGAGGAGTTTTATTCGGAGATAGATTTTAAAACCTCATCAAGTAACCGGATTGTTTTTCAGCATTCATCATGATAGCTAATTATGATTCACATACAATATTGTAGATGGAGGTCTCCAGTATTTCATCAGGCCTCTCGTATTAACAGAAAGAGAGTTAAAATTAAGAAGAGCTACTATTAGTGTAATTACTGTTGGTTTCCTAATGCTCAACTGTTAGGTCATGCCAAGCTGAGCTCATCATTTAGTTGTAGAGGACGGTTGCTCTGAGCTATGGTCTCTCAACTCGACTGGCTGAGCTGAGCTTATCATTTAGTTTTAGAGGATGGTCGCTATGAGCTATGGTCTCTCAACTCGACTGAGTATCCAGTATAGTTTAACAGACTAACTGTCATCAATGTTGAATATTACTCCATCAAAGCCAGCACCCGTCACTCTGCTATCTGAATTAATGATACTTATCATGGAATGTACTATAGAACTGGAAATATTTATGAGCACAATCTTTCCGCATTAGTTTGTGATAGACTTTTACAAAAGCGTATTTTTGTATTTCTTGCTGCTAGTCTACAGACAATCAATCGAACAAAGATATATTTGTGTGTTCAGTTTTGCGATTAGCCGAAAATTCTCAAAGATGCTAAAACTGAACTAACGCAAAGATTTCCTGTTCTACAGTACAGTAGTTATGTGTAAATGGAGTAAAAATGGATATATAATGACTAACGCATAATTTTTGCGTTTGTCTAAATTTTGCACTCAAGAGAAATTGGCAAAAATGTCCCACAGGCGTAGTTATCATTCAATTGATTGTCTGTATGAACGCTGTAGGAAATGCCAAAATATTTCGGACAAAATTTTACCAAAAAATACCAAAATTAAGTCTTCAAAAATTTTCTGTTCTACAGTGAGGGTTACATGGCTTAGTGTGAGAAAATACCGACAAAACTTTTTTGATCATGCATACCAAGAGAGCAAAATTCTATTCACAGTTCATGCAATGCGTATCATATTCCTTTTCAGTTGGATACGCAGGTGGAGGTCCCCTATTCCAGTACGCAGGAGTTCAGGCTCCGTTCTTCCCCGTCATCGCTGTCAACATGCTGATATTCTCTATGCTCTTGTGCATCAGAAGTCCAAGAGAAATTACTCAAACTCAACCTGGTTTCAGAGAGAGTCTAGAGTTACTGAAGAATAGGAAGATCCTGGCAGGCCTGGGTAAGTGAGCTGCTTTTTCAAATGATTTCTTGCTGGGTTCGTCAGAACTTTTATTATCGAAGCTGTTATGTATCACACTATGTCGGTCACGGTCACAGATTGCTCAGCTTTGAAACTACGTAAAGAGGCATTGTTTGTCAGCGGAGGCAAAAAATAGAGTTTTCTTTCTTAGCATTTTCCTTTGCCACACTAATTCGCCATAGACGAGTACTATAGAGTTTGGAGTGGGAAAGAATACCCAGATTTTATCTACATTTCAAAGATCTTCGAGCCAAGATTCTGGCAGATGCTACGCCATCCCTGAGGGCTTTTCTCATTCTCCTGTCAATTTTCGCTCACACTGCCGCATGTGTGCACATGTACTCACAGGCATGTGCGCACCAATCTTGCTTAGGCGCGCACGTACGTTCCCGCATGTGCCGCATGCACCCATTTCGACGGGAGAATGGCAGAAGCCGTGCTGAGTGCCCAAGAAGCGTTTGCTCTGTATAATCAATAGCGCACACCCAAGCCAAGTTCCTAGAAAGTAAGGTACTGCTTGGCCGAAGCTGGAAGTATAAATGATATCTCGAAATGAACTGTTTTAGATATCCAATAGCTGGCCCTCAGATTCTTTCGGATTCAACAACAGCTGAATGAAGCTGTTTATACTTCTCGAAAATGCAACAATTTCATACTCTCTGACAACAAATATTCCTATTTGCTCAGGAAATCACTACGCATATGCAGAAATAATCAGCAGTACTGTAGAGATAGAAATTTTAACTTTCTTACATTAATAGCTATAATAGTGACTCAATGAAAACACTATAGACCGATTTCCAGCTATTCTGGGGGACTGCTTAGAATTTGGAGTTGTCCTCACCACGAGGTGTCTAAGTCATATAAATCATAGGGCAATTCTGCATGAGAACTGCCATAGCTCCCCAGCCATTAGGATTGTTAGCCTGTACTCCAACTATATCGCTCTGACGTCTATGCACTGTATGCTCAGTGAGTTGGAGTAGCATGCTCAGCTTTCCTCTATTGCATATAATTACCTCAGCTTTGTAGGTATTTCCTGTTAAGCTCTATCTGAACAGTACAGTATTTGCTGAGGAAATATTTTTGATGTGAAGTTAACCATTCCCTTCATCGGATTATGAACTGAAAACTGAAACCGGTAGAACTTGCGTCCTCTAAACTAGGGATCTCAACCTGGGTAAACTGAAGAAGTCGCAAGCAAGACCGTTTATCCTCAGCTGTACAATTTCATCAATCGATAGGTCAGCAGTTTCCGACGTTATTGAAATTGTTCATGTAGTCTGGACACAAGCTCAAAATATAAACAGCGAAGATGAAAAATACTTGATTGTAACTAATCGAGGCCTCTTTCTAACCTATTCTCAGATTATATTGGGGCGAGAGGCAGCATTTAATATGCTGATACTGATAATCAGTGTAATTACAGTATAGCAGTGTGAGGTTGTAATAGAGATCCTCAATAGCGGCGCCGAGGATCTCTGGTCATAAGCTGTGTGAGCAATTTTATTGTAGATGAATTGTTATTATTAGTTAATTAATTATTAGTTTTATTATTAGTTAAATTTTACTTTGCACTACATATTTGACATAGTTTTAACCGAGTGTGAGAATCACACAGATGTAGAACCCGAGACCAGCAACCAAGAAAACCAAGGAAAATTAAGTTGTCACAACATTACTATACAACCATGAAGACAAAAGGCAGACTAAACA
>ERZ1740065.3265-NODE-3265-length-10148-cov-4.863668_pt1 | contig 10148 bp, 4 predicted proteins | sample MGYA00581738_ERZ1740065 | MGnify/ENA primary metagenome ERZ1740065 (study PRJEB43018, sample SAMN04849749) | marine metagenome | isolation source: floating plastic debris | place: Pacific Ocean | collected 2008-09-01 | study: EMG produced TPA metagenomics...
CGCTTCCGTTCTTCTCCCGCGCCTTCAAAGTTTTGAATTTTACCCGGAGGAAGGCCCAGGATGTTGTTGTTGTCGTCGGTAATGACGTAGCGGTAATTGCTGGCGGTACTGGTCGTCGTAAAGCTAACGATGTCGTCGATGCCATCGCCAGGGCAGGTGTAGCGCACCGTATTGCCCGAAGGCATGGCCACCATTCCACCGTCTTCGCCGACGCGGTTGACCTCGATAAAGTTGCTGGACAGCTCAAAGCAGCCATCGGAGAGGGCCACGCTGGTGGCATTGTCACCCGCACTGGCGATGACGTTACCGGTGTAGGAAAGTCCCCAGACCCGGCAGACACCCGATCCAGCACCTTCAAAATATTGCATATTACCCGGAGGCACGCCCAGAATGTTGTTCTGGTCGTCCGTGAACACGTAGGCGTAGTTGGCCGCCGAGCTGGTATTGTGCATAAAGCTGATGACGTCGCTGATGCCATCACCGGGGCAAGTCGATACACTGGTGGCACCTCCGTCCGTAGCGACGGTTCCGCCGTCTACGTCGTCCTGGCTACGATTGACCAGCAAGAAATTATCGGATAAGTCAAAGCAATCATTGGACAAGTCTACCATAGCGGCATTATCGCCCACCTGTGCGGTCAGCATACCGGTAAAGGAAAGTCCCCAAACCCGACAGACGCCCGGAAAGACCCCTTCAAAGTTGACGCTGTTGCCCGGAGGCAAACCGAGAATGTTGTTCTGATCGTCGGTGACGACGTAGCGGAAGTTAGCCGCCGAGCTGCCCTGCTGGGCAAACTCCAGGATATCGTCGCTGCCGTCGTTGGTACATACACTTTTTTCCGTCGTCCCGTCAGTAAAGGTGACACTACCGGCCGCGGCGGGAGCACGAACGACTTCGATAAAGTTGCTGGAGAGTGCGAAACAGCCGTCGGCCAATTCCGTAGCCACGGCATCCTGACCGGCTTGTGCGAGGAGGTTGCCTTCAAAGGCCAAACCCCAAACGCGGCAGACGCCCTCACCCGCGCCTTCAAAGTTTTGGCTGTTGCCCGGGGGAACGCCCAGGATGATGTTGTTGTCGTCGGTGATGACGTAGCGGTAGTTGGGAAAGGTACTGGTCGTCGTAAACGAAACGATGTCGTCGTTGCCATCACCGGGGCAGGTGTAGCGGAGGGTCGCTCCCGAAGGCATCGCTACGGTACCCGCATCGGGTTTGCCGCGTACGATTTCGATAAAGTTGTCCGATAAGTCAAAGCAACCCGTACTGAGGGATTTATTGGTCGCCAAGTCGCCGGGGAAAATGGTCAAGTCACCCGTGTAGGAAATCCCCCACACGCGGCAAATGCCTTCGCCCGCTCCTTCAAAATTCTGACTATTGCTAGGGGGAACGCCGAGTACGATGTTGTTGTCGTCCGTAATGACGTAGCCGTAATTGGCACCGGAGGTAGTTACGTGGCTAAAGTTGACGATGTCGTCATTGCCGTCACCGGGGCAGGTGTTGACCGTCGTATTGCCATCCGTCGTGGCTACCGTACCGCCCACCACGTCGATCCGGGTGACGGTGATAAAATTGGCCGAGAGGTCAAAGCAGCCATCACTGAGGTCGGTGCTGGCGGCATTGTCGCCAACGCTAGCGGTCAGGTTACCGGTGTAAGACAAGCCCCAAACGCGGCAGACTCCGGGAGGTACCCCTTCAAAGTTCAGGACATTACCCGGCAGGCCCAGGATATTGTTCTGATCGTCGGTTACCACGTACTGGTAGGCGGCATTGGAGGAGGTGACGTGGGTAAAGATAATTTTATCGTCATAGCCATCGGTGGCGCATACGGTTTCGTCGGTACTGCCACTAGGGGTACTTACGGTACCGCCATCGGGCCGGTCGCGGACGACGGTGAGGAAATCCCGGGAAATGGCCCAGCAACCGGTCGAGAAGAAGGTGCTGAACACGTGGTCACCGGGGTTTGCGAGCAGGTCACCCGTGTAGGTAAACCCCCACACGCGGCAATCACCCGTTCCGGCGCCTTCAAAGTTTTGGCTGCTGCCCGGAGGGATCCCCAGGATGACGTTGTTGTCGTCGGTAATGACGTAGGCAAAGTTGGTGGTACCGCTGCTGGTATTGGCAAACTCGATGATGTCGTCTTGCCCATCGCCCGGACAAGTGTACACCCGAGTGGCCCCATCCGCGCTGGTCACGGACACACCGGTCTCACACTGCGCCCACAAGCCATTGCCCGCCAGGAAGGCCAGCAAGAAGAGTAGGGTTTGTTGAAGGTAGGACTTGGTCATTGTTTATTGTTTTAATGTTTTGGAAAAATGGATGCTCCACGGTGCTCGTGCGGAACACCCCAAAGCTATAAAAAGGGTATCCCAGGGCGATCACGAAATTATCACAAGAGTATCACAAGGGCCTTTAATGGCCGGTGGGAAGGAAAGAAAAAAGAAAATGTCCGGGGACGGACATTCACTAGGAGGGCTTAAAAATTGTGGTCGAGCCGGGCTTGCCAGGTCCCGTCCGCTTGTTGTTGCCAAAACAGGACGTAATGGCCAATTCCGCTGCTTTGGTACTGCCCCACCTCCACAATCGCATCCGCTCCAAGCCAGGCCAAGTGCCGAGGATACAGCTGGATCGTCCACCCGGGGCGGGTCATGTACTGGTAGCGTTGGGTGATGGCGGAGCGCCCGCGATCCACCCGGCCATCGTTGAAGTACACCGCATCGGAGGCGTACACCCGCTCGATCAAAGTGGTGGGGTCCTGCGCATTGGAATACCGTACCCAATCCCCCCGTGCCCGATCAATAGCCGCGGGAATGGCGCGACTTTGGGCCTGATAAGGATGCAGGATTTCGAGGTCGCGGCGCCAGCCCCCCGCCACCCGAAGCTGCCAGGCAATCAGGGAGGCCAAGCGCGGTATTCCGGCGGTATCCAGGTAGTGACCCCATTCGTAATAGTGGGTAGAATCGTGGTAGGTTTTGCCTAGCGAACGGTACTCCCGGAGAGCCCCCACCTGGGGCAGCGAACGCCAGTGATCCAACATATTGGCGGGGCCCTGTACCAGTTCGCCCGCTTGGTACAAAGCCCCCCGGGACCAATAATGCTCCGCCAAAAGCGCACTGTCGCCCATTCCTAGCACCACCGATAGGAAAACATCAGCCTCCTCCCCCACTACCCCCGCTCCCTCCGGTACGGGCTGCCCCGCATTTTGACAAGCGTGGCCCAGCGAGGCCAGCAAGATCAATAACGTCCAGTAATGGGTTGCTAAGTGGCTCATTTTCAATAGCAGTCAGGTCCCCGCGGGTTGGCTGCCGCGGAACAACAGTTTGTACATCACGGGCACGAACAGAAGCGTGATCACGGTCGCAAACAGCAAACCGATCATGATGGCAATGGCCATCGGCTCCCACATCTGTCCTCCTCCCAGGTAAAGCGGAATCATCCCCAGGGTGGTGGTAAAGGTGGTCAACAAAATCGGCCGGAAACGCTGCTGGGCCGCATCGAGGATGGCTTGAAAGGGCGGTTTTTTCAGTTCTTCTTGCTCGATCTGGATGCGATCGATCAGTACGATGGCGTTGTTGATGACGATTCCCGCCAGCGAGATGATCCCGAGGAAGGACATAAAACCAAAGTAAGAGCGAAAGGCCAGCAAACCCAGGATAACGCCAATCACCCCCAGGGGAATGGTACTGAGTACGATACTGGTCTTGCGGAAGGAGTTGAATTGGAGGATCAACAGCAGCAGGATGATAAACCCGGCCAGGGGCAATTGGTCGATCACCGCCCCCATCGCCTCCGCACTCTGCTCGCTCTCCCCACCCAAGGTATAGCGGTAGCCCTTTTTCCAAGACTGTGACGCCTCGGCCAACCAGGGCAGGATTGCCGTGTTAATGTCGGAAGCGGTAAAGCCAGTGACGGCATCACAACTGATGACCACGGTGCGGTAGAGGTTGCGACGTTTGATCTTGGCAAATTGCCAGTCATTGACAATTTCGGCCACCTGAGCGAGGGGAACGTTTTGCCCGCTGCCCTGTGCGAAGATCGGCAGGGCATCCATCTCGGGAGCGGTCAGCTCCTGACTGCGGACATTGCGCATCGTGATGGGAATATTGTCTTCCCCATCGCGGAAGGAACCCGCATCGTAGCCGGTGAGCGAAGTACTGAGCGAAATGGCGATGTCCTGATTGGTGAGGCCCGCCCGGCTCGCTTTGTCCTGATCCACATCGATCACAAATTTTTTGATGAGGGGGCCCCAATCGTCCACAATATTTTTGGTGGCGGGCAGCCGGTACAATTCCTGTTTGACCTGCTCACTGATGCGAAACAATTCGGCGGGATCACTGCCCGACAGCCGGATCTCCACGTCGGAGCCCCCACCACCGCCCCCCGCCAGTGGCCCGACCACGACTTCGGCATCGGGCAATTGTTCGAAGGCGAAGCGGTCCAGGCGATCCACCACCATTTGGTTGTCCGAAAAACTACTGGTATTGAGCAGCATGTGGGCGTAGCCCGAATTGGCTTCCCCCGGTTGGTCGCCCAGGTCGTAACTCTTGGGGCCCTCGCTGATAAAGGTGGCGTAGTCGACGATGCCGTTGCTGCGCTCGGTATTGACCCGCAACTCTTGATCGATAAAATTTTCCAATTTTCGGATTTGTGCGGTGGTGTGCTCCACCTTGGTCCCCAGGGGCAAATTGAGGTTGAGGGTGACCAGGTTGCGATCGCTATCGGGAAAGAAGATAAAGGGCAGGGAGCTGAATAGGGAGAGGGCAAACACAAAGGCACCAAAAATGAGGAGTGTAAACAACCAGGAACGCCCCAGGGCCCAACCCAGAATCCGGCGGTAGTAAACGCTCAAGCGATCAAAAAAGCCCACGTTTCCGTCCGCTTCTGATTTGACTTCGGTACGGATCACATTGATGGCCAGCATCGGAATGACGGTCATGGCCATCAGCCAGGAAGACAACAGCGCCATGGTGATCACCACAAAGAGCGGCCCCATCATTTCGCCCATCGTACTCTCGGCCAAAAAGAAAGCCAGGAAGGCCGCCGAAGTCGTCAGCGACGATACCAGCAGCGGGATAATCAGCTCTTGACAAGCGGCAACGGCCGCCACCTTCGCCGCCATCCCCTCCTCCATCTTCACCATCATGGCTTCCGACACCACGATGGCATTATCGACCAACATCCCCAACGCCATGATCAAGGCCGCCAAACTGACCTGATTGAGCCCAATCGCAAACAAATCCATCAACCACAAGGTCATGATCAGCGCCGCCGGAATCAAACTGGCCACCACAAAACCCGTCCGCAAACCCAAAAACAGCAGCATCACCACCAGTACGATGGCCACCGATTGGATGACGTTGGAAACAAAATCCTGAATTTTCAAATCCACGTAAGCATCGCTAGAAGCAATGCGGCGCAATTCCAAACCCACGGGCAGGTCGGCTTGGTATTCGGCGACCTTGGTATCGATCTGCTCCCCCAGTTGGATCAAGTTGGCGCCGTCCTTGAGGGCCGTGGCGATGACCAAAGCGGGCTGGCCATTGTAGCGCACCAGCCGATCGGTCGGGGTCTTGTAGCCCCGGCGGATGTAGGTAATCTCTCCCAGTTGGATGGTTTCGCCCGTCGTGGGAATGGTAATGATGGTGTGTTTTAAATCTTCAATCGACTCAAAATTACCCGTGGGTTCCAATACGATCCGTTCGTCTTCCATACTCACCTGCCCTCCCGGAAAAACGATGTTCGTTCCCGACAGGATACTTTGCAACATTCCCGCGGTCAGCCCGAGTTTGGCCAGGGTCGAATTGTCAAATTCAACGTAGATCTGCTCTTCCTGTACCCCACTGACGAATACCTCGGAGGCATCCCCGAGTTTGATCAAATCGTCCCGAATGCCATCGGCGTACTGCTTCATTTCGTAATAGGAAAAACCATCTCCGAGCAGGGCCAACTGGACGCCGTAGACCACGCCGATGCCATCGTCCTTGACGTCGGGGCCGCGAATCCCATCGGGCAGGTCTTTGCGGATGTTATCCACCTTACGCCGCAGGCGATCCCACACCGCCTGGAGGTCCTCCTCGGCAATGTCGTCGGTGAGGCTGGCCGTGACGATGGACAGGCCCGTGCGGCTTTCGCTGGTTACTTCCTTGAGCTCGGGCAGTTCTTGGGCCACTTGCTCAATTTTATCCGTTATCAATTCTTCCACCCGCTCCGGCGAAGCCCCCGGAAAATTGGTGACAATACTACAGGCCCGGATGGTAAAGGGCGGCATCGAATCGCGGGACAAATTGGAGTAGCCCCCCAAGCCCAGGATGATGATGACCGCCAGGATCATCAGAGTGACGCGGTTATTTTCAATGGCAAATTTTGTCAGATTCATGTTGCGCTCGCTGCTTTTGTTTACTCGGTAATTTATTCCATCAACTTAACTTCCATGCCGTCCAGGATGGTCTTCAGACCAGCCGTCGCCACCAACTGGCCCGCTTCCAAACCGGAGCGTACCACAAAGCCCTGATCCCGTAGCTCCCCCACTTCTACCCCCCGCCGCTTGGCCACGTAGCCCTCGCCATCTCCGGGTTGGAGGAGGTAGACGAAAGTGCTGGTCATGTCCTTTCCCAGTGCCTTGACCGGGCAGATCAATACCCGCTCCGTTTTGGATTGGCCCCGAAAGGCCACCGTTGCGGCCATCCCCGGGCGGATGTCCGGGCTGGGCTTGTCGATGCGGATGATGGCCGGATAGGTGGGGGAATTGCCCGCCGCGTAACTCACTTCCTGTACCGTGCCGGTAAATTGCTGCCCGTCCAACACGGAGAATTGAATTTCGGCACGCTGGCCTTTTTTGATGCTGGAAATGTAATTTTCGGGGATGCCCACCCGCACCTCGGGTTGGGACACCGAGCTCAACTCCGCAATCGGATTACCCGAAGCCACCAACTCGTTCACCTCGACGTTGACCGCCGTGATGATGCCCGAAAAGGGAGCCACCATTCGCGTATAGCTCACCTGATTTTGGGCCGATTGACTCTGCGTCTGTGCCGATGTCACCTGCGACAACGCCGCATCGTAACTCGACTGAGCCCCCTCAAAGCTCGATTTGGCCTGTTCAAAATCACTCAGGGAGACGCTGTTGTTTTCGTACAACTTTTCGATCCGTTGGTAGTTCGAACGGGCGTTGATCAGTTGGGTCTCGGCACTCTGCAGATTGGCCTCGGCCCCTTTTTCGGAAGCCTTGGCCTGCTCGGCTTGTATGGCGTAGTCGCTGGGATCGATGGTGGCAATCAACTGCCCCCGACGGACCCGATCCCCCAGTTTGACGGCCAGGCTGCGGATCGTACCATTGACCCGAAAACTGAGTCGGCTCTGTTGATCCGCCTGGGCCAGGCCGCTGTAGGTCTGGCTGGCAATTTGTTCGGCGTAGCCAATTTTTTGATAGCGAACGGGACGCAGGGTATTGGGGCTGGCACTCGTCTCCTCTTGCTGACCGCAGGCGGAAAGGACGAGGAGTAAAACCAGGGGAAGCAGCCTTGATACTGGGGACATGTTTTTAGTTTTTGATAAATTGTACAAATCGTTGGAAAAAAGCATCCTGCTCCTGGGGCAGGGCCAGATTGTGGTAGTAGCCGATCGCGCGCTCCACCGCCAGGAAATCACTGATAAAGGTATATTCCGCCGTAATGGCGTTGATCTCACTCTGGAGTAGGGCATTTTGGGCATCCACTAGGGAAGTAATGTTGAGCAGCCCTTGTTGGTAGGAATCTTGAGCCAGTTCGAAGTTCTTCCGGGAGGCCTCCACCGCCTCGTTGGACAGGCGGACATTGCTAAAGGAAGCACCGGCCATTTCGAGATTGGCGCGGACCTGTAGCTCCAGGCCGTTGCGGAGGTTTTGCAGTTGGTCCTGCAGTTGCAAAATACCCACCTCGGTCTGCTCCAATTCGAAGCGGCGGGCGTTGCCCTGGAAGATGGGAATCTGCAAGCCAATCGCCGCGGAATAAGTCGGCACCAAGTCCATGGGCATCACCGTTTCGGGGAAGCTGTACTGCCCCAGGGGATAGTTGTATTCCCCCGACAGTACCAGGCTGGGGAGGTAAAAGGCCCGCCGTTGGGACAAGCGACTGCGTTCCTGCGCCGCCAGTGCCGCCTGGACCTGACCAATCTCAGGCAGGTTTTTAAAGGCTTCCGCCACCAGAAAATCGGCAAAGCGTTCCAGGTCACCGGGATTGTTGATGAGGCCAAAGAGGCGGCTATCGTTAGCCAGTAGGATGCTATCGCTCAGGCCCACGTCGGCCAATCCAAAATCTTCTTTGATGGGGCGATTGAGGAGATTGTTGAGGTTGAAGCGGCTCTGCCGCAATTGGGCCAGGGCACTGTTGAGATCCGCGTTGTTGCGGGCCAGTTCGCTCTGTAGTCGGTAGACGTCGGCGACCCCGCTAAAGCCTACCTCCTCCTTGTTTTGCGCAATGTCGAGGTTTTTGCGGGTGACGGCGACGTTTTGGTTGCGCAGGTCCACCAGAGCCCGAGCCTGGAGAATGCCGAGATAGGCTTGACTGACGTCGAGCACCACGTCCAATTCACTCTCGCGAAGACTTTGCTCCTCGCTGGCCAGGAGGAATTTTTGGATGGCAATATTGGCCAGGGCGGGTTCGGACAGGATGAGTTGGGTCAGCTTGGCCGAGGTAGTTAGGTTGTAACGGCCCTGGGTGCCAAAGCTGCGGTTGACCGTATTTTCATCAACGGTAAAAAAGGTTCCGCTGGCATCCACCTGGGGCAGGTAATTGCTCCGCGCGATGGAGACGTCACGCCCGACAATTTGGACATCCTTCTCGGCAACCTTGATCCCCAAATTGGTTTGGAGCGCCTCGGCGATGGCGGCCGAAAAGGTAAGGGTGCGATCCCCCTGTCCGATGACGCTGACGTTGAGCAAAATGGCTTTCGACATCAGGTCCCAGCTGGGGTAGTACCGCGTCTTGCGGGCGGTCTCCATATTGATGAGTAGGTTTTCGGTAAAACTCTCCATCGCCACGGGCAGATCGGCCGCCGCTTGCCCTTCCAGAATTTTGAGGGCATTGAGGGCCACCCGTCGGGGAATGCGATCAAAGTTACTTCCGGTTTCGAAGGCGGCGTAGGCCCCCAATTCCATAGCGGGATCACTGAGCAGACTAAAGGTCGGAATGCCCTTGCGGGCGAGTCCATCCAGGGTATTGCGTAGCGCGACAAACTTTTCCGGCGCCACCACTGGAAAGAGAAAGGCGGCGTCGACGTCTTCCCCAATTTGGTCGAGTACGCTGGCCTCCGACTTTTCGAGTACCATCAGCTCGTAGCTGGCCCCCGAAAAAGCCAATAAGCGATCCAAGTAGCTGCGAAAGTCGAGGGTCCGGCCGTTGCTGACCGCATCGGTGATGATGGCCAACTTGCGGAAGGGCTTGATGGCGTAGAGGGTTTCGAGGTCCCGACGCAGGTCAAAGGGCGATTGGATGTAGGTGAGTTGGTCGATGCCGGAACGGCCGTCGACCGGGGCGGGAAGCCCCTGCAACTCGTTGTCGAGGATAAAGGGAATGATGGTGGGCTTGGCGTACTGCCCGCGTTGGGCCAGTAGATTGCTAAAGCCAAAGCCCAGGGCGATGACCAAGTCACTGTCTCCGGCGTAAACCCGCTGCAACTCGGCCTCGAACGTTCCCAGGTCGTCGATTTGAATGGTGGTGATGTCGGCGAGGTAGCGACTGCGAAGCAGGGTTTCCAATTCTTCACGAACGAATTGCTCGGTCAGCTGGGCGGGTTGGTCGGCACTTTCGTTAAAGATGGTAATTTGTACGGAAATCTGGGCGGCGGCGGCGAGTGCCATACACTGCAGGAAATTATAATGCAGATGTCTTATCATGTTGGGTGCCATAGTTTTGTCTAAAGGTGCTCCGGGGCTTTAGGGTTTCTCAAGTATATCACGGATGCAAGGGAGCGGTTGCACGCACAACCAAATTAACCATCATCCGCTAAGTGACCCAATAATTTCTCGATTTTTTTGCCTCAGCACGCTATTTAACGCGCGATGCAGTCCAGAGCTGCCGGCTGAGGGCCGTATCGTAGATGATTTCTAGTTGGGTGATTGTACCCTGGGCATCCAATTCCAGCAGATCCACCACCTTAAAACGCACCTCCGCGCCACT
>ERZ1740065.3266-NODE-3266-length-10147-cov-10.739001_pt1 | contig 10147 bp, 9 predicted proteins | sample MGYA00581738_ERZ1740065 | MGnify/ENA primary metagenome ERZ1740065 (study PRJEB43018, sample SAMN04849749) | marine metagenome | isolation source: floating plastic debris | place: Pacific Ocean | collected 2008-09-01 | study: EMG produced TPA metagenomics...
AGTCCGCTTCGCCCAGTCTGCCTCGCCCACAGTCCGCTTCGCCCAGTCTGCCTCGCCCACAGTCCGCTTCGCCCAGTCTGCCTCGCCCACAGTCCGCTTCGCCCAGTCTGCCTCGTCCACAGTCCATTCAGGGCTGTCAACTAACCTGTCACTTCTTTGAACGGACAGACAAACTTCTTCACCGATTCGTGCGTGTACATGTGCCGCTTGACCTTGTCCTTGCGATTGAACTTCATACCACAGATTTCGCAGGAGAACGGTTTCTCGCCGGTGTGTATGATGGCATGACTCTTCAGGTAATACTCACTCTTAAATTTCTTATCGCAGATAGTGCACTTGTAATCACCTGCAGTAAGACAAGTATAGACAGAAATACAGACAGATGGTATTGGACTTTCCAACGCTGCAAGTCTTTGAAATTAGCTTACAGCCTAACCACCATTGTATCAAGTAATAATTAACTAACACGATATGCACTGCACACCCTGGGGGAAGGATGTGAGGTACGGGAACTCCATGCCAAGCATACACAGTATACACACCACTAGCAAATATGATTGGTACTGCGTTTAAACGTCGCAAATAATGAATGCAAATGAGTTTTCTCAACATTAATGGGCGTGCCTTAATTCTGAGGGAATACTCAACTCTTTCATCTCTATATTACCATTCATAAGTCTACTCTCACTGGAGCCTCTGATAAAAACGTGCTGGAATCTTACCATTGGCAGGGCCAAATGAATTAGAAGGAAGGAGTATTTTTGTGACAGAGTATTGCGTCTTAGGACAGAGTGTCTTTGCTCAAGCATACATGTATATACTGACTTACTCTCAATGTCATATGACTTACTCTCAACATCATCTAGCTTACTCTCAACGTCATGTGACTTACTCTCAACATCATGTGACTCGCTCTCAATGTCATGTGACTCATTCTCAATGTCATGTGACTCGCTCTCAACATCATGTGACTTAGTCTCAATATCATGTGACTCACTCTCAATCTCATGTGAATTACTCTCAACGTCATGTGGCCTACTCTCAACGTCATGTGACTTACTCTCAATGTCATGTGATGCCAGGTGCCTGCGAAGGTATCGCTCGCAGGGGAACACTCGATTACACAGGGGGCACGGGTTACTGTGTGTCGTCACCGACATGTGATGCTCCAGTGCTTCTGGCGAACTGTACTGGTTGCCGCATTTGGTACACTTCCATTTCCTGCAGGCAAACCATTCGGTCATACGAAGAATGATAGAATAACAAGACTGAGGTAAATGAAGTACAGCAGACGCCCACCATAGGCTCTTCTTGCGTCGGCTCTCGGCGGTGCTGTTTAGGTTTGACGTCGCGGCGGAATGAGTCAGCTGATGTGTGCCGAGGTCGTCGAGAGACGAGAACTGCTTGTTACACAGATGGCAGCGGTAGTTCATCTCGGCTCGAGACTCGTGTACTTTCGTGTGCTCTAGAAACTGATCGAGCTCCTGGAAAGTCTCATTGCAGCTCCTCATATTACATTTGTACACCTACAACCGTCAATTACATGACTCACTAAAATGCTTGAATGTAGGGTAGACAACTCCTAAAGACAATAGTAAAAATCAGCCGCCTCCAAAGGAAATCAGGCTACAAATGTATTTGGCCTTGTCAAAGTAATGCACTTATTGAATCCCATGGAGCTTTAGGTTCTGTCCCGACCATTGTCCTATCCTAGGGTAACAGCAATCGTGAGCAGGACGAAAACAAGGCAAAATATTTACACAGCGCCGAACAGCGAGCCCAGTTTTATTACTTACCTGAACGGTTTTGTGGGTCACCAGGTGACTTCTCAGTTTGTAGAACGAGTCGAATCGCGTCTTGTCCGGGCAGTAGGGGCAGACGTACGATGTATCGATGACAAAGTTCAGTTTCAGTGACGCTATGTTATCTGAGGATCCCTCATCAGCTCCTAATAGCCATATAATAATATCAATACATCAATATATATACAATCAAACCAGGCAATTAAACCGTCTCCTCTCTCCCCGCCCTCTCTCTCTCTCTCTCTCTCTCCACCCTCTCTCCCATCATCTCTCCACTCCCTCTCTCCCTCCCCTCCCTCTCTCTCTCCCTCTCCTTCCCCTCCCCTTCCCCTCCCTCTCCCCTTTCTCCTTCCTCTCCCCATCTTCCTCCCTCTCCCCATCCCCCTTCCCCACTCTCTCAAGCTCGCTTCATCTCTCCCAGCCCCTACATACCTCCCTCCCTGACTAAACTCACCCAACCAGATATAGTGCCCTCTCTCCAGCACATTTAATTTCCTTCCTTCCCTCTCATCTCTCCGCACCTATTCTGTTCTTAGGACGGACAACTCAAGATTGTAAAGCGACCTTCACTTTCACCTGTTTCACCCTCCTTGGGATCAGCTGTCTCAGAGGAGGTCTTCTCACTGCTCTCCAAGGCTGGTCTCTCCTGCACTATAAACAACTGCGGAGGCTGCTGCTCAGGAAGTGTAGGATTAGATCCGATCGGCCACACCTACACCGAGTGGTAAAACCTTACAAACACATCTCCACCGAGACTTGCGTCTGCTGCATTTTGACATTACGCCATGTGTCTGATACCTTGTGAGTCTGCATGTGTTTCTTGACGTTGGATTTTTGTGAGAATGCACGGCCGCAGACGACACACTGGAATGGCTTCTCACCGGTGTGGGCGCGCATATGCTGCTGCAGGTCAAAACTCTTCCGGAAACTCTGCAACAGATAAGAAATAGCAGCTCGCCATTTCACACGACAACTGATGTAGATAACTGCAGCCTATTACCGTACCTTTTTACACCAGTGACAAGTGTGCATCTGCTTCAGACTGGGTTTCCTGCCCTTCTTCCTGGGAGGCACATCACTACTCTGGTCCTGCTGTCCACTGTCCGAGTTGTTTGACTCGAGCGGCAACGTCATCTGGTGACTGGATGGCTCGGAGGTGTAGGTTGGCGCCGTTACGTTGGTGAATGTCTGATCATTGTCCACAAGGACAGCAATCATACCGGTGCCTGGAAAATTGTAGATGGATATATGGAGAGATATCAGTAGAGGAAACAAGAGAGGGAGGAAAAGAGAGGACATGAGAGACAGGCAGAAAGGGAGGTTAGACTGAGGAAAGTGAAAATAAAGGCAGGGAGGGAGGTATGGAATGGGAGGAGTGGTGAAGGAGAGAGATAGAGAGAGAGAGAGAGAGAGAGAATGTGATTGAGAGAGGAGTAAGAGAGAGAGAGAGAGAGAGAAGGGGATAGACAGAAGGTTTATTGTCTAGAACACACAGGCAAACTGTGAGTGTAAGACGTCAATAGTTCTCAGGTGTTGGGGGTGAAGGGTGATATCTCAGGCTGTCCCATGGGTGCACAGCTGTGTGTGTTCATGAAGGTGTCAGCGTTCAGCGATTGAGTGAGAAGAATGGGTCAGTAGGGGATGAGAGTCCCCCGACATCAGTTAAACTCGGTACATCGGTACTCGATATATGACATCGTGACACTCGCGAGACAGGCAGCACTCTCTGGAGGACAGTTGGCACGAGTCTCACCCTGAGCCTGACTGGTCACCGCTGTGGACTGAGAGGGCATCACGCTTACGGGATGCAGCTGGAACTGCCCCGCCATCGAGCCAGAGATTGGCGGTAGGGACACAGAACCCTGGCTATAGTTTCCTATCACGGTCGCACCCTGAGGGACATTAACGGAGCATCCTGTGCCAGAGACCTGCGTTGACGACAGGAACGGATTGTGCATTCCATTTCCCGGCTGAAATTATAACGAGAGTCTCAAACCCCGATCGCTTATCATTACAAACATATTGCAACGCAGACAGTCCAATGGCAATGTAGAGAAAGCACTGGATATGGAGTCAATAAAAAAAGAGGGTAAGTTTGGTTGCGTATCTGTGGAGCCACAAAGGTCATAGGGTCATGGGGTTCAGTTCCCACGGTTGAGTTAGGTTGGGTTTCCAGGGTTGATATGACGTGAGGTACTAGTGCCAGTGTATTAGTACTTGAACACTGATGCCGAAGCATCAATACTGTGGTACTTGGAATGGCTCACCACTTGAAGTGTGGTCCCAGAGTTTGGATCTAGGGTCAAGGTCATCATGTCTTCTGGTATCACAATATTTGTGGACAGCTGGTTCAGACTGGGGGATATGGAGTCAGCCTGAAAAATCAATCCCTGATATATTCAATGACATCGTTCAACCTTTGGGGCGTTACTAGCATCTGCCAACCTGGCGTTGAGTGTAGATCTGAGTCGTCTGCTGGCGTTGCTGATGGTTGAGATGATCTTGGGCTGACTGCGAGTGGCTGGCCAATTGCTGGGACTGACCTTGTGTCTGTGCGCCACTTGGACAAACATGCTTGTGACTGACAAATGTTGCCAAAGTAGTGAACTGCCTCTTGCATTTGCCACATTGGAAAACATCGTCGTCTTCTGCAACGGACAGACACTATGATCCCAAAATTTTATTACAAATCAGAAATAACAGATGTAATCTTGCATTAGCATCAAAACATAGCATCAATCATGTTGTGCTCAAGTGATTATTATAGTTCGGAGAAATTTGGAGAGAGGGGGGTCGGGTTAAATACCATTTACCTGGATTTGTTTGGTTTAATGTGGCGTGAGGCTGTGAAGTTTGGGAATCCTGAATGCTCTGGTTGTCCAGAAGCGACTGTACAGTCAAATAGGTGCCGTTATCTATGGGTGGGACGCCTGTAAGAAACTCTAGTTTAGTTGCTGTGTTTACACGTAGCTTGTATAGTGTAAACAGTCATTTGCTAAGAAAAAAATTTACGGTTTATTAGACTCGTATCATGGGTAAAACATCTTCTTGAACGTTATGCATCTATTTTAAAACATAAATCGAGTGATAGATCAGTATCTCTGACAGCCGGAATTGCTTCCGTGTGGGATTTTCCTTCACAGGTTATTGCTGTATTGCCCACTGGCATGTGCACGCTGTTATGTTTTGACCACCACGGTTTCCAAAGATACCGATCACCTGCCGTAGCAAAATACGCCCTGCAAGGTATTCGGCTGCAGAGCTAATCACACACATTTAACAGCTAAATCTTTGTATCACACACGTTAATAACATTATTAATATTGCTTAAAGATAGTAAATAGTAGTATCGGATGATTGACACAAGTATGAAAGACTAAAAAGTTACCAACAAAGGCGTCAAAAAGCGATTGTGCCATTCTCTGCAGGAACTCTATTGCGCATGCGTGAGATTTTAACCCGCGAATATTTAGATCCCACACTCACGCTAGCCATCGATTGTTAGAATCCCCACTGGGATTATAATACACAGCGTAGTTAAGCTCCCTTTGAAATCCAGCAGCTTGATGGGGTTGTCTTGTAAGTGGCGATTAGTCTCGTAGATGGTCATTGTCAGGTGCAGTTGTGTTCTTCCTGCTGGGCAACACAGAAAAGCTTCTCAGCACATCTTCAACAAGATCTTGGCAATCTATACGTCGGTCACATTTAGAGGAGTCGAAATTGTATGACACGCGAACATGTCGTCCAGACGAAAACAGAGCAAGCCGAGGTTCCTAAAGGGTAAGCATCTCAAATGTTCTTCGGTGGCAGTTGTTGAGTGATATTTACGGTTATTGCCCTGGGATGTTGTGTTGGGCATGTCTGAGCTGAAGACAGCTTGGCAATGTGTGTGGTCAGCCATCGAATACGACAATACAGTTCGATGCGCCCGATAAGGATCCTATCTCATTTATTCTATCCACATATCGTTTGTAGTCGGCTGTGAGAACTACCCTGCAGCATTGGCACATCATAGTAGGAATGTGAACAAGAGTGAAAGGATTGAAATGACTGATGACGATCATCTCGCAAGTGGCAGCAGCAGCGGTATGTAAGAATTATGATAGAAATATCACTTTATGCCATTTATCATTCCTTGTTGCCTGCGTGTATTCTAACCTGCCTACCATTGTTTGGGGCAGCTCATTCTAGTCAAACTGCCTTCATTATCCGACTGTCTCTCTCAGCTCGGCGGCATCCAGCTGAGCGGGAGCAGCTGGAGTTGTACTTAGGCTCCACAGGTATCTGTTATCAATTAACAGCTGACAGGCCCCCATGTGGTGAGAGCCTGTGGGCCGAGGTATTCTCTACTCTCTATCGCCGGCCTCAGCTCTCCTAGAGTCAGCACGCCACCTCAGTTATATCAACAGCTTCCCTCTTTTCATAAATGCCATCCCAGCATGACTCTGTTTGTGGTGGAAGTCGATTTATGGCAAAAGTTGCAAACAGGCGTCCCATGCTGGTCAGTCAAAGTTGAAAAGTTTTCAATCTCATAGCCGGATTTCTATCATGTTTTTCAGACAGCAGTAGCAGCGAACCATTGCCCGAAGGAACCATGGCAATAGGAGAAGAAAACCAACGTGAGAATGCTGTTATTCATCTATCTCACTCACTTTCAGTTTTGATAAAAAACCGCCGCCACCAGTTTGTGCGGCTGTTTACAATCTTCTTTATGGAAGTCACATGGGAACAGATGGATGGCCCGCCTCCTCCGCTTGAGTGGTGCGCATAAATGCACAACGTCAGCTAAAAAGGTTGCAGTCCCCCTGGAACTGCACTCCTTTGTATTTTGGGTGATTGAGATGCAATACGCAGCGTGTGCTTTTCCTTCCGACAAACCCCCTGGCGCGAGTGGAAATGAAAAAGGAAGACAGCGCGCAAAGCGGAGCGCGCCGCTGCTGGCCAAGTCTCAATAAGCCGATGAAAGGCAATTACTGATATTTTAATGCGGCTCCTCTCATGTGGTTTAAATGAAAGTCTAGCAGTTCAAACTGGCTGCTAATAATACATGAGTTACCGATGCCCAGGGGACAGCCCCCTATAGAAAAGTGAAAACTGGCAAGCGGCTATAGCTCAAGTAGCTCGGCTGTCTTAAACACCTTCTTATAGCAGACTCAGATTATTGGCTTTGTAAGATGCCCATCAAGTGGTGCTGTCCCTGAGGACTGGTACTCCATGATCCTATCTCAGAAACAAATTTGAGCTTCTTGTTGTTGACTCCCAGAGCGAGGCATTTCCAGTGCGTCTGCTAATGGCCACCGGCGTTCCATAGTGTTTGTGTCACTATGTGATGTTCAATTCCAGTTACTGTCATTTCGTAGGCGATAGTTCTGACGCCGAAACTGCGCAGACGGGACGGCTCTTGGAGGTATCGGTATGTACACCAATGTCATGGTCCTCACTCTACCAGCAACCTGACCTCGACCTCTATCCCCATTTCCTTTTCAGATGAACGGCAATGATGGGGACATCGTGCCTACCGACTTCCCTTACGTCTGCGTCTACTGTAACAAATCGTTTGCCAAGTTCAGCCAAGTTCGCGATCATGAACTGGTAACTATGCCTCTGCTCTGCAAGCCTGGCCCCCAACTGCCCGTCCGAACTGGCCTTCCGTAGTCGGCTGAGATAATCTTTGTTTTTTGTCCCCGGAGCCATCAGACATTCTTACTTCTCATACGGTCTTTCATTTGATCTTTTCCCCTGCCCTCATGTGGTTTGTCTTATTTCCGTTTTGCCTCAATGCCCTCGGCACAGCTCGGCACAGCTCTGCAGACGCTGCAGACGAAGGCGGTAACAGCCGAGTCGCTCGGTCTCACTAGAGGCCACCAAATCTGGTTACAGGATGCATCCTCCCTCCTAATTGGCCGTAATTATCTCCCTGGGGCTCGCAGCCACTCACCAGTTTGGCTTTGCAATGTGCTCCTCTGAGAGAGAGAGAGAGAGAGAGAGAGAGCCATGTTCACCACTCTTCCTGACCAGCAGTTTCAGCAGCCTACTAATAGCGCAGCAGTTTTTTGCCCATCCAGAGATGAGGAATGCTTCAATATTTTTTACACAGTTTCGTGTGATTGTTTTGTCACACAGGTGCACAGCTCAGAGATGCCATACCAGTGCGACTTCTGCAGACGTCTCTTCAGGCACAAGCGCAGCAGAGACAGGCACACCAAGCTGCACACTGGTGACAAGAGCTACAAGTGCTCTCTCTGCGATTCTGCCTTCTCCAGGTAACGTTGCGCTTTGTTGTACCTGTAGGATGTCGGCTGTCAACTCTGCGTTATTTTGATCTGATCGTGCAGGTCTGACCATCTGAAGAACCACATGCGTAGTCACACCAACAGGCGGTGGGGACTTGCAGCGCCAAATGAAACAGACGGAGACAGGGGCAGCAAGCTTGAGCAGCAGAAGGACATGGCGGCCATTAGCGTGGTGAGTCATATAGTTGAGCCCAACTTTCAGCTGACTTCCCACTGTTTGCTATCTGCACTAACTCTATGACAGAGGGAAATCTAAAACTCGATTATAATAATTACATGGTCGTCCTCATACTGTGACTGAACGCATCACATCGTATCTCCAGTTGACTGAGTAGATTCAATTTTCTGTGTTTTATCAGCGAGTCACGGCTACTTGGGCTTATAGACTAACTGGCCTATGCTTAAGAGTTGTGCCCCCTTGCCATCAATTTTTTCCAATTATTATATTTCTTCTTCTAAGAGGAATAGTTGCTCTCTCTGAATAGTACTCTCAGAATGAAGCGTGTAGTCATTCACTCTCTTCGCCTCACATACACAGCGGGATGCCGCCCTCTGATAGAAGCGTTCACCTAAATCGACGGCAACCAATATGACAAGTTTTTGCTCTGTTCGATTTCGCATCAATCGTTGGTCAACAACTTCTAAGAGCTACGCTTTTTGCTAGCAATATGCAAGAAGAGATTCTTTCTCCACTTTACCAGGGAGACAACTCCTAGGCTAGTTGAACTGTCACTCTGTGTTCTATCTTACATACCCTGGATTATTGGGATGGCTGTTGCTGTTGGCTGAGCTGGGGTGGCTGTGAGACTGGTTTCACAGCATTGTCTAGTATCCGGCGAGAAAGAATGATTGGCCAATAGTAGCAGTCAAAATATGGCTAACAACGCCTCAAGCGAAACGAAAAACTCAATTGCCCAGGAGAGTCAGCCAATGTCAAGGACAGATGATGAAGCCTCTCCTAGCCGATGATCTTTCATTCGCCTCTGGCATCCTGGTCCTTATTGCTTGCAGCAGTGAGACATTCATCTGATTTGGAGTTTCTTGTTGTTTCGTTTTGGCTTCGTCTCCGCTTGATCACAATTTTACTTGGATTTGTCTCCACCCGATCCAAGGTCCACTTGGATTTGTCTCCGCCTGATTAGATTAATTGCATTATGTTTTAAGCTAAGCAGATACTCTTGTGTCATTTCCATCAGCTTGGCTATTGTCTCAGCATTCCTGAATCCCTTATTGGTCAACTGTAAAATCGATGAATGAAGGCGTAAATTAAGGAACAAATGATAATAAATGAAGGAAATGATGAGGGAAAGAGAATGAATGAAGGGAAGGATGAAGGAAAGAGAATGAGTCATCTTCACCCCACATAGGTAAATGTTTAGATCATATGGACACCAATGACAGTGATCTAAACATAGAAAGCCGCCTGTACGATAGCGACAAATATATCTTGGACACTAATATTAGAGTCCCAGGGGGAGTGGCGCGTTGGCAATGGCGTTCTAAGCAGTGATTGGATCCCGTGGGACTCGGGCTCACGTGAACTCTCTGTTTGCCTCGCCGGGCCGCCATTGTCAATACGTCACCTCCCCAAGAATGTGAGCTCGCATTGCTTTCTCTACCGGCCTTGAGTCGTTCTGACTGGCCACTCTCTCTCTAGGGAGGTATATTGATGACATGTGGCAAGGGACGAGATACGTGAGACTGTGCATTGCTACCACCCACCATCACACCTGTCCATGGAATGCCATACATGTGTGTGATGTGACTACCTGTGTGTCACGTAGTGTGAGCCTCCAATGGCTTGTAGCAGCTCTGCACCACACTTGACTTTACTTACGTGCCAAAACGGATCGACCACGAGACACAACCCCATCGGCTTTGTGTAGCCAATCTGGAAATATTTGTATAACACAATGTGAAATTCACAAAAATCATGATGAAATCTAACATCTGTCATTTCATTGCTACCCTCTGTCTCTACCTTTCATCACTCTCCACTACATCACTCTCCACTACATCACTCTCCACTACATCACTCTCCACTACATCACT